>Ga0307510_10010634_pt1 | contig 10939 bp, 13 predicted proteins | sample 12_EM_MG_FD_207224 | JGI IMG/M metagenome (GOLD analysis project Ga0307510, IMG submission 207224) | Populus trichocarpa ectomycorrhiza microbial communities from riparian zone in the Pacific Northwest, United States - 12_EM | ecosystem: Host-associated > Plants > Roots > Unclassified | place... | reverse complement strand
ATCTCGTCGCCTTCGAGAAGAGTCAGTTGGGGACGCTTTGCTGTGATACGGCTGAGGAGGCCAAGGTGCTCATTCCCAGCATTGAGGGGAAGAAGAACGATGAGGATTTGCAGGAGTTGCTGGATGAGATTACGAAGTTGAGGCAGTTTGTTTGAGCATCTAATGTGGACTGGGGGAGGGGGGAGGATAATGCGCGGAGGTCTGGGGGGATTGGGAGGGGGGCAGGCATTGGGGTAATCTTCTGGTTCTGACCAATTTTTTTCTTTCTCTTGCTTGTATGGGTGTTTGTTTTGCTCTTCTTCTCTCTTCTAAACTCCTTCCCTTCCAAACTGTTCGTCCGTCTACTTTACCCCCCATTATACCTTGCTTTCAACGGGTCAATGCTCAGCTTATTTCTTCCCATAAGAAAAAAGCTCCCTCACCTCACGTCTATAATAGAATGACGGTATGATGATGATGTACTGCCCGTTTGCTCAACGGGTGCTTTGCTTGATTGTACCATACTGCGCCACCAACCCATCCATCCCCGGTCACATAGGACTCAAAAACAATATAGACAGGCTAAAAAAACAAAAGACGAGGCCCTATCCATTTTCTTTGCCAATAGTAAAAGTTAAGATAGAGAGGGCCCACTAAACAAAAGAAACTGTTCCCCCCATTGTCCCAGACCGGGTAGACAGATTGATAGATTGACAGATAGGCGCAAGACATCAACAAAAGAAACCCAACAACCACGCATGAGGCCCCCCAATCCCTTTCCTTTTTCCACCCACTAAAAATAAAAATAAAAAAAGTAAAAGTAAATAATATGATAGGTGAATCTGCATTGAGCTAGAGGGTTAACAAAAAATTATACAAGAAAGGCATCAAATCAAAATCAAAACCAAAAAAGCACGATCCCCCCCAAACTCCAGGAATCCCAATAGATAAAATCAATCAACAAAGGAAAACAATAACGGTACTGTGTACATGTCTCTGAATCGGACAAAATTCGTTCGGGTCAACAGATCTAAAACTTTCGATCAACTCGAAGGAGGATATCCTTCATCGCTTCTCCGAATTCCCGAAGACATCGGACCTCGTCCGCCGTGAAAGGCGGGAGGGAACCTCGCTCGTCTCTGCGCGTGAATGCTGCTAATACTATCCCACCCGTGCACGCAGTCTCGCTCTGCTGGAATCCCTTTCCGGTCGTGGTGGTGGCTGAAGAGTAGCCCTCATCTGGGCTATTGTCAACCCCATCTCTCAATAGAGGTAGCAGTATGCCCGAGCGGAATCCAACATCATCCTCATCTTGCGACTTGGCAGGGTTTTGGTAAACAAGTCCGCCTACACTTCGAAGCGCCCGCAAATGCAGATTCGCGTCAAAGACAGGAAGAGGGTTAGGAAGCCCATGTGCAACAAGAACTTTGGTGTGAAAGTTATCACCAACGTATTCTTGCTGGAAAGGAACAATTTTAAGTTCCTGTAGAGTGACAGGGGACACCCGAAGAAGATAGACAAAATCATAGTTTAATGATCGGGCAATGATGGAGGTAGCAAAAGAAGGTTCAGCCAAAGATGTAATTGGCCCAGAAGAAAGCGGTATCTGAGGTGGAGCTTCTCGTGGTCCGGTCTGGATTGGAGGGAGAGGCTTCTGCTTGTAACGTGCTTGGTAGTCACCAGGCCGCTCCTCTAAGGCATCCCGAGAAGTCTCACCAGCCGAATTCGGAGGAGCGGTAAGGTTTAAAGGGCACGAGTTGTTGGTGAAGGAGAAAGGTCTGCTAGGAGTATGCGGGGGAGTGGGCATATCAGAAATCTTAGCAGAAGTCCTATTATTTCTGCCATGCTCAGGCTCCACTGGGATGTTGATAGTTGGGAGCCCCCCCCCAGGGCGAATGGCTACTGGTCGGTTTACTGGTGTCGGGGCATCACGCTTTCGAGCAGTTCTTGAACTTGCCGGATTCTGAGCAGGCTTGGGAGAAGACTTAGGGGATACAGGGATCTCATCCCTTGAAGCCTTAGGCCTAGTATGCACTAGTGATTGTTGGGCTTGCTCGTGTAATACTCGTAGATCAACAGGTGCAGGAGTCCGTCGACTAAGCATATCACGCTCTGCCATAACTCGATCGATCTCACTCATGGCGTGTCTAGCGAAATCTATCAACTTTCGCCTCTCACCAACACCGAAGGAATTCCGTGGCCTATCGTCGAATACTGAAAAAGTTCCGATGATTCGCCCGTCAAAAGTGACAATTGGGGCACCAGCGTAAAATCGAATATATGGTGCGCTCTTAACTAGTGGGTTCCCTTTTAATCGCCAGTCCTAGGCGTTATTAGCGTTGGCCCACACATGACTTTGATTGTTACACACCTTTGTAACATCTAGTACGACCATCGGCTCATCAGACAACAGCACGTGAGCACCAATGCTTTCATTTCGATCAACGTATTTCCTATTGAACGCGTACTCGGCTTTAAAGATCTCAACTGTTTCATCGATCAAGCTTATCGAAGCCATCCGTACATCAAAAACTCCCTTGGCAAGGTGAATCAGGCGGTGGTATTTGTGATTTGCATCTGGGGGTAATGAGATGTTACAGGCATTAACAGCCTATCGAGTGTTAGTCATCAAAGCACTACTACAGCTGACCAAGTACGCATACCTCAAGTCTTTGCTTCTCATTCGGCGGCAGTGGAGCAGTAAGGTGATCGAAGTCAGGCCTCCGCGGTGGTGGGTCTGGGGGATTCGATACATTGAATCGTCCCTCCGCATAACACTTGATAAAAAAGCCCCACTCCTGAACGTATCTGCCCTCTACCGCAGCCTCCCTTGCAGCCTTCTCTCGTTCCCGGATGCCCCTCGCATTCACCTCTCTCTCCCTCTCAGGGCCCACTCCACTATCTACTGATCGCCCTGCAGGCCGCATAGCTGCAACCTTACGAGCATGAATGGAGCCATCGGGGCGTGAATGGTTTGTCGAGCTTCGAGGCCGCAGCTCGTCTCGCGCATATGGTTTTGAGAGGAGAGGGTGAGTATGCGGGGAAGGTGGTAGAGCGAAGAACTTATTTTCATGACGTGCATATTTCTCGGATAGGTCGAAGGTTGAATGTGAAATTGGGATAGTTGCAGCCCTAGGCTTACCTCTATTGAACCATCTTTTGAGGAAGGACTTATCAGTTGGCCTAGCTACGAGTGATGAAGATGAAGAGTCAGAGAAAGCCGAACGCGGGCCCGTTGAATAGATTGCCATGTTGGCAGCAGAAGATGAGGAAGAATGGAAGAAACCGAGAAGCTTCCTTGGTAACAATGATGGCGATGTCGGAATGTCGGTCCGTCCCAACAGCCTTGCACCTGATGCTGTCGAGTCTTTCCGTCGTGAGGGCTTCTTAACGCCAAACGAGAGAGAATTGAAGTTATCCACGGTGAAGGAGTGAGAATGGATAGTGGGAACGGGCCCGAAATTATAAGAGTGGGTACCACACGGTGCCAGCCACTTTTCTCGCCCCCTTCAACCCCTTGGCTTTGGGTCTTGCCCGCTATGTGTGCTGCGCCGAACAAGAAAAAGAGGCCTGAAACCCGCACGGATGTTTCCCAATACCCTGGGATCCTCTTCCAAAAAGGCCTAACTCCAAAATAAAAAACTCGAAAGAGTTGAGTGCCGATACGTGGGGGGTTCCTCCGAATGAGCCAATTTTTATTTTTTCTCTCTCTTTGGGATCCCAGATCTCTCTTGCCTACTGTAAAACGCACCCTGTCCTGATGATTCTTTGGGTTTTGGGTCTTTATTTTTATCCCTATTTTTTTTCTTTTTTTTCTCCCCACCGTCCACCCCCAACCTCACTAGTATCCCCCGTGATGTTTTGATGAAACCCAATTACAGCCTACCAATAGCTCACGGACACCCAAAAAACGAGACGTCCGCAATTGAGGTATGAAAGAAACACTGTGGGAGGTGGAAAAAAAAATCGGGAGCGGGTTTTAGGAGAAAAAAATTATGATTCCTGGTGAAGGAGAGACTTTCCAATTGGTAGATGCCGTCTGTCTTGCCTGCTTGGGTTTGTCTTGAGTTAGCACGAAAAAGGGGAGCAAAAATAGAGAGTCGGTAAAGGAAAAGGGAAAAGGGAGAGAAAAAGACACTTCAGGCCGCGCACTTACTTTTCCGCTCAGTCCTAAGCAAATCAGTCCAAAAGATTGGCTGGACCCCTGGTCTCGTGTCCCGAAAACTTGGAAATCTGAATTCACCCGAGACCGTTGCATATGAGAGATCAACAGAGGGGAGGGCACGGGGGAAGGGCAGAGGTCTGAATGGAGAGAAAGTGGATACCAGGCACTGCCTATAAAATGCAAAGCAGGGGGGGGGGGTCGCAATAACCGTAAAGAGCGAATTATAACAAAAGAATGAGGAAGACGTTGCTTGTCTGTCTGTCTGTCTGTACTTCTTGATAGGATAGGTTTTTTATGCAGACGTCAGCTCAATCGAGCGAGTACAAAGCACTGCACAGAACAGCACCTCTCATGTCGAGTGAGCGGGCGAGGAGAGGAAAAAGGGAGGTAGACAATACGGTAGAACCAAGATCAAGAGCGAACGGTAACGAACGGCAGATATGAATGGAGTACGGCACAGTACGGCATGAGCATCAAATCACAACCCAGACGCATTCAGGTACCCTCGATGGCAGTAAGCCCAGCTATTCATATGTACTCGTACTCGAGTACTCTTGCTCGAGCACAGGTACCCTTATGCTGTCAACAAAGGAAAAAGTGCGGGGGAGAGAAGGGGGGGAGGGACAGTCCAGGACGAAGGAAATAACAGATACGGGTGGGTGACAAGGCCAGCGTCATGTTGCCATAGGTTATGATACCCATATTGTGAGGGTGAGAGAGGTTGAAAAAGAAAGCAAACCTAGCTCATCGAGGAGAGATGGCAAGGGGGTGATGGTAGGGATGTGGCACAGGTAATAATTTTTATTTCTCTTTCTTTCCCCTTCGCCACGCCCGTCAAGTTAATTGAGCTTTACTCGTAGTCTGCTGGTTTGTTAGCGGGGGGGCTTTTTTTTCCTTTCTTTTTCATTATGCTGTGTGGTAGTGTACTCGAATAACTCGCCCTGTACCGTAAGGTTGCTTCTGGCCCTTGCTTTACTTGTAACGGGATGTGATCTGCCCATGATTATGCAAGTTACAATCAGCACAGCACGATAGACAGTTATGAGCAGTGTACCTGACCTCCATGGTTGGTTGGACGAGGGGGAAAGTAAAAAGAAAAGAGGGAAAAAAAGAAAAAAAACCCTTCACTTCTCCCCGGATCAAAGAATCAAGGCCGGTATCCTAGCAAAGCAAGTACCGGTGGGCATGAAGGAGTGATAATAACCCTCCAAAAAGCAAACAATTGTCCAGTCAATTGGTACCAATAGTCGGGAAGCTATGCATGGAATCATACTCACTAAAGCCTAGAGCATCGGCTGCCGGGGACAACACTGCCATGCTCCCCAGCCCTGGCATAAGGACCAGGGGTTTCCTCAGTAACGCGGCCATCCAAAAATGGTAATAGTCAAATAAACCCCTACTGCACTGGTACTCCTTACCGAAGAAGGACAGCACTGGCTCTCATAACAGCCCAGTTCCAGAACTGGAACTCGATCCAACTCTGGAGTCCCCTCTACGAGTGCTCCTCCAGCAGACATATCATTATCATTATCCTTATTATTACACCTCCAATACCGGAACATACACTCCAACCGTTATTCCGCCAGATCACGCGTCCCCACTCACCCACTCACTCACTTCCTTATTACAGTATGGTATGATATCACACAAAAACAACGTTGGCCAGCAGAACGTTGCGTTGCGTTGTGTTGCGTTCGTGCAATGCTCATACTGCACGCGTTGGTTCCAGGGGGTGGAACAACTCCTGGTAAGATAATTACCGTGGAGAGCTGTACCAACCCCGATCTAACGCGACGGTTGGGGCGTAGTTAGCCCTTGATCAAACGACGGCGGTGACGACCAGGAGAAGGAGAGTGGAGTGGAGTGGAGTATCGTTTAATATAATTTGTTGCCGTACGGTATAGGATAACTTTTTGGCCCAGTGTTGCATCCTTCATTTCTTCCCTCGCTTCGTTCCCGGCATATGTTATGCTTCCCACGCAAGCTCGGTCACCACCCCTCCCTATTTCCACCACAGGTATCCGCGGTGAGGGTGACTTGGATTGGAGAAAAGTAAGGGCTGATCAATTACTTAGCTCGGTATCATAGCATAGCATAGTGATGGTACCGTATTCCACTTAGGGGGGAGTGGAAGAAAAAAAAGTCTGAATTGGGGGGAAATAATGCCTCTGGTGAAGGTGGCGAGGGGAGAATTCTCCATCTGGCAAGCAATCGAAGAGTTTACGGACAGAACCTGCAGTTGATCACGGAATAGACATACCGGTTTCTCCTCATCCCAGAAAATACCCTACTCGTTCACTACAATACTTGTCCCGGGAAAGAGGATCAGGAAAGAGAGGAAAAGCATGCCAAGATGTTTGTGGCGATCACAGGTGGGAAAGACATCAGGCATGTGTACTGTCTAGAAAGAAAAAAAGGTATGAAAACTAAAACATTGGGAATAAAAAAAGAAGTCGGTTTACGACCGGGTATGCCCGCACATTGACAGCTATAATTGCCCCCGATAATATGTTTAACGATTATCAATGGAGGCAAGAAGGACCTGCTTAATAATCCCATCTGATTTTCTTCAAGCATAATATTATAACACTAACTAGCAGGAGCATTTGCAAGCGGGGATTTTGGAATGGGTTTAGATTATAATTCATGACAAAGGTTCGTTCGGTGAGGTTGGCCTCCTCCCTTTCCCCCGTCCGCAATTATCTTGCTATTCTCCGTCTATCGGCACTTGGCCTACTGTACCACATCCTTCCCTTCGCTCCTCCCCTTTTCCACATCGGTTACAAAGTATACGGAACGGACAAGGTCTGCAGGCATCCGTGTTACCTCTTTTGTTTTTTCTTTCTTTTTCTTTTTTTGACTCAGCTAACTTACATACTCCCGTTGTTTCAACTGTGAAAGCGGAAAAAAGAAAGAGAAAAATAAAACAATTGATGAGTGGGTAAGTTTACTGCTTGCGCGAGCTACAATACAGCACCGAATTTTTCTCTTTTCTTTTGGCCAGGGGGGGGGGGGCTTTTCTCAGACAGTGGGAATCGTGGGCAGGCGAGATACGGTAAGGCAGTTAGAAAGAAGGCAGAAACCCTCCAGGAAAGAATGAGGCAATGAAAGCTCAGCTTGTCCTACGCCTTTGTTGCTTTTCTTTCCTCTTTTCGTTTATTTTAAGTTTATGTTGGGTGTGGAAGTTAAGGTTGTTGCCGTACCGTACGGGAATTATATATGCGGTACGCCCTGATAGCCACTCCCGGTGGAGCTGAATGTATGATGGAGCACAATCGGACGCCGGTAGAGTGCGAGTACTACAAGTACGAGGGCTGAAGCCATCTATCAATCTATCGCACCGTTATTTTCTCAACGGGAGCTCATCAGAGCATTGTAATACCTTCCTTCCTTCCCTATCTATCATACGTACTACATTTCTACCTATTATATATCGCGGGTCACCACGACGGTGCACGGGGCCATATCATACCAATAAAAAAAAAAGATACTTCAAAAATGTTTCCCGAATGAAACACCACCACCCAGCCCATCCGGACTTACACACTTTTGGTAAACATTCCCCCATCGAGAGTCTTTGGGCCAATAGAACCATATCCGTCATTTCAGGTCGGCGAGCAAAGGTGCCATCGGAGGATAACCATCATATGATGCGATGCTCTTCCCGTCGCACGTGCCCTTCTCTACTGTGATTCCCGCGCCTTCCGGAGGAGGATAGACGGGTTTGTGAGATGGAAACAGTGGATCAGGGACGGATGTATCGGAGGGATTGATAGGATATGAGACATAGCTATTCGAGTATGTTTGAAGGGCCCTATGATACTGTCATTGGATATCAGAGACAGAGTTGTTGCGCGGGGGGTGGAGGAGGAGGAGGAGGACTGGGGTTGACTTCCAGGTATACAAGAAGAGGATCGTGAGTGGCGATGTCCGGATGGCTGTGGTGCGTGCGCTATGGGTATGGGGGTCATGACTTAGAGTAAGGCTACGATTGACTGCTTTAGATTCGCGAGGGCATGTCTGCTGATCGGTAGCGGTAGATGATAAACAGAACAATGAGGGTTCATCACTACTGCACTGTCGCCAAAATAGGCATATCAATTTACCCACCCAATTCGACCTTCCAAGTGACAAGCCAGGGACAGAAAAGCCCTCTCAACTTTAGATCTCGTAATTCACCTTCGAAGACGACCCTAACACCCAGCACACGCAACCGGGGCCCTGCCTCCCCTCCCTTCCCCCTCCACCCCAAATAAAAACCCCACCCGCAAACCTTGCTTATCGTTCCCCCCACAGCTTATCCTCTCCATTTCAAGTTAGGTTATCTTATCCCCATTCTTTCGTGCCGCCCCTTCACGATAAACTCCCTTTTTTTCCTTTCGTCCCCGTCGTGGTCCTCTTCACCCACTCATCCACTCCCTCTTCCTGCTTCTCGTCCTCGGCACTTGGTCTATCGTACCCTACTATACCCATTCCTATCTCCTCTCTCCCTCCCCGAGTCCGGGAGTTACTTACGATGCTGTGCCCGAGCACTGTACGAGTACTTGAGTGACATATTTCCCACTAACTCTCCGCGGTGTAGTACTTGTATGTATCTGGCATAAAGTATCTGAAAATGAAACTGATTTTCCCTCACTGGTGGGTGGTTGTGTAACTATGGCCGTATTTTCTAGTGCTTTTTGTCAGATACTCGTACAGGCAGCCTAAGTCCTCGGTACCAGAGTTTCGGTACCGTGCCTTAAGGGGAATCAACTGGAACCTGGGAAAAGAGGAAGGTGTGGCAGGAGTCGCCGCTTTTGGGTTTCGGCGACCAAAAGAAAATACAAGGGGGGGGAGGGGTGGTGGTGGAATGGATGTAAGGAGCTTTCATCACGCGTCACTCGGAATTTGGATTTTTGGGGAGGAAGGGGGAAGAGTTTACCTTGCTTTATGTGATACTGATGTAAAGCTGGTCCCGTGTGGGCGGTGCTGGTAGAGAAAGTATGGGAAGCAGGAAGGCATGTATGGAAGCAAGGGTAAGGCCTGTTTTCAGGGGATGTGAGCAGATACTGTATGCTAGATGGGTTCTGAGGCCCACAGGAGGGCCCCGTTGTCAGGGTTATTGGTATCATATCCTGTGATATCGTAAGGAGTTAATATGGTACAGTGGGTTTGGTAAAGTGTGTTCACCTCCTCCCTTCAACTACTCCTACTACTCGAGTACTACTCGAGTATACCATTTCTCTCTCTCCCTGCAGAACGTAAGGACGAATTGATAGTCCTTTCCCTGGGTCGCCGACCTAAACTAAAGGCTGCTTTGGAAATACAGTACCAATCTCTTCGTCGAATAATTCACCTGAGGAAACTTTACTCGAGCCTTCCCAAACAGCTAAGGCCGGAGCTAGCCCTAGCAGTCCGCTAGTTTAGTCTACCCCGTCTGTCCCTGGCTATCATGGCAAACGTCCCATAGCGCAGTCTACTCGCAATGTTATATCGAAGCCTTATTTTTTAAAAAAGAAAGAAAAAGGACTGCTATTAATCGAGTACGAGTACTTGTACTCGTACGTGCCACCGAAATTAGGCCCATTTGGATCTGGGTGGTCAGCAATACCAGTACTCGTAGCTCTTTTTTCTTTTAAAAAAAAGTAAGACTCTCCAACACTGCTCGAGTACGAATACTGGCCTGATCTAGCACAAAGTTCGGTGACATGCCGTAAACTCTCGATCAATCCACCATCTGAGATCGGACTCAGGCCCCCCTCCCGATCAGAAACAAAACACTCGGAGAAGGGATGGTGTTATTGAGATGGAGTTTAACTTGGGGAGGGCTGAGCATACTGGATCTCGTTAACTGGTATTCGCTATTTCCCTAACCTACTATCCTAAGCCCATTGTGGTTTAGGCATTTGTTTCTGTTGAGATCTCCGATGGTGGATTTATCGAGAGTTTACGGGTATCTAATATTTGGTAGTGCATTTTACATCAAAAATGATGCTTTTTTTTTATAGGCTTACAAGGCAACCAGGAGTCACCCAATCACAGGTAAATTTTTGCCTCGATGGGATGTTTGACTGGGGTGTTGTGACTAGCATGAAGAGGAAGAAGAATGGTTGCGGTTTTGGCATCTGTGTGAACTCCTGGAGTTGGGTATTCCTTTCGAAATATGCACTGTATTGTACTGTGCACTTTTTATATGGGCTGCTGTGTAGTTTCCAGGCAGTTAAACCGAATTTATAAACTCTTCTACACTGGTGATTTCATAGCAGGAGGTTCCTGGGTCTATCAATGGTGTGAGTGGTAGAGTGTTTCTCCCTGGATTTCCTTCTAGCCGTCATACATTAATGCACGATTTTGTGGGATTTTTCATGGGGGGTTAGCACCGTGAACTACTAGAATTGCTCGGGTCCCTTTTTTTTTTTTTGAACAACCTTCTTTCCCCACCATTTTTGTGGGTTCTTTCCTCCGTTTTGCTACAGTATCATACGAGCGAGGCACGATGTGGGAAAACCTAGACATGCCCAAAAACCAACCAACAAACTCCACCAACCCTACCCTAACTCAACCCTTTTGTTGCACGATATGCCCATCCGGAAACCGGAACCGTCCAAGTACGGCCCCAAACCCCGATAAAGAATTAACCGAGCCGGCGGAGCACCGATGATGATGATGATGATGGAAAACGGGTTTTCCTTGTCCCCACACTCCCCTTCTCCCTCCTACGATACCACCCGCCATCCAATGCAGGGATTGATTATATAACTTTATAATAATATTATCATACAAACTCAAACTCGTCTGCCCTTGAAGAGAAAGAAA
>Ga0307510_10010633_pt1 | contig 10939 bp, 8 predicted proteins | sample 12_EM_MG_FD_207224 | JGI IMG/M metagenome (GOLD analysis project Ga0307510, IMG submission 207224) | Populus trichocarpa ectomycorrhiza microbial communities from riparian zone in the Pacific Northwest, United States - 12_EM | ecosystem: Host-associated > Plants > Roots > Unclassified | place... | reverse complement strand
GACCAACTGGGGTTTACATTTTCAACTGTATGGTGCTTTGGTAACAGAACATGAATGATCAGAGAAATGAAAGAGAGAACCGAGCCTATGTACTAGAAGCCCGGGTGACGCTGCATGTGATTTCGAAAGGTGGGATCTATTCTTCGACCGGCGACCCGACTTCAGGGCTGTCAGGGATCTGATCTTCTAGAGGAATAAAGCACATGTTAGTCCGATTATTCTAAGATTACACATCCGCACCGAGGAGACTGATACTGTGTTCTCAGTAGTGGCCTTGACTTACCCTGCAGCTGGTTTGGCTCATCCTCAGGATTCTCGGCCCGGGCTACGGGATTCCTTCTCGCAGACTCCCGGAATCTCCCCTTGTGCCTGTTGAAAAACGCCCAAGTTGCGAACCAGGTGCCGTCGCATTTTCCAAAGATTTCCGGCAGCTCCTTGACCAGCTCCTCAGTCGCCTTATCAAGGAGGTCCTTAGGAAGCCTGGAGAACTGATCTTCCTGGTCTTTTAGGTATCTGTCCCAGACCGCCCTAATCTCTAGTTAAGAGTCACGCCACCGGGTTGGTTAGCTCTGGCACCAGATTTTCACTTTATCCTTCCTTAAACTCACTTCTATCAATCTCATTTTTAGCCTTCCGGCTAACCCCCAAGAGGTTCCAGACCGTTTGTGCTGGTATATCGTAAATCTTCGCCGAGGGTGCCGATATCTTCGAGGATGAGTCGGCCATTTTGGGTGGGGAAAAAGTGGAGTTGTAGAGAAACGGAAGCTAGGCGACGGCTTATAGTCCACGGAATGCCACGTGCCCCCATGCACACTAGCACAGCTAGGTATTTGTCCCCGCCGCTACCTGACTACTGGACTGGAGTATGATACATCCTTCTGTTGTGTGACCAGTGGCTTCGTGTGGGCCGAAACCTGTTTCAGAAGCAACCGATAATGGGGGGGATTTGAATCAACCACGGGGGGCGATGGGGTGCTTGTGAACCTGTCTATCTCAACGTTATGGGACCAGAACTTTTCACCCCTTCTCTGTGCTCGAAATGGCTGACTACTTAGCTGTGTTAGGCTGACTGCTAGTACGAGTGATAGAAGATGAAACAAAGCGGGGTTCGCCTGGCAGAGTGCGGAGATGGGCCAGCCAGCCAGATTTCGGCCGTGCGAGACCACGATCTCAGGGGGTATCGGAAGACTTCTTCAATCTTGCAGATGTGAGGGAAGCCAGATGGTCAGCTCAGCCGGGAACTTATAGGAGACTCGCAAGTGTGCCGGGTTTTCTGCTCGTGCCTGTTTGCCATCCAATCTAGCCGCCGGTAAAATCCTCTCTCTTCCGCTATGTACACCAAAGGGAGTGCTGATACCTGCTGGGGCTTGAATCCCTTGAAGTACAGTGCCCAAGCTAACTTTCCATACGATAGTGGTGAAGCACACAACTCCTCCGGCGGAAAACATTAGTCCTTAGTCTTCCCCCGGAAACTACTCACACTACCCACAAGCTAACGGTTAGGGGAAGCTTTCCCTTGCTCGTCCGCCATGGCTAGATGGGGGAGTTTGATCGATCACTTAGTCCAAACAGTTTTGCTTGCACTGAGCGACTAGGGGCCCCTGGTCCCTCCCCCCGGGTGCCAAAGGACCCACCCAGATGGAGTGAGATACCCCGTATGAGCCCTGGGCAGTCTGTGAGAAACCGGAGACCTAGACTTTCTACTTAATGCCTCTATTTGTGCCGAAAAGATATTTGCAGGGCAGGCGGAAGTTAGCACTACCGGGGCAAGGTGGTGAGGTAGCAAACCTGGATTATTATTTTTTGTTAAATCCAAGATAACAAACCTTGAAGAAATCCTTTTTACTGATAAGAGGGAGTAGGCTACTTAAACTGCTCAACATGCAACCTCTCTAAGGGAGTAGTGGACACCCACAGGCACTTCTAGGGCTCTTATTCATGTTGTTGTCCTCGTTCGAGATCGTCTACTCAACCCTCGGGAGGTAACGAATTTAGGCTATCAGCTCACTATATTGTTTAAGTTCGGTTATAAGGTATTGGCGTTGAAGACCTTCAAAATTCTCTCCGGATTTCTAAGTTATGGTGGTGCTCTACCTTTCAATCGCTGAGCTGGGTAGTGGTAAAAGTGTGGATTGATCAACATCCGGTGTTTTCGGCACAGGTTCCATGGGTGAAATATACATAGCCGAGGGGAGGGAATGTCAAACTTTTAGGCGAAAATGAGGGAATGGTTTTAGGTTTGCTTTCTATGTGAGTGGGGTTTTCTAGATACCTGGAACTGGGTCCATGGCTCATGCGGTCTCACTCGCGGCTGCCCCTTGTTCATACGTTGGAATCCTGACTCCTACAGTTCTCGATATCCCATTCAACGATTGATGGGTTTGGGAATATGGTTCCCATCCTAGAAGAGTACTTCCTAGATTCCAAGCCACTTTCGGTGTATTCTGTCTTCGGACATTGTGGTGTTCGGGGGTCTTTGATGCCTTCTACTGTATTATTTATCACCTTTGTTTCTATTGTTTTTTAACCCCTTCCGTGATCAGGGAAGCCGGGGAAGCCGGGGAAGCCTACCGGACTTTGGGCTAGCGGGCAAGGCCTGCGAGACTTGCCTCTATCATTACTCAGATTATAACAATTAGTGTTTACGGCAAATGATTTCTCGTGATGTTGGGGCCCGTCGAGAAACGCCACCGGATATGATCATATAAGCAGACACAGCGTCATTTCAAATTCAGCGCAAGATACCACACACCCGCACACCCTCAAAATAAATGAGGCAATACAGGGGGGGTCGAATTTTAGTAACTCCAAGCTCCCCGGCACATGCATAACCGGCTACTCGCTCCGGCAGCTTAGTTACACTACGAGCACCACAAATGATGTCTCACCGTGTGTAGCCCATAGTCCTCGCCGAAACCTGCCGTCCCCCGGGGCCCATGGGGCCAGACAGACTCCGGAAAGTGGCCCTCTACTGTCCGGCCTTCTCAACAGTCTCTCTACGGGACCACCGGGGTCCCGAGATTATCGCAAACATGATCCAAAATCTTTTTGGGTGAGAGCAATAACTCCCTTGATCCACTAATTTTTAAGGATCCTTTAGAACTGCGAACCCTGTATTCCCTCTCCCACAACCGATGGAAAGAGCGGCCAAAAAGCAAGTGGAAAAACAGCGGGTCGCCGTCTCAGCTTTTCGCCCAATGCTCGGATACACTCTCTAGAAATGATGTTGGCAAGGCTGACTGCTACGCGATTTTTCTCGTAAACTTCAGATGAACACAAAAGCCGGCTCATCGGCGATTTCTGTATGAAACAACGGGGTGGTGGGTTCGCTTCGGAGTGGTAGTACGAGTACTCTTCTAGTGCCGTAAAGTCTCGTTAAACCCACCATCAGATTATGCAGTGGAAATCCCTATCCCTAACCACAGTAGGCTTAGCGGTGTAGGTTAACAAAATAATGAACATCGGTTAATCAGATCCTGGAAGCCCATCGTGCCCAAGCTATACCCTGTCTGGAAAATGCTATTCCTTTTCGGGGTGCCCGTCTCTGATGGCTTAGATAAGAGGCGTTCACTAGATGGGTGTATTTGCCGAGTTCTTACTGTTGGATGATCTGTGTCTTACCTCTGGTACGACCCGCTATCTAGTCAGTTACCCCGCGCTGATAACCGGCCAGTGGTGTCGCACAAATGATTCATGATTCATTTCATCTTATGCTTAACCCCTCTTATCTGGGCGAAAAAACTTTCACTGTCCGAGCAATTATTACTACTTGTGCCACCATAACGGCGCTAAAGTCCCTTTCTGAGGTGGGACACACAATGCATTTTTATTTTTTACATTTTTGCACGCACCCATGCCCCCGGCTTTACCATTTCGGCCGATTATTGGCTGGGGGCAGCGTTGGGACTACTTCCGTTAGAAAAACAGATGTGAGTATCAAGATGGCCGTGCCTGTTGGTTTTATGGCAGACCGTGGAGGGGGGTTTCTAGCAAGAACCTAGATTATATGGTAAAACGGTCGTGACTGTCCTATGATAAATTAATGCCTTGTTTATATTGCAGTCTGTGAGTTACCAAAGCATCTTAGGGTTCGTAACCGTGCATAGTGGAAACATAAACTAAACAAAGGCATCTGGCTGGGGTAGAGAAGATGGTCGTCGCTATAGTTTGTAACTTCCTTCTCACTCCAGGAACCTCACCGGAAAAGACAGGAGAAATTTCCCAAAGCAGGGGAAATCCAAAGTCCATACCCCACTAGCCACGGGAGCTTCTGCTTCTCCACAAAGGGCTATGACGGGACAAAAGAAGAGGCATGGGGTGTGTTCTCCGAATCCCCGCATCACAAAAGCAACATAAAGCTAAGGCTCCCGTTCCACGGAAATTTCCATCCAGAACACAACCATCCCTGAGCATCTCCCGCCACCAATGCTCTCCTCGACTGCCCGTAGTAGCCCAGTACTCCTCTCTCATCGCGTGCACTCGTTTAGCGAAGGCCTTCCACCAACTAAAACCCAAAAAAGAAACTCACTGGGTCGCGTGTGACTGGCCGGAGAAACCCGCTATGGACTGGCTTAGACCATCCGTCGCTTTACCACCGGCACGGCACGAAATCCCCGAGGACAGAGCTAGTCGTGGCAACTTCCAAAATCGAAAGACTAGCATGATCTCTAGTGTGCTAGGGTGGCCTCCGACTGGAGTCTCCGGGACCCCACAAGAGATAAACCATAAATGTAGTCCGCTAAAAAGTAAAGATGCATCAAACAAGACGAGGCCTGAACTTCCTGAAATGGCTGATATCCCCCTGAGGGTTTTTTCACTACCCCGGCTACCCCTCTTGCGAACAGATGCATTGTATGAATCTCAGCCAGAGAGCTGCTTACTCTCGTAGAATTTACTCTCTTTGTAGGGTTGCAAATGCTCCGCCGAAAATGAACCCACCGCTCATTTTGAGAAAACATGTGCTTGAAAACAGTACTCTAGCAGCCTGGGCCATAGCTGTGCAACATAGGGGTGACGATTTCCGAAACTACTTGCGCATGATGTCGGAGAATGGCCCGAATTTGGATGAAATGGATTGTGGCACAACACTTCAGACTTAGCTGCCGTGAAGAAGACCTCCGGGGATTCCTAGGGACTGGGTAGAAAAGTTTGACTTTTAGTCCTAAGCGAATTCACCGGAGCTAGTGCTGAGATTCCTGTTAATCATATTACCAATGGGAGTGATGTTTGGGGAGGTTGCTAGTTCTCGGATGGGGGACAGGCATGGCCCGGTGAGAAGTACCTTGGGGATGCATACGGTGTGGCCTCGGGCAACGAATTTCGGATTAATCTGGTAACCAGCAGAGCTTGGGAATGGCTTTTTGAGGTGGATGTTTTTTTATAGTCATCATTTATCTCCCTCTTTGTCGAGCAGAGCTAGGTCTACAAATCTTCGTGCGCATATTGTTATCTGGAAATTTACCCTAACCCTAGTCACTAATCGAGTGATGGAAGGTGATTATTAGAGAGCATTTCAAGGGTGCATTCCACTATGACCTGAACACCCTATGGCGGAACTTGATATACAGTGGAACACCGTGACCTCCGGTGAATTTTTGATAATATCAGAGTAGTCTGGGGGCCGGCGTTCCGCGAGTGCATCCCCCTAGGGCCTTGAGATTACCTCTTACTCCGGAGAGACAGGATGATGAAGCTGGGGGAATTGGGATGTCTGTTTATTTTCTGGGATTTAGAGCGAACAATAAGGTCACCCCCTCGAATTTGTAGACGTTTTAGACGGGATTATATCAAAGGTGTAAGTTTGTGGTTACCCGTCTAGTGATCATTTGTCTTAACAAGATCTCTAGTCGGGCGGCAAAAAAAGTTTAAGATAGTCGAAGATTCCGGGGCTAAATAAATCTGTGTAGGAGGCACTATCTATGTGTTGGGAATCGCTACTCGGGGGTGGAGGCTAGTGATGGGACAGATAGGGGTTTGAAGTCCTGGTGCTTATGACTCTTGGAGGTGAAAAATAATTTAATTTGGTAGGCATAATTCTAGGAAGGCAAAAGTTGACATCTAGAACCTGTATCCGTCCCATCACTAACATTCACCCCCGAGTAAGTGTGTGTGTATTAGCACTGTGGAATATTTTTTGGGCAAACTATCAGTCATCGGCGATGGGAGGAAACAATGGGCACAGGGCGATTGAAAAATACCAAGAATGTATAGTGAAACTCCTTTGTTGCTGCCCTAGTCGAAGGAGGACTCGGCCATTTCCTTTGAAGGAGTTTATATACACGATACGCTAATATAAGGTGAACCGTAGTTAGCAACCTTGATAGAGAATTCATACCATGGGATTGTTCTCCCATCACTACAACTACCTGATCATACCACCACCCCCATCACACAGTACTGAGTGTGACAGAGCTTGAGGAGCTAATTGGTGGGACGAAACCACAAATTCTTATGAAGGGATTGCCGAAATCTTTTGCCCATATCTATTGCAACCCAGTGGCGTCAGGGGTCTTTCATAGCTAATAGTCCCTGGTGCCATCCATCCTTCCCCGGGATATTCGGAATCATATCCAGTGAGCAGGGTCTACTTTGACACAACCTGCATCTGGCATACCGGGTAAATTTCAACAAAATGCCCATTAACACCTGGCTAACACTAGCTATGACCAAGCTAAACCCCCTGACTTTAGCTTCAACCAACTTAAGTGTTGACCTGGTGGTAACACCCATGCTGTTAGACTTTTGGGGGTCGGGTAGTACTGACAACAGGATGATTAAGGCTCTCTAGCCGTCCACTCATAGGTGAGGCTATGGGTTGGACGGGAAGCTTTAGGTCACCTAAAGAAACTATTATACTTCAGAACGTACAGGCGGGAGTGAGATCCTCCCCTGAACAAAGGCCACAGAACAAGAGAAGGCGATCGGTTAAGAATTCCTTGAGCATGACTTGTCCTCTATTTACTGTCACACTTCGTAAGGGTATATTAAAACGCTGAAGATAACAGCTATTTCACTTTCACATGTTCTATATCTGCTCTCTCGTGAATTGCAGTACTAATATACTAGTATCGCAATTTTCGGTATAAATTTCCTCCTGTTCATTGTGAGTCCCTAGCTCAAGCGCCGGAGAGCCTATGTTTACCTTTTCGGATCAATTACGCAAGTTTTCTTTTGCCCTTGGTAAAAGATAAATATTGAGATCAGAATCTAAGGCTCTGGTGATCCTTCAGAGCTTCCCCTAGATCCCAAATACTGTAGAATCTCAAATAACTTAACCACCGGGATGTGATATGTCGTTGGAGTTGCCTCCTGCGGTAAGGTCTTTTTTTTTTTTGCTTTTTCATGTCTATCAGATAGGCAGAGCCTTAAACAACAATGAGTTCGATGGGGCGCAGCAAATCCAATCCTCAGTGACCGAACGACACAAGAACTTTTATTGGTACTGACAAACGAGAAGTGGAGATCCGGGACCCAACGCCAACACCCCCGACCTTACCAATGCCTTTTATCCCTTCGACTGATGAGACACGCAGATTCCGCTCCTTCCGTATGCAGTAGCTCTATGCTGTGGCTCAGCAACTTTTCACCAATAAAAGCTCGATATTTCACACTTTTTGCTTGGCAAAGCTACTGAGCCACAGAATAGAGCTGCCGTAAACGGAAGGAGCGGAATCTGCGTGTCTCATCAGTCGAAGGGATAATGGCCACCACTACGTCAAGTGGACTCCCGGCGTCACCGTCTCCCGGGACGGATGCATGCGGCACTCGCGTACCGGTTCCCGCAGCGAGAATTGCCCTGTCATACCGGAGAGTGGAGTTTAAGTGTTGCCGATAGTGCGGAATAGAATTCCAAGTTCACCTTGATAGGGCTAATGCAGTTGAGTGGTACAGGAAGTGGTGGGTTGCCCAGTTCCTTAGCTACGAGAAGATTGATGGTTGGGTTTACTGGACCTCGAAGGCCAACTAGATCGCCGGAAGGAACGATTGGGGGTGGGGATATAAGTAGGGCGTTGAAGCCGTTGTTATCCCTAAAAATCATCTTGATGCATATAGTTGGAATGCTTGCCCGGGATTTACTTAGATCAACCTAATATTACGACTGAAGGAGAAGAGCAACAGATTAATATCGAATTTCACAAGCAACTTTGACTCCCTTACTCAGAATCTTCCAGAGGCAGGATCTCGGGGTTTAACTTCCAGCTTTAGATTACTTATAGCACTAGCGCAGTGCGGTACTGTACATGCATACCCGTACGTTGGCAAGTGCGTACCAGAAGAGTACCGCGATGCCACAGTAGAGAATCCGTATGGCATTCAGAATTTTCAATCCCTTCCCCTTCCCCCTTCCCCAACCAGAGGAGGCAGGACATCTTTTTTTGTGAGAGAGAAAAAAAAATCTTTTAAGGTCTTCAGTCTCCCAGTTCCTGTAGGGTAGGATTCCTTAAATCCCCTACCCCATGTGACGGATAGTTCGATAATAACTCATTTTGAGAGGAATCGAACTCCTGAACTCCCGCTAAGTGCACAGGAAGTTATTAGTTTCTTGACATGTTAACCACTGCGCCAGCTAGGCATTTCACACCATATAGAGATAGGAACTAATACTTATCCAGATGTCTTTGTTTTTTTCTCATGACGTTAGACTTTCAGCGAAACAACACACAGTTTCAGACACCTGCTGATTCCTTTTTCTTTCCTCCTGTATACTTCCTTTCTTCTCTTTAGCCTGACTTGCTAGGGATGCATCATTGCCGCCTGGGGTAGGAGTTACAGTAGGATAGAAGGAAGAAAAAATCTAGTTAGACGGACTACCACAGGATCAGATCTGACTTTTCGATAAGCTGTACAGTATATAAGTAGATGACTTTGAGAAGTGCGATCCGACCGCCCGGTAATGCAATCAGATACCGGGGTTCTGAGTGAGTACAGTATCGTAAAGATCTTATGCTTTTCAGTAAGCACTATCTGTACCTCGATTTTCTAGGGAAAAAAATGTTTGCAAGACAACAAATTGGAGAATAGATAGGAGAGAAAATTGCCAAAAGAGACGTCTATATGGTTCAGGACGCACAGACGCTTTCCTAAGATAATAAAAGAAGCAAAAGAAATGTTTTCATTCCTCTCTGGTAATCCATAGATCGCTAACCGGAAGGCCGAGAGTCTGATTCTACCTCACCGTAGCAGGATTGATAAGCCCCACAGCCCTATTGATGAAGGCTAAGTTCCCCAATATCCCAGTTCCCACAGGGGGAGATTTGAGGAATTCTCAGTCTCCCTGCCCCACATGACGGATCGTTCAATAATAACTCATTGGAAGAGTGAATTGAAGTCCTGGGCTCCCGATAATTGCCACAGGAGGTTAATTGCTTCTTGGCATGTTGACCACTGCTCCAGCTATGGTATCATACTGTCAAACATTACCTTTTTATTACCATCTTTCTTGTATGAGAAATAAATACACTATAAGATAATTAATTTTTAAGAAAGTGGATTATCATATAAAAAGAAAAAAATTCATTCTAATAGACTATCTGGAAATTAACATATATTTATAAAAAAAAGATAGATTGAAAGAAAAAATATAAACTGATAGTAATAGTAGTAACAATACCATTAAAGAAGAGTAATAAGAATAGAGCAGGATAAGAGGTTTCTATAAAAGGTTTCGATAAAAGAGAGATTGAGGTATCATACTTGCTGACCCAACCAATTCAGTAGTAAGTAAAGCAGAATTCGCATACTCGCCGCGAGAATGAGTCCTCAGACAACCGGTGCTACCACCATCCCCCGCAAAATTCAACCATCATGAGAACCACCATAGCGACCACCATTGCAACTACAACTATAATGACTATTAATGCTAAGGCCTGTATATCCCAATTAAGCCACATGTGGTACTCCCACCTCATCCCGTCTATCATAGCCAACCGCCCACCATTTCCGGTAGCCTTGGAAGTAAAGTAAAGGCTAGTTGACTAAGAACTGCATAGTTCCTAGATGGAGGATCAGTGTCGTTTGATTGTCACTTATACATTGCTACCTAGGGGCCGAGCCATGGTATTTATAAGCATCCGAGGTATCTATATACACGGCCAATGATCTGAGTTCCTCTATTCCCCGCCGGGCATACTTTTGTCACATTGAAGCCATCTCCCCAACACTGCTTGTTGCGTTATGCTACTTTATTGTTTCCTTTGTTGTTTTAGTTTTTCTTTGTTCTCATGCGCTACCCTAGAACAGTCTTCCTTGTCACTTGGTTGTGTACAATGTCTATGTGCGGGAAGGGTGGCTATATGAGAGTTGCGTCTGTCATTGTCTATTGAGATAGGTCAATCAATCAACAATTCCGCTGTTAAAATCTACGCAATTTCACACTGCTCATCACAATGGTCACGAATGACACCCTGTGACTAGCGGCGTCATCTACCTGTGTGTAGACTTTACATATATCAAGGCATCGCTTCCTTCTCTTATTTCTCCCCTTAAGCCTTTTCTCTTTCACTCAAAACATAAAGCATCCGCTCGCTTGTGTCCCTGCTCTCCCAGCCGTGACATTTCCAACCCTGAAAAAAAAAACAGAGAAGACGAGCGATATCTCATGACCAATCCCAAAGCAGTTAGCCTCTCCCAAACCCCGTCACAACAGAACCCTGCACATGTTCAGTCCTTCCTTCTCCAGGAAAAAATAAAATAAAAAGCTCCTCCACCCAACCTCACCACTACCTACCTACCTACCTGCCACCACCGCAATCGCCCAAAATGGTCTCCTGTAAGCATCTCATCCTTCCTCCCTCAAGGCCCACTAGCCAATCCTAACAAAATAATTATAGTCTCCTGCGAAATGTGCTCCGACGTCTTCAAAAAGCCCAAACTCGACTCTCACGCAGCGCGCTGTCACGGGGCGTACTATACATGCATTGACTGCTCAAAGACCTTCATT
>Ga0307510_10010631_pt1 | contig 10940 bp, 5 predicted proteins | sample 12_EM_MG_FD_207224 | JGI IMG/M metagenome (GOLD analysis project Ga0307510, IMG submission 207224) | Populus trichocarpa ectomycorrhiza microbial communities from riparian zone in the Pacific Northwest, United States - 12_EM | ecosystem: Host-associated > Plants > Roots > Unclassified | place... | reverse complement strand
GATTACTACTCAACCTTCCACAAGACACCAAAGCAAAAGAAGTTCACAAAGAAACAGCGGGAGGATTTCACCAGGGAATCAACACACCAAGCTGTGGCCCAATGGGGAGCGTCACCGGAAGTCACCAATTGGATCATCAAGAATGCTGATCGGATTCAACTCTTCCAAGTGATTATAGCTCAGAAGAAATGGTGGAAAGTGAATCAGACTCCATTCAGCCTTTTTAATCGGCGGTGACTGGACCAGAGAAATCACGGTAGCAATCAGGGATCAGGTATTTAAATTGTGTAGGAGGTGGCACTAGTTTAGGAAATGTAGTTTGCTGCACCAACAAGCCGAATGGCTTTTTTTCTAGGATTAGCTAACCATTTGGCTAACAGTTTGTTTCCAGAATTAATCTCCTAAGGACATGCAAGGTTACCTTGTGTAAGTAAAAAATCACAGTTGTGCACAGAAGGGAAAGCCATTGTTAGTTCTTGATTACTTTCTGCTTGCTTGAATGGTAATATGCGGTGGGAGGTGCTTCTACTCCCACCGCATACTACACTATCCAAAAAAAAAAAAAAAAGTTGATTCCACCATCAATTGATGCTTGTGGTTGTGGTCAATGGTCATAATTAAGTTTAATTACACAGTTGAATACTTTTTAACTATAATTTTTTTTTATTAAACACGTATTAAAATCTAAAAGCAAAAGCAAGGAACAAGAGGCAGAAAAAGAAAAATAGTTTTCTTTCAAGTGTCAAATCCATCCATGAACATGTAGCCATTGGCAAGGTGATGGAGTTTAGTAAATAAAATGGTTGTCTTGATAAGTTAATTATAAGTAATGAATATCATAATTTTGACATTCATATATTGAAATCTCAAAAACCAATTGGATCAAGGAATATCTGGGAGTGTGACTGAAAAATTTATTTTAAATAAATTTATTTTTAAAAAAATTATGAAATGCCGTTTTGATTGTAATTTTAAAAGGTTACTTAAAATAGTAATGGTTTATTAAAGTGTTTTTTTTTTAAAAAATATATTAAAAAAATATTTTTTTAAAATTAAAACATCAAAATAATTTTAAAATATATAAAAAAATTAATTTAAAATAAAATAATATATATATTTTTAATCTTTTTAAAAATATTTTTAAAAAATAAAAACAAACATTTTCTTTGGCAGTATTTGACATGTTGTTGTGGAAGTGTTTTGGAAAAAAATTAATTTTTTTATTTAAATTAATATATTTTTAATGTATTCAGATTATTTTAATATATCAATATTAAAAATAATTTTTAAAAAATAAAAAAAATTATTTTAATATTTTTTAAATAAAAAATACTTCTAAAAACATCTATCTTTACCGCGATAATAAATTAAAAAATAAGCTATGGTAAATTGGTAATATCTATATCAAACAACTTTAGAAGAAAGGACGCCCACCACCCACCATCGTTCCTCACCATGCAGTCCGGCAGGCCCCACCATCTCTTTATAAAATTAACCACACCCTCTCTTACTTCTTCAAAAATCGAAAAAAACTTCCCCTCGAATTCCCAGCACCCAACACGCTCCCTTCTCCTTTCTCAATGCCACCCACCACCTCGTCACCACCGGCATGCACATCCCCGACCTCTTCGCTCTCCGTAACAGAAACAGTAAACGGGTCCCACAAATTCACAATTCAAGGCTATTCATTAGCCAAAGGAATTGGTGTAGGGAAACACATAGCTAGCGAGACTTTCACTGTTGGTGGTTATCAGTGGGCAATTTATTTCTACCCAGATGGCAAAAACCCTGAAGACCATTCCTCTTATGTCTCTGTTTTCATCGCTCTTGCTAGCGAAGGCACCGATGTTCGTGCCCTTTTCGAGCTCACCTTGATTGATCAGAGTGGTAAAGGCAAACATAAAGTTCATAGTCACTTTGATCGCTCCCTCGAGAGTGGACCCTATACCCTCAAGTATCGCGGCAGCATGTGGTATAATAAGATTCTGGGTTTTCTTTTTTTCTTTTTTATTGTAGTTTCCTAATTAGGCATCAGAAGAACTTGGGATCTTGAGTAGAATCAATTGCATGATAGAGTAGAGTGATTGAATTTAAAATAGAGTTTGTTTGCGGGCGGGTTGATGTGATTTATGAGCTGTGCTAATTTGTACGAATGCAGTTTCCGAGTGATCTAATTCTGAGCCCCGCTTGCAGATGAGACGCTGCCACTTAAATTGTTGTTGGTCTTTTCATGGTCTTCCTTTGTGTGGTTTACTTTGTGGGATTAATGCTCTTCCGCTATTTGGAACTCTCCTATACTATTAAGAGGATATATGCTGTTTTATTTATTGAAATGGAATATTAGAGTTGACTTTGGTGATAAAATGGCATTTTCTGTATTTTCAATTTTACGGTTGAGAACATCTAAAGTTTTAAGTGATCTATAGATTCTTTGCTGATACAATTTTCAGTGTTTTTACCTTTTATTTTGTTGGAATTGGTTATTAGCGTATGGAATGGTTTCCAGTTCCTATAGCTAAATGTGTGCCCTTTGTGCCCCCCCCCACTCCAGGGGTTACAAGCGATTCTTCAGACGAGCAATGCTTGAATCGTCAGATTTTCTAAAAGATGATTGCTTGAAAATTCACTGCACTGTTGGTGTTGTGGTTTCCGCAACTGATTGCTCGAGATTGCACTCTATAAAGGTCCCTGAATCAGATATTGGAGACCATTTTGGTATGCTATTGGAGAATGAAGATTGTTCTGATATCATTTTCAGTGTGCAAGGGCAAAAGTTTCATGCTCACAAGTTGGTATTGGTTGCTCGGTCTCCTGTATTCGAAAATGAACTTCTTGATGCAATGGAGGAAGATAACAGCGAAATAGTTATTTCAGATATAGAACCTAAGGTGTTCAAGGTATCATTTCTTGGAGTGTTCTGCGTTACCTTTAAATAATGAATTATATGTTTGAAGCATGCATTATTTTAGAGCTCAATTTACATTTTTGGTGCAGTCGTGGAAATTATTTGCTCTGAAGATTATGTTAGTCTTTGAAGGTTTTGTCTTAGGTCAGTTAAGTAATTATGTAGACAAAATATCGGACATATAATTCAAAATTTGCCAAGTTTGGTTAAAATATTCTATTAATCATCCGCTTGTAATGCGAATTGAGTTTTTACGCTAAGATACATCCTTCAACTTGAGTTTTATTTCTATTTTTATTTTTGGGTTACAAAGGACGATAATTTTATAAACATCAGAATAGGAGAGCAAGGTATCCTTTGAAATAACAGTGTACCAAAACAAACGAGCTTCTCAGTCCTGCTGTTTATCAGCCAGGGAATTTTGCCAAGTCTCTGCAGCAGAAAAACACAAAGAAGCTTCATTAGTGTTACCCCATGGAGTTCCGAAGCCCTTTGATTTGATCTCAGAAAGTGCTTACTGCTGAATGGAGCTGAGGATCAGAAATGACAAGAGAAGATTTTAATTTGACCATTTCCCTCTCTTAGATGTTTTTGATGAAATTTATGAGACTTATATGGGATTGTAAAGAAATGTGTCATGAAATATGTATGAAGAACATTATGTTTATTCACAATGTAATGCTTGTCTCAAAAACAAGCAGATATGAAATTTAAGCTGTGGAATGAGTTTTGGTACCTGTAAAATCATGAAATATTTGGATATCAAATATAAAGGGGCCATTCGTAGTAAATATATGTGTGGCCTACAATGGAGGGAAAGAGAATTTTTCGGCCGTGTTTTTTAATATCTTCTTGCATGTCTATTGTCCAGGCTTTGCTACATTTCATATACAAAGATGATCTAATTGAAGACGAGGAACTTTCTGCTTCTAGTTCAACTTCTGTGATATCTGTGTTTGACACATTAACTGCAAAATTGTTGGAGGCAGCAGACAGATATGACTTACCTAGACTCAGACTTATGTGTGAGGCTGTGCTCTGCAAGGATATATCTGTGAGTTCTGTTGCCAAGATTCTTGCCCTGGCTGATCGATACCATGCTATGGATTTGAAGTCTGTTTGCCTAAAATTTTCTGCTGAAAATCTTGTAGGTATGTTCTTGTTTTATTTCTTGTTTTCAAGATTTCTATATAGAACAGTTTGGACATTGCTTTACACAAACTGCAAAAATGATGTTTTTTTGAATTTTTGTTGTTCATGTGATTAACTGACTAGCCACACTTGGGATATCCGTTGCATATATTCAGGTTGTACAGAGTTAGACCATCATTTCAATGATCTTAGCAACATTTATATGTTTGTGGCCCTAAAAAGCAGTTCTTTTGTGAGTAGCATCTGATGGTTTCTGAGTTATTTGTTCTGTTACTGTATCCTCTCTTGCATCAACTATTGGGACGGGTTTTGTGGCTTATAGACTATAGTTTTCAACTCCCTCTTTATCTCTTCAATGTTGGCTTTTATTCGAGGCAAAGTCATTCTTACAGAGATCAAATGAATTATGACTATTTCTGTTGCAGTCATTCTAATTTAGGCTTTCTTGAATAGAAAGCACATAAGAATTTCTTATATGAGGAGGGGGGGGGTATTACTAACCTGTCAGTTTTCTTTTTCTTTTTCTTTCTTTAAATGCTGAATTATTGTTGTTGGAGTGGATTAGATGGTCTAGCAAGTAAGTCACATGCAACCTTGCAAATTATAACCAAGTTTAGGTTGCTCGCATGAATAATGATACAGCTTAAGTGCAAATGACATGTGGTGATAAAAGAAATTTTGGCTGGAGGGACAGTTTTTGGATTTCAAGAAAACTACTTCATTTCTCTGGTGGGATGCATAAAGGTTGTTTTTCTTTCTTTTCACTGATGCATGTCTTTGTTTATGTGCATTTGTAGAGAGGGGAGGGGTCTTTTCTAAAGCTGTATCTAGTGGTCGGGAATTCTAGACACATTTCATGCTGACCAACTGACTTAGATGTAGGGTAACTTATCTTCTGTTTGTTGTACATAATTGTATGCAATGAAGTATAAATAAAGCTGAGTTTTTATATTTTAGGCTTGTTTGAAATGAGCAGGACATGCAATTTAGAGGCAATATGTAGTACCGGAAAACTACATACTAAGTATAGCCTTTCAGATTGAATTATCATAGCTGATTTCCTTGGAAAATATTATTTATACCCATAATTGTATCATGTAAAGGCACTTTTTTGAATATGTGAGTCTTTGTTTTGAAAAGAACCTAAAAAGAAAAAATCACGTGACAAAGATATGGCCTGAATGAGAACTGTATTGCACATTGCCATATCTAGGAGCATGTTTGGCTTGGTAGGATGATCTAGAGAAATGAATAAGGTTGTTAGGTAACCATCACCTCTTGTCTGGATTATAAGTAGTAAGGTAAAAGGATGGCAGTCCAATATACATTCAGGATCTATTTAGTTCTCCTCAAACTGGTGGTATAAGATCGAAAGGGAAAGAAATGTTTGTTGAATATTCACTTAGAGAAGTTGTTCTTATCAACAACATAATTTTAACTTATGAAATTTCCTTATAGTAAATCTGCTGATCCTAAATGGTTTCCATTAACTAACTAGAGGATATACTATGTTACCTTCTTTGTCCTCCTAAACTGGTAAAAAGAAAGATTATCAATTTCGTTCCTTCTTCTAAGGTTTATCGCTTCCAAGAGACTGAGCCTCCATATAGCTTGGCACCCATATGTGGTGGGTAAGTGATTTCTTTTTGTGTTTTTTTTCCTTTCATTTTTTGGGTGGGGGATGTCAAAGAACCATCTCATTTTTTTATGAGTGGGGGTTGTCAAAGAACAATTTCAACTCAAAAGCCTAAGATATTAGGTGAGTCTCTAAGATAAAATATATATTATTCTCTAACACACCCTTTTAAGTGAAAGCTTTTTGAGCTTGAAATTTGTATATAGTCACACTACCTTATGTTATAAATTAATTTAATTAGAAGATAAAATGAAGCTGGTAAGATTCGAACTTATGATCGTTTGGTCAAGTCATTGATACTATGTCAAAAAACCTCTCAACCTGAAAGCTTAAGTTGTTAAGTGAGACATGAAGAAATGATTTATATTATTCTCTAACAGGAGCATTGGGGGATGTAGCTTTTGTTGTTTCCAAAATCAATTGTATAACTTTTTTTAGCCTTTACAAATGCTTTTAAGATTTCACCCTGCAATTTCCCTGTCCAAATTCAGAATATTTTCTCAATTTACTTTTTATGTGTTTAGGAAAATTAATTCTTCCATACTATCCTCCTTCCACCACCAGCAACATCCAGCATGCAAGCAAATTTGCACACCCACACATGCATTGAGAGTTGCATAAAATATTTAAAGGCAACTAATTTGGTTTTGCTGCACTTTAATTTCCTCCCTCCCTCAACCCTACCCATATAATATAGACATGAAAAAAAAAAAATCCTTGTAATATCACAGCTAATTATTTCCTTATTTTTAACAAATTGCAGTCGAGGGAAATTCAGTGTTGATTTTCCTTGTTGTAGCTCATTAAAGAAATTAATTTAGATTTGTAATGGTCATGATTCCTTATTTATGGCCTTTATATGGGACATAAAAAAATCATCTTAAGCTGTTAGAAAACATGAAATTGATCAAATGAAGAATCATCTCACCAAGCTATTGTAACATGTGCTTGCTTTCTTCTCTTTCCTTTTTACAAAGAATCTTTTGATTGCCTAATGGATGTCAATTCATGCCTTGTTTCATTAAACAAATTCTGAGCACCCCTTTCATTATTGCAAACTTTTTTACATCAGACCAGAAGCTATTCTCAAATGATTTGGATCTCAGTTGTTCTGAAGGCTATTTATTTTTTGAGTAGCATTACCAAATCCTCAACAAGTTTTAGAATCTTGAAAGGATAATGCTACACATCACGAGTAAAACTTAATAAATTTTACATGAATAGACACAATGGCAAGATATGTAATTCTATTCAACTTCGAAGTTATTTATTTCATGTATTTTCCTGTAAAATCTGCCAGCTTCTATCTTTATCCGTCCTGAAATTATTCTCTAAACTTTCATGTTTGTATGGATTTCTAAGTATTGTTGCTTATCACCATATATTTATTACTTTTTAGCTAGGATCTAGTGAAGTATTTGAGTAGGATAAGGAGTGGGAAGTTTCAAACCTTGAGTCCACAATGTTAAACTCTTGAAATTCAATAGGGGTGCTTCTTGAATCCATTTAAAGCTATGCTCATGAAATCCATGAGAATAAAGGAAATTTCGCAACACATTTTCATTTATTAAATGGCCTCTGTTTTTGTAGGCACGCCAAAATGTTTAAGAATTGAAATAAGAAAGGAAATTTAGAAATTCCTGTTCCTGTTGTACGCATCCATTATCTTTTTGTGAACATTTATAAAAGAAAAGAAAACTAAAAAAAGAAAAAAAACGAATTTTTTGCATTCTCAACATTGCATTAGTTTATCTATATCTATTTCTTTCACACTTGACTTTTTATTTGCATGCACTTAGGTGCCCCTAAGAAAACTCCTTGCTTCATCACTATCTTTCCCATTTCTTTTCATCCCAAACTACCAAATGATAGTCTAGTTAGTTGACATAGTTAAATAGAAATAAACTGGTTTATTTTGTTATTTTCTTCGATGTTTAGTAAGAAAAAATATAATCTAAACTTGTGTAAGGAAATGCCTTAACTTATTTCCTTTTCAACTTGAAAATGCACACCCAATGGTAATCAACCAGCAGTTGCCTTGTTTAGGAGTTAGATACTGTATCCATTAGGCCACTGGTGCTTCTTCATATGTGCAAGGTCATTTAAAAATTTCTATGTAGTTTTACCGGTTTGTTTCTGTTTTATTTAATTACTCTACAGCTATTTGTTTGAAATGGAAGCAAAAAGATTCTTAAAAGCAAAAAAAGTAACGCAAGTTCAATGGTCCAATGTTGGACACGTTTGATCTGAAGTCAGGGACCGGGTTTTATACCAACCTTTTAAAATTTTAGCAAATTCCAACTTCCATCACAAAGTTTGCTGGCCATTTTCCAAATGCCACTGGTTGAATTGGTTTTGACTGTTTTGCATTGCATCTCTCTCCATTGGAACCAACAAACTTGAAAAGCTCTTGTCTATAGTATGGTTTGACAGTCTGGTTTGTATGACCATGCTATAGTCTTAGTGAGCTTCCATAAAGGAGATGATAAAGTTGTGTTTATCATTTTTATGAGTCATTTTATGTTTTGTCCTCTGAATTGCTTTAAAAAGCAGTCCTGTCTCAAATACAGCTGTGAAGCTGTCTTATATCCCATTTACAGAAGTATAGTAGAGCCAAGGGCCGTGGACTATGTATAGCACTTATGCATTATGTTTGATCAAAATTTCCATCATTACATTTACTTGAGGTGAAAGGACTTCAAGGAAGTTGTCTTGCTTTCCGTATTTGAACTCCCCATAATTCTCTTTGCTGACTTTCCATATTTGAACTCCTTCCCATAACTCTCTTTGCCGACGAAGAGCATGAAAATGCTCTTTTTTGCCAACCTTGCATTCTGTATATGTATATTATTTTGTGTTTTGGCTACCTGTCAGCCACCAAAAATAACTTATATTTTCACTGCTGATGTTACTTGTGTTTCGTGATTGCCCAGGTATAATAAATGGTGGCAAATATAATGCCATTTCTTCTCCTTTTATCTAATTTTAAAGCCTGGCATATGAAAGGGGGATGATGTAATTATAGAACTGATACCGGCACATTTTCTTTTCCTTTGGGATTGTTTTGTGCTGGAGGTCCCAAGGCTATGTCACTTGGAAAGGGATTGGAGCTTAGGATTTTTATTATATATAAGCTTTTCTCAGGGTTTTGTTTGTTTTGCTTGTATCATTTGATGCAGCTGTTGTGCAGTCTGATGGTTTTGAGTATCTGAAAGAGAACTGTCCACTACTGCAATCTGAGCTCCTAAAAACCGTGGCAGGATGTGAGGAGGATGTCAGTGGAGGTGGAAAGAGCCGAAGCGTTTGGGCGCAGTTCTCAGATGGAGGTGATACAAATGATAGGAGTGTCAGGCAACCATGGGAAAATGGAGGGGAAAGGAGCCAAAACTTGTGGGCTCAACCTGAAAATAGCAATGGAAGGAGTCCTAGGCAAGAAGAATGACATGAAACTAACCTTGATTTGTATTTTGACAACGGTGGAAAGGGACGGGCAAGTAACCGGGAAAGAGGTAGGAGGAAGACAAGGAACAGTATGAAAACATTGTCTCCGTGATAGAATTGTGTATCCTCCCTTGGTGTTGCAAATACAGCCGAAGACATTTTCGTAAGAACTTGTAATTTATCCGATGAACTTGTGATTTCTCTCCAGAAAAGGTGATTTTCTAATATTCTTCTACCTCTGAAATTCATTCAAAACTGAAATTAACGGTAAAACAATGCTGTAAAAAAAATGATATGAATACTAAATCAGGGGCGAGCAAAATAAGTGAATTGTTTAGAATATTTGCAATAATCGATCCAAAAACTAACTGCAAAAACTTATCTAGAAATCAAATTAAAAAAAAAAAATCGCATATGAACATGAAAGTGTCGTACTGCAAATCAGAGCTTGCTTTTTTAACCAAAATCACAAGGCTCGGATGCTTGTAAGAAGTTATTTGCAACAAAATGATTCTACGTGTTCCACATACTGAAAATTGAAGAACAAATCTTGTAAAGATATAAAAAAAGCTTGTTTTTTAGATATCAAGAATCTACAAAGGCATCCTTCAATTAGAAAAAAATTTTAAGCTATCAGAAGCGTTGCAACTCACCAGCCTACATATCATTTCATGGATTGATTCAACATCATATCCAATTTGGGAAAGGTTTTGTAAACTCCGGATAGAATTTCAAAATTAACAAAAATTTAATTGGGAAATAAAATTTAATTAATAATAATAAAAAAATAAATAAATGATTATCAATATTTTTATGGAGGTTGAAGTTAATATATATTAACTTGAGTGGCCGGTCATGAGCATAGGGAGGGAGGTAAGGATTTTGTGAAAGTTCTACTAAAATCCACACTAAAATTAATTAAAATAAACCCTAAAGAGGGTTAGATTGAAGTGATCGAGGGGGAGTTAATAGAGTTATAGAGTTCTAAGTTAGGGTTTGGAGTTTTCTTGGTTAGAAAAAGAGGAGAAAGGGACGGCAAGAAGAGGGGAAAAGGAGGAGAAACGAAAAACTTATCTCCAACACTTTTATCACCATTTTCTTAGATTTTAGATGGTAAGTTAACTTGTTTCAAGTATGGATACATTTATTTTGATGAATTGATGAATAATCTTGTAACGAAACATTGTGTAAATGATTAAGGCCGTGTTTGATTGCAGGAAAGTGAATTCCTGGAATTCACTTTCCTTGTTTTCCCATGTTTGGCAGCAATATAAGAAAATAGTCAAAGAAAACTGAATTCCGGTCAACTTTAAAAAAGTAACGTTAGGAAAGGAAAGTGTTTTCCTTTTGTTAAATAGAGGAAAACACTTTCCTTCGGGCCTTTCCTTCCGTTCATTTTCTCATACAGCTGTGTATCAGCTCTCAACTGGAATTTTTTCTTCAAAATCACAGAGGAAACTGGGAACAAGAGGAAACTGAGCAGGAACAAGAGTATTTTTCTAGACCAATTAATTCTTGATAAATCTGCTACTGCTACTGTCATATTTTTTCCATAACATTTCCAACTTTTCATCTTCATAAATCTACTACTGCTACTGTCAACAACTATTAATCTCGTCACATTCAATTAATCAAGCAACCCAAACAAACACAACCCAAAAAAACACATTCTGTTGACAGAGAGACAAAACCGGCCGGGGGGGGGATAACTGTGACAGAGAGAGGCAAAACGGTGGGGGGAGGGCGGGAGAGATAACTGTGACAGAGAGAGGCAAAACGGGGGGGGGGGGAGGGGAGGCGATTTCT
>Ga0307510_10010630_pt1 | contig 10940 bp, 21 predicted proteins | sample 12_EM_MG_FD_207224 | JGI IMG/M metagenome (GOLD analysis project Ga0307510, IMG submission 207224) | Populus trichocarpa ectomycorrhiza microbial communities from riparian zone in the Pacific Northwest, United States - 12_EM | ecosystem: Host-associated > Plants > Roots > Unclassified | place... | reverse complement strand
ATTAGTCCATCAGTCATGGTCACAGAAGTCGAATTCACTCACCAGCTGCCCAGCCAAAAGCAATACAGTCTTGATCGTGAACTTAGAATGGCATTGAACAAAGAGGTCCTCAAGGGACTGGCCGAGGTGATCGACTGCCATCGCATCGAAACCAGTTTCTGTACCAAACCAATGGACCCAAGGGATACCGGTCCCTCCCTTCAGTTTTGTGTAGATATGAAACTCATTGTCTAGGGTGTGAACCATTTCTTCAACTCGCTCGAGTTTAATGACAACGTTGTTTCCTGATAGAATGTCGAATGCAAGATATATTTCATCTGTGTATCCAGCCTGTGAGTAAATTGAGATGGTGCGATGCAATTACTCCATACATATGAGACGATCCAGACACGATCCTTTCTCGCAACCTGTATCTCCCAGCTAATCGAATCAGCTCCATGACTTGTATGACCTTGAGTGGGACTGGATATAGACAGATGAGATGACAGAATGCATGGACTGAACGTTAGATGTGGCTCACAAAATACAGAATGTGGTAGAAAATGGACGAACGTGGAGACGAACATGAACCATGGACATCAGCGTCACTGCGGTGGCGTGAGAAAGCAGGTTCAAAAAGAGATTGTCATCGTTGCGTCAACGGTTGGTCCATGCATATTCTTCCCCAGATCCTCATCAAGAAGCATTTATTTTCTTTTTGAATGTATTAAAATAAAATAGAAACGATGTACTAGTAGATTACCAATAGACTACAGGCATAGATGAAATATTGTTGAGTGTCAGTAAGCCCGTACATCACGGTGCATGAGGGTATCATACCTGTTCGTCAATCATCACCAAAGCGTCAATTGACATGATTCAGAAACGGCTTGCCCATGACCCTTCTGCAAACTCACGCACCCACGCCTGGCTGAGTCCGGACTCCCATGCGTACAGCTCGACGCGCCATCCCTTTTTGAGCACAGTGTGCATGCAACTGCGGAACCCTTCCTTGTTGAACTGGCTGACGTTGCCGTCCCCAGTCACAAGGATGATCATCGACCCAGGCGGCGGCACATCCACAGTCGAGACCACCTGCAGCAGCTTCAGCTGTAACAGTTTGTCGACGTCTTGTTCGCGGTAGCGCATACAACCACTGCCACGCACCAAAGGTGCCTGCACCGCGCGTGGATGATTCGCAGAGGCAGGGGTTGCACTGCCGCTGGACGTCGCTGGCTTGGACAAGTCGGTTGCCAATGCGATACCGGATGATGACCAGTGGGCGTACTCCTTTGCAGCGTTCACGCTGCCGCTGCCGCCACTGCCACTACCACTGCCACTACGCCCTCGGGAGTGACGGTGGCGCCGAGATGAAACCCTGTCTGGGCCATTGCTGGTATAGGGGAATGTGTGTATACATGGACTTCATATCCAAGTTGGGTGGCAGGTTCCACTGGCTGATACAAAGGCAAAGAAGCAACGAGCACGCGTCACGTGACGTTCCAGGATAAGCGTGAGCGTGGCATCAGACATCCATCTGACCTTGGTGTGGATGAGGTGGCGTGGGTGTCTCTGCAAATAGGTCAGGAATCCGATGAGAATGTTGGAGCTGCGGGGAAGAAGGAATAAGGGTCATGAGCCTTGAGGTTGGTCGGAAGAGATAAAGAATTCCTGGACGTACTAGTCGATGAAGACGTTGACGAGTGGTTGTCCGGGCCTTGGAGGTGGTCCCTGTGGATCAATAAAGTTGGGCGTGGAAGACTGCAGCAACTCATTCGAAAGGACGCCCGTGAGGAGCTCCGCCTCTGCTGCGAACAGAAACTTGAGTTTGATTGCAATCTGAGAATTGTCTGCATTGAGAGACACGTCGCGAACATGAACAGATTCTACAGCAGTGATGGACGAACCACCAACTGCAGAACTAGGAGTGCCAGTTGAAGGCTGTTTGGGAGGCAGTTGGGGTTGTGGCCATGGTCTGGGTCGCAGTCAGGATCGTGGTCGGGGTGGTGGCCATGGTCATGGTCATGATCATGGTCAGGGTCAGAGTCGTAGTCATAGTCGGGGACGGTGGACAGGGTCAGAGTTATCAGTCGTGGACCCATGGTTGCGATTGAGGGAGCACAACAGAGCGAAAGACAAGCACTGAGCCCACACATTGGAGATTATTCGCAAGTCACGCGGTTCGATAGAATATTGTTCCCCGACACTGCGGTCAAAAGACAGTCGAATTACGTTCGTAGCCTACATTTCAAATCCAGATCACAGTAAAAAAGGGCAATTCTTCGAGATTACTACAGCATACTCCAACGCAATCACAAACAATGTTTCCTGGATCATCCACATTGACTAGAGTTTGCCCTCCTTGTCACCGATGAATTTCATAATCTTATCAAAATCTGCATGAAAATCTTCCTTGAGTAACCCCACAAGGAGGTCAGCGCCATCAGCATCATCAAGCATCTCCTTCTCTGACGTCACCCAACCCTGCGTGAAACTAAGGCGCCTTTTCTTCAGATGAAATTTCAACATTTGAAGGGCTTCCATCATAAGAGGACTAATCCGATTCCTCCTCTTCGTATCTGTTTCGCTGCTCGAAGAAAAGACGCGTTCGCACGGAACAGAAGATGCCTGGATCAGGAGATAATCCATCGCCATCGAAAATAGCGTTGGATACGTCAACCGGTTGATCTAGCATGCCTCGTCAGTAAAGTTCAACCACCATTAATGCCACTACCTACTTCCCAAAACTTGAGAGGGTTATTGCTCTGCACCGAGAATGGCGGCATCACATAACTTAGATATTCTTGCTTGACTGTTGGTCTATTTTGACCCAGATTACACGTGTCAATACCAATTTCCATGTCGTCTAGCTGGTATTTGGCTGGAAGTGACATATAACTTGGCTCTCCCCGTGCTTCTGGGATAATTGGCCCTGGTCCTGTATCCGCATCAGTAGTGGGCGTCTTGCGCGTGTAGTAATTGCTCATCTTAGGGGATAAGTGAGGACAAGTTTCAGGGAGTCGTGTATAAATAAACTCACCGTTTCTTGGATTTTTTTCTTGGCTGCAGCGATGAAATCTTCGCCCCAATGCTTGCGAATCCACGTCATACACAAAATGGGGTTCAGGACTACAGGTGTCAATTAGCCTAATTTTCTGGGGCAGCAAGACAAAAGTGCTTACGCATCGTAATAATATATGCACTGGTGCAATCCATGCAAGAATAGTACTTTTCCGCCCATTTCAGCCCAGGTCGGATCAATTCCTCCAAATGAGGGTTGTCGTCAGCGAGCTTCTCCCACTTTGACATGAATAACTCAAACGCAGGAATAGAACCGCACAAGAGCGGTGTCTTCTTGCCCAACATGCTCTGCTGGACAGGGTGCGGAACCTATTGGCGTAATTTCATCAGGATATGGCTGATACCTCGCATATGACTTACAGCTAAGACAGCCTGGACATCTCCTATCACCTCCCAGCTATGAGACAAGATCTGGTACTCGCCCATTTCCTCCTGAGTCTTGGGGAGAGCAAGGAAGTGATCGACGGCCTTTTAAGTTGACTAGTTAGCAGATATTACAGTGATGAGGGTAGGGCCTTACCGGACGCATTTGAAGGAGTCAGGTCAGCATGTGATAAACGGAATCCCACCTTGTGCAAACATCTTGCAGGAGCTGCAAGGGTTGGACTTTGACAATCTTAGACAACTGATCCGTGAACCACCCTTCTTGGTTGCCATTTTGGAGATTACGATTGAAGGCGTGTCGACGTTCACCTGATCCTCGAATAGCTCGGACCGCTGCCTGAGCTTGTGGTATGGGACTAGAAGGGATGGTGTCGTCACCGGACAGAGAGTTAGTGTTCTTGTCACCAGCCACACCAGATGCGGCATCTATCACCTGTCCAGAACAAAGATTAATAATGTGGGCGAAGCACATGATCCGACGATCATGTGCATCAAAGGAAACGTCATGCGCTGCCAACATCATCTTGAGCGCCTTCATCATGGTATCATTATTCGACACGTTGTTGAGGGTGATATGTCCCACCTCGAGTAGAGTAATAAGCGTCCATTAATCACCAGAAGAATGTCGTTGCCTCACCTTAAGTGTGATACCAGCCCTATCCAGAAGGTGCATCAAGGTCGCTGCTAGCGTCGTTCCGGTATGGCCCTGTTCAAGACAGTGAAAAGCGATGAGTGCGGTCTTGAGTTGTAAAGCTGAGGTTCCATCGACCTGTGCCACCCAATGGGCGGTGACAGCCAGATAAGAATTGTATGATTGATCAGACCATGTGTCCGCTGTTAAGGAGACACGCCCCATAGCGGCCTTGATTTAAGAAATGAGAAGATATATTATTTATGGAAGGGGTTGGGGGTAACATGCCACGAGGTCAGCATGCAATTCTGTAAAGTACCCTCTCCAGGCTTGGAGAATGAGCTGGCATATCTTCGTTCGACGGGGGATCAAACTGTCTTTGAGACCAGGTCGTAGGAGTAGCAGAATCGCCCTGAACTTGGGACACCTGACGACGCTCAGAGACTTGCAGTTCGAAACAGGGAAACATGAGTGCGGTAAATATAAAAAGACAAAAGATGCTCCACCTGGTCATCTGCTACAATGAAATTGAGAAGGCACGTGTGGAACTTCTCCACAGTGAATTCGTCCGGTTGTTCGACTTGCAAGGCTTTGGCTCCACTCGCAGCTTGGGATCGGGACTGCAACTTGAGAGGTTTCCAACCGTATTGGGGGGCTAAGGTCGTGTGTAACTCGTAGTGGTACTTTCTGATGTGACCACGGAGGCCCGAGCTTGATGTGGTCTTCGAATACTGATAGTAGGTGTTCGAAGGCCAACTAGCTGGGTCCTTCTCTTTGGCCATTCTATGAAGTATTGTTTAGGTCACAAAACTGCAGAGTTCCACACATAGGAAACTTACAGGCACACTTTGCAGATGACCTTTTCTCCTACTGCTGATTTGTCGAAAAAATATAGAACGTCACTTGTGGGGACCTTAGGTAAGGCGATGGCGTCGGGATCGTTGACCTTTATTTTGTCACCACAATCAACTTGGGCTGGCTTGTCGCTACCTGAGACATTATCCAGATTAAAGCTTTCTTGAGACTCAGCAGGTTGAGATGCAGGTGCCGGACTGGGCGAAGAGGGTTTGGATTGTGAACGGGCAACAGCTGTACGACGGTGTGCCATGAGTGTTGGTTAGGAAAGGACTTGAGGTTGCCATACCTTTATATCATTTTTGAAAGACTGCACCTTGTCAGGAAAGTATGGGGGGGCCGCACCTCGTCAGGAAAAGCATGGGGTTGAGTTTGAGACGAATCAGAGTGGAATGAGTCAAAGAATGACACGTGTCTATTGTGAGCATGCCAGTGTGCAAGTATGCGCATGGGAGCGCCTATTTATGAACACATGACACGTTGATTGGAACTCATGACATGTTGATTTAAACTTACGATGCATTGATTTCTGGAAAAAACAACATAATAGAAACAGTAGCTACATACAGCTTCACACAGGATCCACATTGAGAGCGCAGGGTACAGTAATTCCAAACTACTTATCGTGAAAGCGTAAGAGTCGCATCAAGGTTCGACATATCGATGGCAAAGTCCCTGGAATTTGTACTGCTCTTTTCTTCATTGCCTGCCCTTATCCGATTTTCATCCAACTTCTGTGCGAACTTGGTGTGAACACCGAAAGAACCAGTAAAGACGACCATCTTGTGGGTAAGAGAAGAGAGGGAAGGGCCACGTTCCCGAACTAGCAAGGACGCACAAGGTAAAGAAACCGGGGAAGCGTTGATGCCGGTGTGTTGGCATCAACATTAGCGAGCATCGGCATGTTGACGTGACAAGGCGGTGACGTGGCGGAAGGCAGTGGCGATGATGAAGAGACGGTAGCGTAGGCGGCGACGCGTAGTGACGAGGACGGACAATGGCGAGTGCGAGTGGTTGCGAAGGCCAATGCTAATGTGACAGCAAGCAGAAGTCCCGCGATTGACAAGTTGTCAAAATAAAAATTTCGAATTGTGGATTGTTGGAATTACCTTCAGGTACTGCGACACAACAGTGACAGCGATGACGAGGATTTGTACGAAAACTATTCCCTTTTCACTCAAATTCCTTCGGATTGTAGAGGTCAGTGGGTCGTTGAAAGATGAACTAGACAGAGGATCACCTTTGGGGGTTGTTTGTGTGACTCAAACGGTTCGTCGACTTCTCTCGCTTCGCGCGAATTGCGGTTCCGCTTGAGAACCATGTGGACGCCCAGTATGAAAGTATGAGGGCGAGAGCGCCGACGATCCCGACTATGGCGAAGGTCACGCCAACACCAGCTTTGTTTGCGAAAAAGCCTTTGGAGGTGGCGCCTGTTGTCGGATCGGGAGATACAGTGGACGTAGAACCAGCGGTGTTCAGGAGGAAGTTGGGCCCCGTGCTGGTACCGCCAAGGCCCGTCATACTCCCCGGTTGGTAGGAATACGAACAGCCCGTCGCTGAGTAGTTGGGGATGTTGGACTGTCCCTTGGACACGGTATTGATTTGAGAGCTGACGAATAGTCAATAACGGGCAACAATGCAGAAAAGGGAATTGGGGCATACAAAGAAACATCCTGCGAAAGAGATGCTGGGGCGTTTGAAGTTGTTGCGGGACCAGACGTCGGCGAGGACTTGGAGTGGCAGGAGTGGCACACAGGGATGGCATTGCAAGAGAAGCGGAGGGGGGAGTAGCGCTCGCTCCGTAGCAGCTTCCACCATATTGACCGTCGTCATGGTTGCTGCTGCCGGCATATTGAACATCGTCGCGACTGCCACTGGCATTGTGACTGCCAGCGTATTGACCGTCATCGGGACTGCTGGCATATTGGCCGTCACCGTGCCAGCTGCTGCTGCCGTGACTGGTCGAGTACTTCTTGAACGATGAGCCAGTTAAAAAGCGACACGAAAAGGAGCACCTCAGCAATACTTCCGATCTTCGCAATTGGCCAAGTCATTCAACTTCAGTTGCAGAGGCATGTTCTCTGAATCAGTACGTAACGCTACAAGTGGCCTTGTCAGTGAACATAAACAGTAAGACAGACAGAGGACGTACCCATCATGATACGCCCGTTGAAACTTTTTGGTCCAATAGCGATCACCAGATATGGACCAATCCCTTCGATAACCTCACTTCCACTGACGACTCAGACAAAGCAGTCCATATAGCCAAGTAAATCCAAGCTGGAAGGATTCACGTTCATTTGTGACCTGCGAGTGCTCTCACCATCATCAGGAGCACTATCAGGATCAAACTTGGCAAGTCGTCTTTCCCTGAGTGCAATACACTTGCGGTATGAAAGCTTCTTGATTGCGTCTGACTCGCCCGTTGTACCAGATTCGTCACACCGCACATTGTGACCAGAGAAAGATGCTGTCACATGACCTGACGAGAATGACAATCACAATGGCAATGAGGATGGTAACGCCCTCGATCCGGGGGTTCACCATCGGGGCGGGGTTGACCAAAATCCTGGAAGAGGCCGAGTAATAGAGATACTGAATAGGTAGAAAGTATTTGACGTACTAGAACTTTGTCCTTGAGCGCCAGCCACATTAATTGAAGTAAATTTTTGCTTGCACGTTGAGGAACAATTTTCTGGCCAAAGATTCGTTTCCAGTCTTCAATAGACGCTTTGTACACGTCTTTGGAAGACTGAAAAGCAGTGGGAAGGCTCACAGCAAAGCTGCCTGTAAGATTGGTCGTGCTCTGTAATCCCTGGGGCACATCAGCAGGGGACGTAGCCATTATGTCCGGTTTTCGTGGATCCTTCTCCGCTGCGTGGGATTCGCTAAGATCTTGAGAAGTTGGTTCGGAGTGGGCTTGGTAGATGGTTGGGTTGACGGTGGGAATGAGAATGGATGGGAGGGCTTCTGCTTGGCGTGGTTGAGCCTCAACGAGACAAATGTCAATGGGGTCCATCCTGTGAAAACGTTAGCACTTGCAACAGAGAATGGGTAGTGATGAAAATCCGCACCCTCTTTCGAGCCAATGGTGTCTGGTGACTCTGGTCTATACATGGGAAGAATGCGAGCCAGCAAAAGGAACTGCGTTGTTGGAGAGGGCAGAGGACAGATGGCTTAGGTTGACTTCTAGTCGCAACTCAAGGCGAGTCAGCAATCAGCATTGGCTCGGTTAGCGGAGGCGTCATAAGCGACTTGCTCCGGCCCGGAAGCCGACTTCTAACCGAGTTGCGGCAACACTAGCACAACCCAATGTAAGGGTGTGGCAAGCTCCTCTTTGTTGACCACATTATAGTAACTTCCGCCCCCTGCCTGATGAGATACGTGCATGCTGCATCTTGTCCCTTGATTGCGGCACAGTGCAATGGTGTGATATTTTCAGTTACGTTTGTGCACCCAGACTTGATAAAGGCTCAAAGACTTATCTTATCATCCGAATATAGAAGTGCCATTACCATATATGGAAAGGCACCCGCTTACATACTTAGTTAGTCCATGCCCAGAGCTCATTTCGAAAAAAAAAACCCCCGGGTATTTTTTTTTTTTTCTTGGGACCCCCTTGTTCCTGATGAACCACTGTTTCGGTCCCACTTTCCCCACCACGATTCCAGGAATGGACCCATGACACGGAATGTCCCCATTCACCGTGATATACAACAATTCTTGAGTCATCTCAAGTGCCTGCGCTTTCTCTCGTCGGCCAACATAAAATGGTCAAGTCGCACATCGCGTCACATTCTTTGGGGTTTCGGAGTTCGGCCCGTGTTGCCGGTAATCCCTGACGAAATTTTCGCTGTCATGTCAGTTCTTCACACACGTCGTGCTGCATGGTTCTGCACAGCACTGGAATTCGACTCAACCCTGGCTATATCCAAATATGACAAGACAATTCCTTGCCCATCGTATCCCCTTCCCTCCCATCCACAACACAATGCATGCCCTATATCTCTGCTATTCCAATAATCCGCTGCCCTCCAGTTACCGTGTCTGACGGGGCCTACGAAGTCGTGCCCGCCATCCCCTTTGTCACTATGCTCTGTGGTACATCATTTCCGTGTTATGTATGTCACCAATACCTTCGCGGATGCTTTTCACAAGACGGGATTGCGCCTGTTCGGCTTCTCAACACCTACCATATGATGCGTCCCTTTATCCCTTCTCGCCTTCCTTGTACTACGCGCTCCGCTTTTGTCACAACAGACAGCCCATACATTTCGGGCACACTTGCGAGCACATGGTGCACTCCCTATACAAATTGCAAATTCATCGATACTCTGCGTCATGCCCGTTCCAGTCGCGACAACCGCTCGGTTTGATGTTGTTCAACCCATCCATTGCTGCTGTACCTCCACCCACGTACTGTTTTGGAGCGTTCGCTGTCAAATCAAGTCTGAGGTGGTATTTTGTATATGTGAATCGCATGGCTCCCCAATCTTCGTTTCGTCTAAGTGCTCTGTACCCCATGCTCAAACTTCATTGTCTTTGGGTCGAGCTGTCCCATGGGCGGACATGTGCTGCGCAAGCACACAATTGCTCGGTCTGTCGAAACTGGTGAGATTGTCGAAGAGAAAACCTGGGAGGCACTGGCCGGGTGGGGCCTTGACCCGATGTCCGAGGTCGCCTCACTTGGAGGAATTTGGGAGCGTCGGTGGATCATCGCGAATCTGATTTGGGATTACTATTTCTCTTTCAAGGCCTTGCCACACCGCCAGCGACACTGCGGCACTGATCACTTTTGCATGTCAGGTATCCCAGTCGGGTGTGTGATCAGAGGCTGGGTACCAGTGAACCATGCGGTTTCATTCAAGTTCAACGTTCGACATTCAACTAATAATAACAGCACTTGGACTCTGACAGCCAATCTGGTCCGAAATGGGGTACAACATGGGCCTGCTGATTCGGCGATGTGATACCAGACTTGGTGTAACCACGTATGCGCCCGATAAAGAGAAGTTGAGTAGATTGTGGGTCAACGCGGATTGTTGAAAGATTCTGAAAAACTTTGGGGATTGGGCTATGCCGCGATCTTCTATTTTCGGTGGTTCCCAAACAACTTGGGACAGCATCATCGCTTCACGTCGCTTCCCCTCCAATACAGCTTGTGTGCTCATCCCAGGATTTGATATTGGCCTTCCCATAATTCCATACATCCGACACATTTCAGCACGTGACAAGAATGGCATGAAGCTGCCTACTAGGGTACAGTGCTCTGCTAACATGTCGGAACTATGTTGGGTGTGCCCTTGTTGCATATACATCCCTCCACAGATGCTTTATATCAGGACGAAATTAGGTGATCTTGTCTTTACCTATGACCCTGATGCGTTCACTTTACCCTCTGAACCTTTTCCCTATGCTAGCGGACAGTCATGAGGCGAGTAGGCTATTTATTGTTTTTGCACTCGCTTGCGCGGCGCTTCCCATACATGTCAATTTGTCGACGTTGTTCAATTTACCCTCATGGCATTGCTCATGGAGCGACCCTCCGGTGGCCACTGTGCAATCCTCAGAGCAGGAGCATCTCCCCGTTCTCGCTGGTGTTAGTAGCGCATCCGCACCAAGCCAAAGGCGACTATAAAATCCCGCATCAGAGGCACAAGAGCTACCACCAGGAAGTCAGCTGTGCCTTGCGGTGCTGGCCTCTCTCGACCTCGCAGGACTTTGGCGAGCTCAGACTGTCCCCTGGCAGCGCGCTGAACGTGACACATCTGCGGCATCCTCTTTGGGTCCGGAATCAGCTGAGTGGGATTGACAAGACCCCTAGATAAAGTGAAATGTATTAGATACAGTGCATTCTCCTCCATTATCAATGAGCCGAAGTTTCTTCGGGATTTCTTTCTTTTTTTTTTTTTTTTTTTTTTTGAGAGCGTTTTATTGTTTTGTAATGTCTATTTCGTTTACACTCAATAGACATTGTTTCAACAATAAGTGATAGGCGGTAGGAGGATAA
>Ga0307510_10010629_pt1 | contig 10941 bp, 3 predicted proteins | sample 12_EM_MG_FD_207224 | JGI IMG/M metagenome (GOLD analysis project Ga0307510, IMG submission 207224) | Populus trichocarpa ectomycorrhiza microbial communities from riparian zone in the Pacific Northwest, United States - 12_EM | ecosystem: Host-associated > Plants > Roots > Unclassified | place... | reverse complement strand
AGATACAAAAAGGAATGTGATCAGCAGCTTGAGCTGGATATGAGCGAATATATCCAGTATATATAGCATTAAAATAATAATAATATAGCATTAAAAAGACGGTACATTAATTAATTTGATGGGAAAAAAAAATCATGAGCGAAATGCTCTTAATTAGTGTAATTGTAAGCATGTTACATGATCAGCTAATTGCTCTAAACTATTATCCTTGGTGGCTGGAATTTAATAACTTTGAAATTTAGGACTTGTTTGGAAATGATTTGCACAACCCGTGTTTTCAAGTAAAACAATATTATTAATCCTGAGAGGTGTATAGCTCAACTGGTCAAATACCAGGTTTGATCTCTAAAAATCACTAGTTCGAGTCTCACAAACTTAGAAATTTCCACTAAAAACTTACATGGTCGTTAACTTCACGGCTCGTAGAATTAGCATCGAGATAGTAGTTTATGTAAAACCTCAACACTAAAACCACAAGAAGGGTGAAACCCATATATAACTAAAGCTAAAAAAATTCCGAAGAGTAGAACAATCACAAATAAATTGTAAAATTAGCACAATTATTCTTAAATTATATTGAATAACACATTCTAAAAAGGTTTTGGCGAAACGCAATATTTGAATATATAACGACATTATTTAAGAATCATGGTTCTCCATCGTAACATATATATAAAAAGTGTGATACTTCACCGAAACTTGTTGTTACTAAGTAAATAATTCACAATTTATTTTATTTTTGCGTGTTTATTACCCATCCTGTCCGTCGAACAATCACCGTAAAGAACAGCAATTCTAAGGAGCAGAAGCCAACTTGGCCCGCAGGCATTAATATTTTAATTTAAAGACGAGTTAATTATTAATTAATTAAGATGGGATATTTCGAAGGCAAAAGAAAGGAAGGTAAAGCAGGAGAATAGGCACAAAAGAAAGAGTTAGTAGTAGTGCATGCAGACCTACGGCTGCATGTTGGGTCAATCAAAAGCAGAGGACACTAACACTTATGCTTTATCTTAGTTAAACAACCAATTAGAGCACGCTTTAGCTTGTCTTTTCAACGAATCTAGACCGTCCAGTTAATTACACAAAAACAGGGTGGAGTCCCCATCCTCCTGTTAATTAGTACTATAAATGCAGGGGGGAGGTTTGCTGCCATTGCATCATCTTTTAGTTCTTCAGATCAAACCGATCGTGTAAGCACAAAACAGCCACCACCACCATTGCTGTAGCTAGCTGTTTAGAAAACGAGCGAGCTAGCTAGTACACAGTAAGCTTAGTTACTACAAGTTAAGTAATTAGGACAGGTATATAATTAATCATGGGAGGGTACAGCAGGCAGAGGAAATCTTCATCGTGCTTATTCTCTATATTCAGCATATTCAAGTCTTGTTGTTACTCAAGTGGCAGCGATGACATGAGTGAAGATGGGTATTATGTAAGGAGAGCATGTCCAAGTGATGAAGATGGAAGACGGTGGGTAGGAGAACCAGGGATTGATGGGAAGGCCTCAGCCTTCATAGCAAGGTTCTATGCAACTAGGGTTTCAGACCCAGAACGCCAAACTCTTGCTCTCTGATGATCATGGCTCCATCCATCAGGAATATTATTGCATCATCAGCTGACCATTTAAGCTTCCATTAGTGTATTGTTTTGTCGCCTCTCAATTTCCTGCAGCTTCTCTTAATTTGTATTAATCTCATCACTTCCTGCCTGCGTCGTGCGGTACTGTGCTGTAAGTTACAAATAATGATTAAGAACAATTAATAATTTCAAAAATCTATATAGCATTGTCGTCTTTAGTTTTTATTCACTCTATATACATTCAGACGTGCAGTGCTCATGCATGTTTTCAATTCTCATACCATGCATTCATGGAGGATTGAGTCTTCTCAGGTCAGAGGTAATTAATATGATTATTATATTAGGTAAATTCATATTAAAATTGAGGGTTGTGATTTTATTTCACTACATTAGTGAATGGTTACAATTTTTTTAAAATTAGCAAAAAAACATTTAATAAAAAATCATAACTATATTGATTTCAAAAATATCAACGATATGAATTTATCTAACATAATAGATTATGTTAGTGCTAATTTAAGATGAGCTAATTAAATCCATTTAGGGGTATCTTTTTTAACTTAAATTTAAATAATTATACAAGTGATTAATGATTTTTCTTGTTACAAACTAGAGATTCCAACTTGGGACTTTTTCTTATTTAGGGGATATATATGAGTGTCAATTAAGCTACAATTAGCTACGTACAAATGAGGGATCGAAAAGGGGAAATTTACAACAACATAGAGAGTATTTATTGATTGACAAGATTAATAAATAATTATGCATGGAATTGGTGCTGAGATAATTAGCTTCTTTTTTCCCCATATATATGTGGCCATGGAAAATAATATTTCGTGTCTATTTGGAAGTGTGGTCTAATTTGTTTTTTAAAATGATTTTTGTTTGAAAATATATCAAAATAATATTTTTTTTTAATTTTTTAAAATTTATTTTTAATATTAGCACATCGAAATGATCTAAAAACACTAATAAAAAATTTAAAGTGAAAAACAAATAAAAAATCAGTTACTTTGAATAATTAGTAAATTAACATCAAAAGATTTGGCATTTTACATGCTCTCCCGATAGCTAGTAATCTATGGAATTATAATATCCTTGCTAATATTTGACAAAGAAAAACTTTTAATATTTACAATATTAGTAGAGAAATAGATGTAAAAAGAATAGAAATAGATATAAAGAGAAGATAGAAATGTGTTAGAGAAAATTACATCTTTTTTTTTCTTCTTATTTTTATGTTTATATTTATTTTTTTTATAAATATTGACATATTAATTCCGAGCCAATTATTTACCTGTATATATGCACTTACGCGTGGCTTCTAATCGACATATATACTCGTACAATTACAAATATGGAAAGGTTGGCTCCGAGGGATTGCTCCAAGAAATCCTTTGTTTCTCATCTTTTTAAAAGAGTGGATCAATTTCATGTACTTGTTTTTTTAATTCCAAAATAATTAATTTCCTATTAATAGAGTTGAGTCAAAATCCTTTGGGGTTATTCTTTCTTCTGCCAACGTTTAAAATGGCAAAATCAGAACCCAATGCCTCCGGCATCCAACTCATGCCGATGGAGCTCAAAGAAAAGCCAACACCTTTTTAAAAAAAAGTGGCCTTTGGCAGTCTATGCAAGCATGCCTCAAGCTACACATGAATATATGCCCTTCGATGAAATAATTTTGAGTCAAGTGAGACAGCAGCGAATGCCCTTTTTTTTTTTTTTTTACTGTGAATGTTTGGATTAGTTTATATTAAAATTTTAAAATTAACAATTATGTAAATTTTTAATGAATTTAATATTTATAACACTCGAATTAGTAATTTTTAAAAAATAAATTTAAAATCTAACTAATTAAATTACACTCCTCTGAATTAAACATTAAGGAATTTCCACCGTAGGTGCATATATGCCAGGCTAAAAGTTACCCTCTCCCTGAGATTCTGCTTCTCCTTTGGCAGCTGCATGGAAGGAGGGCCATCCACCCTTCGATCTCCTTTTAATTTACAGACTTCCTTTTTTATAAATATATAGCTCTTGCATGTGCTGCCTCGATCGTACACGAGTGATGGTCTAAATTTCATCCCTTTCTTTCCAGTATTTCGCAACGAGTTATGATCCACGATATTTCTTAGCTAGCTAGCTAGCTAAGCTTCGATCCCCTTTAATTACTCAAAAGAAATGAATGAGTTAGCTTAGGCGTGCACGCTCTTTGTGGAGATTATAATATTCTATATCTAAGGGAGTGTTTGTTTTGTACAAAGTGAAAATTAAAACAATTAATAATGGGAATTATTTAAATGTTTGTAAAACACTTTACAATGCTTCATATAATATAAAGATTATATATGATGATGATAGAATAATATTCAGGGCGGAGCCAGAGAAATTTCTTTGGGGGCAAGATTAGAAAAAATCCTCCACGTGAAAGAACTTAAATTTTAATAGTTTAATTTGTCTCTAAGATTTAAAATATTTCTTTCATGTGTGCGTAATATTAATTAATGAGTTTTGTCAGCCTTGCCTCCGCCACTGAAAATAATGATAATGTATTGTGCTAGCTTGTGAAATAATGACTATGATAGTATGTAATGACAGTGGCGTTGGAGGAGGAGGCGAGAGTGGCATTGGTGGCGGTGATAAAGACAGTGTGGATGATAAATTAAAGGTGACGGTGATGTTTACTATATATGGTAGGTGATATCATTAATAAATTACTTTGTAAAACCAAACTTAATAAGATAAAATGTTCTTAAAAAAAAAAAAAACTGATTTTTAAAGTTGGTTGTAAGATATTTTTATTTTCATTAAGTAGGGGTGACCCGTGAGAAAAAAAAACCTGGAAAATTAGTTAAAAAAAACCAAAACATTAAAAAAACCGATTAGAATATTTTAAAAATATTCGGTTCGGTTTGGTTTCAGTTTCATAAACTTGAAACTTAAAAACATCAACCGAACCGCACCGATTTAGTTAAAAAAATATAAAATAACTAAATTGAAAAAACCAAACAGAACCGAGACCAAGCTCATCATAACACTCATTAGAAAATAAAAAAAACACAAAAAACAATATAATTTTTTATGTTTAATATAAAATAACCTGACCGAAAATAATCAATCATGCATTCAAGCATTGTTATTGGTCTTCAATCCCTTCAGTCTACTTTTTTTTTTTATTAGCGTGGGGTGTTCGGGCCAGCTTGCGCGCACCACGACAATTCCCCACGGCCCACTGAACATCCTGCAAGCCCAGTGAGTAGATAAGATACCGCGAGGATGACATACGTACGTAGAGAAAGTCAAACTTGAAACGATAAAAGAAGACAAGCCCCCACACACCGCTGAATCACGACCCTCAAGCGTTCCCTTCAGTCTACTTAGTTTTACTACTTGAGGTAAAAGAACCAATAATGACCGTTTATCTGAGGTCATAAAACTCTGCTTTTTCAGTGCTCTGCAACATGAAAATAATAATAATAAAAATAAAAAAAACTCAAGGAGAGGAGCCCTGCATGTTGAAGCTAGCTTGGCTTTGTATATTTTATAGAGGAAGATTCTTCACTTGAATGAAGCACCTCACACCAAATTAAAGGGTTTTCAGCGTTGATAAGAATCTGGTCAAGTGTTCTGACCAAGAACCTTGAGCAACTTACCATCCAAATGAATGATACTCTTTTTTATTTAAAAAATCTGGAAATGCAGCAGGGTATCTTGGACTAATTTGTGCGCACCAGACTAAATCTTTACCTCCCCGTAATCAGATTTTATTTTATATTGGATTGAGCTCTGCAGTCCGTGACCAAATCAATTTCATGCATTCATTAGTTCTCTATTTGTTGTTGGATTGAGTTAATAGAGTAATAAAACCTAATACTGTTCGAGTAAAGTCCACCTATATTAATTAAAAATATTAAATGAATTTTGTGTACTTTCAAGGAGTTGACGTAATGGTTTAGGAGGTTTATTCCCTTGTTATCATCTCTTGAATTCGAATTTTGGAGCCGATTAAATATATTCCAGGGTGTATTTGGTTTTATGTTTTAAAACCGTTTCTAAAAAAAATTAAAAAAAATTAATTTTTTTCTTTATATTAATTTTTTTTGGTGTTTTCAGATCAATATGTTGATATCAAAAATAATTTTTTTAAAAAAATATTATTTAAATGCATTTTCTAGCCAAAAACTTTTTGAAAAGCAACTACTACCATACTTTCAAACACTACCTAAATAAAATATGCAAGCTGTGAAAAAAGGATAGACCCTTAATATCATTCGGGAATTAATTTAATCTTAGTTAATATGCAAACTGATTTAAAAATATTCGATAATGTTAAAAAGTGTTTATAGAAAATTCTAATACAAAATAAGAAAATAGTTATGACTTAAAATGCATAGTTTTTAGAACCGGCCTGGTGGTCGGCCTGGTCCAAAGCCCGAGTTCCGGGTTTTGACCGGATCAATTCTTTTTTAAAAAAAAATCAAAAAGACGTCATTTTAGTTAAAAAAAATACAAGTCAACAGGTTGCAACCGGGTCACCGAATCACACCGGGTTTTTTCTTCCCCTGTTTTTTCTTCAACCCGGCCCGGTTCCAGCCTCAAGTCGACCCGCCAGGCTTTAAAACTATGTTAAAATGACTAATTTTTTAATTAATATAAATTAATTAAATAGACTTTTTTTTATTTTTTTTCTTATATATTTTAGATTGAATCATTAACCTGCTAGCTCTACGCTGTTGGTTGGGATCAATTTTAAAAAAAAAATTAAGCATTGCTAATTTTGTTTTTCAAAAAAAAAAACCATGAAGGGATTAGCTTGAAGTGACTTTGTCGTCAACTTTGCAAGTCCAAATATAACCTAGGTAACTGGAATAAAATATAGTTTGACTTTAAGATTTTCAAAACGATGTCTTTTTTTTAAAAATATTGAGGTGATAATATATTGAATAGACCTAGATTACCCTAGATAATATATGAAAATTACTTATGTTTGGTTCAATAATATGTCACATGGAAACTACTTCTCTTTGGAATAGATTCAACATGTCACGTGATGGCCATGACAAATAGAAACCACAGAAAGAGAGTGGAAGAGGAAAAACATCTCCTCCTCCCTATGATGATAGCCTCGCCGCCTATTCAATATTGGCCACAATCTGACGATAACATGGCCGGGAATCCTGGTTAAAAAAAGTCCACCACCCATGCGACGGTGCTTTGGAGTGACCACTCCTCCGTGAGACTTCTTTCCTTCTTTTTTTGACGATCACTGTTTTCTTAAAGGGCACATCTCCTCCATCTTAATTCTTTATCCTAAGATGATAACCGATCACTGCGGCCATGGAAGCTCCATAGGCCCATTAAGTATCAAGTGGCTCATAACATTTAATTCCGGCCGGTCCATGTAAGCCTCAAGTTAGAAGCCCAATTTAATATTTTAAATTAATTCAGATTTACCCATCTAATACTTTAAACCCGATCAAGTTTTATAGCTATGGCTTTTATTTTAATGTGGTTGCTTGGAATTGGATTAAAGTGAAAACGTAGGACTAATAATGTCTGACGCCAAGAGGGAAATGTTAGAGTGCTACAGCACCAATGGCCATCAAAATAATGTTTGAAAAAAGAAGAAGAAAGCGAAGCGATGATATTGGAACTGAAGGAAGTGGGGGCCCACGACCCAGCTAAACTTGATTTGCTACTACTATATATTACTTGTGCCTCTCTTCTCGCAATTATTTAATATAAAAAAAGCGTAGTATGTTTTATTATATAGAAATAGAATTTATATATATATATATTTTTTTTTGTGTAGAGAATCTCTTGTTTACGTAAAAGAAAAGAATATGATTTTTATCGATAATAACGAACGATTCACACTGCTTAGCTGGATTAAGATCCCTTCAAAAGTATTTAAAAAAAATTGATTTTTTTTATGTTTTCAAATTATTTTGATGTGTCTATATTAAAAATAAAATTTTAAAAATATATTATTTCAATATATTTAGAAGTAAAAACACTTTAAAAAACAATCGTTACTATAATATCAAAAAAAATTTAAGAAATATTTTATATTATAATACTTTGTTGGAAGTAGTGTGGTACAAACTTCTTATCCATGTATTCTACCAAAAAATATATACACATATAATCCCACATGTTAAATAAATAAATAAATAAAAACTCTCGGGCTGAAAGGCCTAGCTAATGCCAGGCTCAGGGAATCAAAGGCACCAACTTGCTGTGGTTGAGATTTGAAAAAAAAAAAGATTTATAAAAATCACTTTAAGTTCTGGTTAGTTTGATTTAAATAAGTATTTGGTTAAAATTATGGTTGAAATTGTTATTCAACCAAAAGCATGTTAAAAGGTGTTTGGTTAAAACTGTGGTTCAAATTGACATTGAAATGAAATGACAAAAAAGGACACAAAGTAAATACTTATTTTGTACTGCATTTTTAATACATTTGAATAACAACAATAGAAAAGAAAGACACTGATTTTATTGTCCCATTAAACTTGCTGCAATGTCATTACATACGTAATCTATACGTGAAGGCCACTAAGATGAATGTGTTTGTGAATATGGAATGACATCGGTTAATATATCCTCATGAACAAAATTAGGATGCCGATCAAACTCAGTAAATACCATATCTTGTTGAAACTTCCTTCTTATATAATTATATAGTGTAATGGATGCGATAATAATATAAACTTATATTTTGTAAGGAAACACATGCATGTGCTGTAAAATTCTCTATAATTTTTTATACTCTCCAAACATGTGTTCTATTATACAACGTATTAGATAATGAATACAATTGAATATTTTATCCTGACAACACTTAACATCTTGTGGTTCTTATAATCCTACGACACTCAATCTTTTAATCTCCATCGTCCAAATCCTTTAGCAACTGAACAATGATAAGTAACAATTATATATATAAAAAAAACCTTCAATCTCGCCATGAAAAAGCCACAAAACATCCCATTTTTCTCCTATTGTATATTTTGATATGATCATATTTGACAAAAATTTCTCTATTCCAACAAAACTATTTATAGTTTCTGCTTTAAAGATATTCTCTTTAATATCTTTTTAAATAGGTACTGTTAAAGATTTTATGTTTATTTATTAAGCATTTAGCTTTTCAATTATTTGGAATCATAAAATTTGATTTCCTTTTATTATTTTTTATTTACATTCATTAAGTTTTGATATGTTGGAAATTTGGGTTGTCATTATTTTTCTTTAGTTTCGTGTGTTTGTTGCTAGATTTTGTTTGGACTTTTAGGGTTTGGTTTCAAGTTTTTGTTGGGTTGGCAATGAATTCTTATTAATTTTTGAATTTTAGATTGAAATTGTATATGAGTTTTGGTTATTTTAGGTTTTGGAATCAAGATCTTTAGTTAGTTAACTCTCTTGTGTTTTTTATTAGGTTAGTTATTCACTTTATGACATTTGAATACCATAAGAGAACTAAAATGTTGAAAAATCTTGTTGATTGTTTGGAAAAAACTAATTCCAATACTAAAAGTTTTGAAGTATCAAATTTTCCTTCAGTTTGTTACTCTAAAAGGGGATTTTAAGTAATTTCAGTTCAAAACAATTATCGGTGAGGAGGACCAGATACGGGTAAAGGTGACATAGAAAAAGAATACGAGGAAGGTGGTGGGGGTTATTGTGGTCAATGTAAGAACAATGATTCTTTTCTCTAGGGATACAAGTTGCCGGTAGAGAAAAAACTAAGGTTGAAACTTAGCAAAAGCAACTTGCACTTGCTTCTTTTGAACCTATGGTTGAATTACCACTTTCAACGAGTCCCACATTCACAAAACTATGGTTTAATATTAACCAAACAATATGTTTTTATGGTTTGCTTTAAAAGCAAAAGCTGCCACAAAAACAAACACATTTACTCTTTTTGTTTTTTTTTTTTCAATGCAAGAATCTTTTCATTATATAGCCACCACTTTAAGAATGAGCTACGAAGATGATTGTCAATTCTATATAACTTTTTCCTAGGAAAAGTAGATGGTTTTTATAAGAATTCCATTAGGAGATAACACAAAACAGAGCACCACATAAGAAAGATCGTATCTTTTATTTTCTTTTACCTTCTTATCCTTGAAAAAAAAAAAAACTTAGCCACTAGAAGGTTCCTGAATCATAAAGAGAGGACTTTGTTTTACAAGTACATAAGAGAAGCATTCAAGTCTATTATCAGTTGTGAAAGTTCAAAATTCATTAGAAGGTTCCCGTAGAGCTTTGAAAACTAAAAATCAGGCTAATCTATTTTACACCAAGAAAAACTCATTTCCAACCATATTTTGACTAAAAAACAAACAAAAAAAAACCCAAACACCTTGTAAAACATATCTATAACTCCTAACAACTCTAAAATTGGCTCCAAAACTTATAATCAACCCAAAACTAAAATTCTTTTTTGGTTTAGATCTACCATTTTAGACAAGTTTAATGAGTAAAAAAACACATTGTATAAACTTTCCCCATCAAAAGAAACCTATTGACATCAAAATCACCCGTTTCCGTGGTTGGAATTGGTCTCAACCGATACTCTCTCTCTACCATTAGAATTCGACCACTTGTTTTTTATCTCTCAAGTTAGGGACCAAAAAATAAGAAAAATGAAGTTTGGAACCAGAATGGAATTTCATAAATTGATAGGGACTGAAAGTTTATAATTTGAAAATTTGAAGGACCAAATTGTATGTTTAACATCACGTTTAGAAAAAACCATCTCTTTTTGTCATATTTTTCATTTTAGTCCCCTATCTTTTAATATTTTTCTTCCTTGATAAATGTGCTTTAATTGGCCATCAATTTGGAACTATAAGGATGTTACCAATAAAAAAAGAGGGACAAAAAAAAATTATAACAATCCATAATGATTTGTTTCTTGATGAATAATGGCGGGATGGACAACATTTTACTCGTGTCTTTTAGAGTACTTCTTAATTAGCTATTATTATGTTGTTGTTATTATTACAACCACCACCATCATTGTTGTCACAGTAATACCATCTAATTATAATGATTAAATTATGTAATATTATTTATTTTACATATATTTTTAATTAATAATGTATTATTATATTTTTAAATCATGTCAATTTTTTTATTTAAAAATAATTGTTAAAAGAACAAAAAATCAATAAGCATAAAGTATTTTTTTAATTTTCTAAAAACAGAAAATGGTAGCAAACGGTCTCTTGTAATGGAAATTATAATAATCAAAATAATTGAGGATATACATGCTTATAATAACAACATTTTCTGGATGTCTGTGGACTGTGCCACCGTAGCCAAGCATAAAAGTTCAACAGAGGAAGA
>Ga0307510_10010628_pt1 | contig 10941 bp, 9 predicted proteins | sample 12_EM_MG_FD_207224 | JGI IMG/M metagenome (GOLD analysis project Ga0307510, IMG submission 207224) | Populus trichocarpa ectomycorrhiza microbial communities from riparian zone in the Pacific Northwest, United States - 12_EM | ecosystem: Host-associated > Plants > Roots > Unclassified | place... | reverse complement strand
AAATTAATGTACTAGACTAATGCACAAAATAGATTTTTAAGATTGTCTGAAAAGAATACTTAGTCCAAATCAATGCATGAATGATATAGGATATTTTAACCATAAAAAAAATAAATCACTAAAAAAACAATAAAGAAGATATTACAAGCAACTGATAAATGTTCTCTTCTGAAAGGGAAAAGGGACTGTTCCAGTGGATAGAAGGCAGGAAGAATTTGGCCATTCCGATGCTTTCACTAAAGAATTATTCCCGACGAGCGGACGAGCTGGCGATCCAGTATGACCGTCAAGGTTGAGCATCTCTTCTCTATTCCTTGGTCCCTACCCCGCTTGGCCTCGTCATGTCAGCTTCGGCGTGTAACCTAACTAACCTTTCTTGTTACTGTAATTTCTCTTCAACAAAATCATAATTTGCAACTATCTTCCAAAACAGGTTAGCGTAGCGCTGCTGAACATGATCAACTAAGAACTTGCCTTGGTTTTCAATTCATCGATCCTAATTTCACTTTTATTTAATTATCTGGGAAATTTCTTTCTCGTTGTCTTGCTGTAAATTCTAGCAGGAAATAAACCTACTTGAGAAGCACGTGACCCAGCAATCTTCACTGATGATTTTCATGAAAAACCCATCATGGAACCGGTCTCTATAATTGATTAATTTTGTGCTGTTTATGTCCCTTTCCTTTTCAAAGCCAAATCGTAAATCACTCCCACCAACCAATGACCCGAAATGAGCCTCATTAGACGTTTGGAAGCTTGTGGTTCTCAGTTCTCACCAACACTGACCTAAAACTGGCATTTTGGGGGTCACTGATTGGAGCACCACATAAATGCACTTTCATCTATCCGTCCCCTCTTATCAGACGGGGTAGCTGTTCTTGATAAAAATAAATAAAAAAGGTACGATCTTGTTAATTGGAATCTTTCTATATATATATATATATATATCGTGTGTGTGTGTGTTTGTGTGGAATCAAATAAATACTTTGTTCTCAAATGCCAAAGCATCAGGGACGAATCTACGATTTAGATGGAAGTAAAGAATAATATTTTAGAAAGAAAGAAGAAAAATCTTTTCACTATTGTTCTTTTATTCTTCTATTGTGCAAGAACCTTTTATTTTCTTCCCCTTTTGGTACTAGATAAGCACATTTTAAGCCCGCTAATTAATTTGGACAAACTATAATGTGATAAAAGGGCAACTCCTTATCTTAGGGCCCTTTGTTTATGATCAGCTAGCTGTGCTCTAGCTGGTGGAAAGAGGGGCAACTCCCGGTAGCATGGAATTAAATATATATATATAATGAAGATACGGTAGGCGAAGTTCAGTATGATATAAATAATCCACAACTGTAAAATGGGATAAAAAGCAAACCCTACTTTATTGTGTGATTTGCCCCAAACAAAAGGTTGTGGAGTAATTTATCCGGGAAAATCTGGACATGTATCAACCCAATCCACCTCTTAATTGGTGGTTGCTTCAGTTTGGATTGTACATATGGTCTGCATGGCTTAATGCATGGTGCCTTTTGTGTTCATGCGTTCTTTTAATCCGAGTCTTTAAAAGTGAATGACCATTAATGGCTGTGAAGTTATCAGTTAATATTTACTGTAAGAAAATAAAAAAGAAAAACCATAATATTCTTTAGAATGTGAAAGAATCCAACAATAATGCCTCTAAAATCTGCAGCAACTACAATCTAGGTATACTGATATGCGCACAGACCGGAATATCCGAACCTATGATTCGTTCTTAACTGTCCTTCGGTGCACTGTTTGTCCATGAATTGGCCATTTTAACAAAATAAAATCGTTTTGCTTCTATAGAGTTCTAGTAAAACAGAAAACAGTTCTGTGTATCAAAGAAAGAAAAGAAAGACTCTGCTATCTGTGGTTCAAGTGAGGATTTTCGCTGGTAAATAATTTCAAGGAATATGCTAGTATAATGGGAAAAGCATGAAGAGAAAGGAACAAGCTTTTCGCGTTAAATAGCAAAAACCATAAAAAAACGAAGGCAAAAAGGTAGCAGCTGTTTGTTCTGTGAAGGGAAACAGAGACACGTGAGTGTATTTTCGCCTCGATGTTTGGTTATTCACTCCAAGATTAAGCTTTTTAAGGTACTCTGACGAATAAGTTCCTGCCTCGAAAAGAGGAGTTTTGCAAGAACCTCGGGTGCTCTGATATTAATTAATCTTAATTTGAGAAGCAACTTGACCTGTATTATTACAGTTTTTAAGGATCTTAAAAATATGTAATATAATATTCCAAATAATGGCATTTGTTCTAAGATTCTTGTCATGTATACATGTGCCGATAAGGATTCACTGCTTGGATTCCGCATATTGCCCTAGCTTTTGGTTGCCATGATCGGTAATTTGAAATGAAATACGGATGCCTCCATTCTCAAAGAAAAAGGGCATGGCTGATGGCTGTTCCGAGCTCAGGACACTGGATGTGGCCCTGAACACGGTGGCTCCCTAGGCTTCATTAAATTAGCCGAGTAGGGATGTGGCCCCCACGGTTATAGCGCAAGGTATCCAACTAGAAGTAGCCAACACTATCGAACACACGGCGGAAAATGAGACAGCCTTACTTTCAGAGGCCCACCTACCCAGGGGTCCGGGCCTAGATCCAAGGTTCAACTTACCCAGCGAAGAAAAAAATATATATATCCGAGGGCAGTGCTTTATTGAAGTTCTTGATGGATGGACGACTTGACGACACGACAATCAATCTGAGTTCTTTGGGATTCTATCATGGTGAGAAAAATGATAAAATATCAAATGCAAAAAATATCTAGAAAAATATCACGTAAAGTGAGCAGTAAATATCATATGCTACTATCAAATTATAAAGTTATTGGACACGATTCAATCAAGAGAGATGAAAGAGGGGAGAAGGCAGAAAAACGAAAGAAAAAAGAAAAAAAATCACAGAGACATACCAAAATTACAATGATAATATTATTAATGTTGATAAAAAAATCTAAAGACAAATATGATAACTCAAAAAAAAATCATAAATGTTGAATAAAATAAACCATATAAATTGTTCAAAAACAAATAAACCCCAACACTTTTGAATAGTTCATAAAGCTCACTTTATTCTGTGATTTTTTTTTATTATCATCATTTGTGATTTTTTTTATCATTGAATTCATCTTGTCATTTTTTTTTTTCAATAATACGTTGTCTTCAAAGCTTCAATTATCTCTAACATCATTTTTTTTTCTCAACTCTTTATAATTTTTAAAGAGACAAAAGACAAAATAGTAAAAATAAAATAAAATAATTCAAAATCTTGATAAAAAACTTCGATAACAATACCACTAATATCATTAAAAATATCTCAACAAGATAAATTCAACACCACCAAAATAAAATCACAAACAATAAATAAACTAGAAATAACAGAACTCAATTGCCTTTAAACCGCTCATAAAATCCACTTCAATTGTTGTTGATAATCTTTTTTAATATCATGATATTTCTACCAGTACTGATATAATATTATCATTAAAGTTTCAATACTTTCTTTATTTTCCTTTTCTTCTCTCTCCTCTCTTTATTGTCAATTTAAGAGTGTATAGGACAACTGCAACTCATAAATAACAAAAATCATCTACGACTTTCAAAACTCTGATATTTTCCTGTGTTATTTTATCAGTTTTTTTTTTTTACTATGTTATATTCCCAAAGAACTCCAATCAATCTACCATTCTGTCCCTCAGGTCACAGTCCATACCAGTCTAGATTCTTCTATAACTTAATTTATTTTGTGCACGTAGAGCGAAATAGTAAGAGGATTAACAAGAAGAAAAATAGCAAACTAAAATGAATGCAGATCGTTTCCTTCCCAATACTGCACGCAAACTAAAATGAATGAATTTAGATCGTTTCCTTCCCATTTCCCAATACTGCACCCCTACTATGAAAGCAGAAAAAAGAAAAAAAAAAAAAGTAATTTATCATTGAACACTGATTTCACAAATAGCAAACTCTAGACAACTTCCATTCTGTCTGGGGACAATCCAATACTCTTCTTCAGCATAATAAGCAGTTTCGACGACCTCTGTTTATTTCTTGAAGACAAAGTCTACAAACAAACAGCTCGCATGAAATATTGATCAGTAGTACGCTTTTCGAGGGTTGTTCTGTCAAGATGAAATGGTAGACCATCAGAACAAGGCTAGCCTTGTAATAATTGAACTTGCAATTCTACGGAGGATACGGTGGACAGTTTATCAAACTAATAACCAATATCAAATTACATGAAGGAAAGGACAAGAGAAGCAACGGATAATACCAGAGGGTTTGGCCTGTGACGGTAACCAAGCATCATTCGCTTCTTATACTGCTCGTATATATCATCATCAGGAGACACCTCCCCAGGGTTGTGAGCACCAACACCCAAGTGATCCTTCTTTACATTGCCAGCCATGATCGGATTTGAAATACCACTTCTGGAGCTCCCCAGACCCTCACCTGAAAGCCACACACAATATTATCAGGCTTCTACTACACATTACAAAGCAAAAACAAATTATTAAACAAATAGAGCAAATAGAGAAGTCCAACTACGTTCTCAGAAATAATTACAATCTGCTCAAGTATAACACACATTCCAAGTCAGGCTGCAAATGAGGAATTCAACAAAACCACAAATGATTCCAACTCTAATCTCATGCTCTGTTTGAGAAGGAGAAACGCACTGGAATAGTATGCATATCATGCATCTAAATCTAAGTATTCCACCACTTATGGTTATTATAAGGATGTTCAAGCAGATCCATTGTGGTCCCGCTTTCTAGTCCTTCGGTGAATAATGATCAAATCAACAAAATTCTTTAGTTCATGTTTTGATTCAAGAAAAAAGTAGTATTCATGACCACACTTTGTTCACATTTCCTTGCTGACCATCATGCAAAAGGTAAGCTGTAGAGTAAGTACACTTTATTAATAGAATAGAACACTTTGTTCACATTTCCTTAGGTGATTGTTCACATCAGATCTCTGGTTCTCTACACTCCCTATCAAGGGTTCCATCAACAGCCCCTCAAGCAACTAATTAGAACTCCATCTCAATTTTCATGAAAGGTAATGCAAAATGCTATTGATAAATTCCCTGAACTGCTATCAGTAACTCATGAGCACACTTCGATCCGATTTCCAAACTAACTCATTTTGCAAAATGTAGCTGTAAGAGCAATTACGGTTTTACTAATAGAGTAATATTAACTGCTATCGGTACAACACATGATACAAATCAGGCACAGTTAAATAAACTAATGCAGGCAAACGAACTAGAAGAAACATACTAAGAACAATTTATTCATTCTCTAGCAGGGAAAACAATTCAAATCCTGCCATTCACAGCAATCACATTGTTGAATATCCCATCAAGACAGAATTATTTGATTCATGATTTATAACTTCAGAGAAAATCAGAATTTCATGTGTGCACATGTGTGTGAGAGGGGGGGGACAAGACTCAGAACCTTCTTTCCAACCCATTTTGGACAAGAGTTTATGGCCAACATTATCCGCCTGGATTCTAGCCCTTTCTGCAGCCTCTTTAGCAGCTTTTGTTGCAGCTACATCATTACAAGTAGCCAAGAATTTCTCAAGCTCTTCTGGTGGGATGTAATCACCCATGTGATGACCTTTTAAGGAAGAAGCTGCAGTGCCACCAAAATTTCAAAATAAGACCATTATATGAAGAAAGCATTTAGAGACCACAATTGTTCTGCACATAAAGCATATACCTTGAAGAGAAGCAGGAGGGGGCATCTCATCCTTAGACAGTTTAGGCTGTCTCCTCCTCTCTTCCTGAGCAGCTTTCTTCATGTAGAACTCCATCATTTCTATAGGATCTGTACCTGCTGGTGCACTAGATTCACCTGCAATATGAAAAAGAAGTAAATGCAACACCTAACAGATGGATACAGTTATACATAAAATCACATAATCGATGTGTGTCCTGACATAATGTGGGACTTAACATGCAGACAATTCATCTGTTCACACACGAGAAAGCAGTGATGTACCAAATAGCCACCAATACCTCTACGCAACAATGACAAGATCAAAAAAGGCCACTGCTAAAAATCATGCGAGGCTACAACAATTTCTAGACAATCATTTTGATCTGATTCTAATGGAAATCATTGTAAAATATAACCAATACATATATTCTTTAAACATTGACCCATGACTTTGGAACAGGGTGACTAATCCAGCATTAATTGGCTTTCAACATTATGCAAACAAATTCAATAAAAGAGCCGTGAAAAAGCCATGAAATGAAGTCTGTTTGGTAGACATTCTGGTGTAGAGAGAGATTGATGGATTTGAATGAACCCGAGTCTGAAAGGTTTGCCTAGGTACAGAATTAGGTGATCTAACATTCAAAAGATCTAATTCGATACAATCTACAGACTCCATTCAGTTGACTTTCATCAAGTGCGAACATCTCCAGAGTGCTCAAGCAGCTTCTGTTTTTAAAAGAACTTAAAGAACAGATTTGTTTTTCCCGTGGGTTAAAAATAGAAATAAACTTCCAAATACATCCATTGTATACTGATAATGAGCTATTACCAGCTCTTCCTGAAGATGTTGACAATGAACCCTTGGGCTCTTCAGCAGCTTCGTATAAAGCTGAAGCGGGAATTTGGTAATTTGATTGCTGCTGCTGTGACCTTCGAGAGCTACCCGTGGATTTAGATGCCGAAGTACTTGTACCACCTATGCAGACAAAGTGTGCTTGGCATGAAAATTTCACTCTAATATCAACAAAATTTGAAGGAAAATTAAACAAATCAACACAAACAGAGACTCCCAACAATACAAACAATGAAATGAAGATCCTTCTTCTAAAGTCACATTACATTACTACTTTAATATGTCGAGCATTTTTATCTGTCATAAGATCAGATAAATGCAGTCTTAAGATGTGACATCGTGTCAACATCTTCAAGTGTGAACTTTGTTACTAGACTTGAGGGCAAGAAACAAAATGCAACCAGGGAAGCTTTAGACAGTCTTAGCTCCCAGACAATAAATATAACCGCTACAAGGATAGCAATCGAAGGACTGACCACTAGAAGAGATATGAGAATCCCTGTTCTGTGAAAGAGCCTTTTCTTCTTCGGCGAGCCTATACTGATAATACTTGAAGTCTGTGCAATTCTCATCAAATAAAAATCTGCAGATAACACAAGCACCACTTATAAATAAAACATTTAAGTCTCCAATGCACAACTTGCAGCAAAGGAAAAGGATGCTATCAGAATTAAAAGGAAAATCAATATGTAATGAGACCAGTGTTACTCGTGACTCACTTGAAAGGTGTATCTCCAGGATTCTTTTGGCGTGTAACATTCTCAAATTGCCTTCCATGTTTAGCAACGAAACTTGCTAGTTTGTCTGCAACATTCTTCACTGTGGGATCACTTGGGGGAGGTGGTGCTGCACATCACTTATAAAACTGATTAATACCAAGAGCATGAACAAGGGAATGCAAATTACTCTTGTAGCAGGCGTGCCACATATGGCAAATCTTTCATTGAACATCTCTTTCCACCAATGTTGATTGGCACTTAAGATATAAGCTGCATTCATGAGACAAGAAACATTCAAGAACGATTTGTTCTCCTCATTTGCTGGTCAAGATCAGAGTAGGCATTACCCAGATGATGGTTTCAATCGCACTATACTTAACTGGGGGGAGAAACTTTATTCCACAGCTAAAGACTCCTTTTTGAAAGAGATGCGTCCATGTAAAGCTTTAAAAACATGAAGACCATAGGAAATAATGAAGATTGACAACTACTGACAGTCCAACTGTGTGTGAAGGAAGGGGTGAGAAGAAAATCATTTTACAAAAACTTTAACTCTAGTCATCTGTTTTGCAAGTGAGTAGATCAAAGGAAACATAGACTTGTGACATACATGAATACCTTAATATAAATTCAAACCATAAAAATCAAAAGCCAATAGAGAATAGAGTATGAAAATCTAGCAAGAAATAGGTATAAGCAGAAGCATTCTAGCAGCTGTGTGTGCAAGTGTGATAACTAAGGTCATATCTGACACTACAGCAGCAGATATCTTGTCAGAATGTAAAGCCGCATTCATAAATGATAAATATCTTCTAAAGTATCATCTATCAATCAAGAAGTTAAAACACCAAATAAATCACAAGAAGCTTTCATTGCAACTCAACCAGCTCAGAGAATATCTATATTAGTAGTAATTACCAACATCCAATCGTTTCAATGATTGTTCAGATGCATCCAGTTGACCCAACTTCTGCCTCTTTGCAGACACACCACCTGAAGTATTTACAGCATCTGCTTCATCTTCATCCTCGTCATCTTCACCCAACTTAACTGCAGGTGCCACAAGCTTTGACTTCTGTTTCAAGCTGAAAGCAAGTTTGCCACTGGAAGCAGTCTGGGATGTCTTCGATGCATCATTAGTCTTAAACTGCATAGTTACTTTACCAAAAGAAGGTTTAGGCGTCACAGTCCCTGAAACAATTGTTTTGGGTTTAGAATCCTTTTCTGCAGCACCCTTATCCTTTTCCTGTTCCTTCCCATTCCCTTGCTGAAGTTGTTTAAACTTCTCCATAAATGAACCATCATTAACAAACAGACTAGATGGTGCTCCTTTGTCCATTTGCTAAAGAGCCAAATATCCTCAGGTTGTTTACAGGAAGTTACTGTCTGACAAGTAAGCTTTCAAGCAATTTAGACATACGTAGAGACCTTTAGGTCTGATCTTTACGACTGCGAGTCATGCATTTCTTAATATAACAATGATAGTAAACAAAAAGGAACATGAACAACTACATTATCAATAATCCACCCAAATCCTTTACCAGAAAAATTATATCTTCTGCATCTCAAATAAGACCGGTAATTATCGACCATCCAAACCTGCCTATAATAAATTAATAATCCACACTACCTAGACCAAACCTGCCCAATTACTCCACAGCTACCGAACCCCTCAACCCTAACCACTTGTAGCCCAAATCCCATTTTTAGCACTCTCAAATTCGTTTCAGCCCCTATAAAAACTTTTTTTTTTTTAAAAAAAAAGTTTAGCTTTCAAATTATAAAATTTCACTCCTTTAGAGGTTTTCAGGAAAAAAATAAAACTCCAAATCATGGAAGAACCCAAATACTTGAGAAATTCTATAATTGATATAGAAACGAAATTTCCCAATCGTCTCACGACTATAATCAATCCCTAACTCTAATTAACTGACATGAAGTCATTTCAATTCAAAGCACAGAAAATATACGAGCCAAAGAATTCCAATTTTTTTTAGATCCGCAAAAATAAGTAATTTAAACAGATAATCTAAAACCCTAAAACTCAAATCTGCCAAACAATAATCAATAAGCTTGAAAATCCACAAAATCAAATTCGACGAGATTTGAAACTTTTGTATAGATACCTTAATGATTTATCAGAAGCGTTGATGTCAATTTGGGAAAGTTATTTAAGCATTGATCGTGATGATTTTTTGGGCTGGATAGAGAAGAAGAAAGAAAGGTTTTTTTCCTTCTAAATTGGGGAAAAGGAAGGAGAGAGAGGCTAGGACTTGAGTTGAGACGCATGAGCGAGAGGATTTGCTTTGCTGTATATGGTTGGGTAAATTGACATTATTGTCCTTGGCGTTTGAGAAAATATATATTATGGTAGCGTTACTTCATTTACTTTAGACACTGGATGTAAGGAGAAAACAAGAAAAAGACCATATTGCCACTTTACTGGTTTTGCGTGATGAGAATGGAAATAAAATTTATGTAAAAAAGAAATGTTGAAAAGTATTTGATAACATTTATAAAAATATATTGTTGGATAAAATATCAACAACTTTGAATGTTAATTATATTTTTAATATAATATTAATATTATAACATGTATTGAATACTATGTTGATTTATTAAAATAAAGATTCATAAAATATTTATTCGTGCATATATTATTTATAAGTCTATTCATACTTATCATATATAATTAAAATAAATAAAAAATCAACCATTGAATAGGTGATCCAGTAATAAGAGCTTATAATTAAAAAGCTTGCTCTCCTTGTGGTCTCAGATTCAAGTCTTATGGTTGCTAATATTGATAGCTAATGAAGACTTACCTGGTCGTTAATTTCAGGATCCGTAAGGATTAGTCAAGGTACGTGCAAATTGACCCAAACACCCTATACGGAAAAAAAAAAAAAAACCCTTTTCAAGTAAAGATATTTATTCTAATGTCGAATTATATTGCTAAAAATTAGTATCTCCATGCTTATTAATATAAATGCATATTATTTAAACAAACAATAAAACTCTTTTTTTCTTTCTTTGCAAGAAAAAACATTAAATTTTCTTATAACATGTGATATAGAAAAATATTTTTTAATATCTAACTATGCTGATAAATAAATTGATACAAATTTAATGGTGATTATTATTTTCAAGAGATCTAATTATAAATAATCATACACGCATTTATATATCAACTACCAGACCCCTCTTCAACACTACAATCGATGATGTTGGAAGAGAATTCCCATGACTTAATTTTTTTTTTCGTGTTCTGATGTATACTAAAAAAAATCAATTAAATAGACGAACAAAATCTTCTTTCTGTATGAAAAAACAAAAACAAGCAAGGAGCTTACACTACCAATTCAACAATTTAGAGGAGCAACATAAAATAAAAACAAACATTACTATCCCCAAATTCCATTACAGCTCCATCCAAGCAGTGCAGCAGAAAGCAAGAAGCTAGACAACCCACCAGTACTGCTACAAAACACAGAGGGAATTCCGTTCCCATGGACACAAGTAGGAGCTTAAAAACCTTAAACATCACAACCCCTTTACCTTTCAACTTCCGTTCAAGAGCCTCTCTTTTACGTCCTTTCTGC
>Ga0307510_10010626_pt1 | contig 10942 bp, 12 predicted proteins | sample 12_EM_MG_FD_207224 | JGI IMG/M metagenome (GOLD analysis project Ga0307510, IMG submission 207224) | Populus trichocarpa ectomycorrhiza microbial communities from riparian zone in the Pacific Northwest, United States - 12_EM | ecosystem: Host-associated > Plants > Roots > Unclassified | place... | reverse complement strand
TACAAAATTGCCCTTTGTGGACTTTCCTGCATATTTTTTGGGGTGGCCAACTATTGGGGTCAGGAAATCAATATAATATTACCCCTTTGGGGGTTTCTTGTTAAGGGCCAAGGACCCTAAGGTGCGATGTGCACAGGTTTGTATAACAGCAGTGGGACTTGTACTTCAAGGGATTGCAGGTAGTGAACACTGGCCCTTGGATGTTGTAAGGTGGGGTACACACCTCACTTAATCACACATCCATATACCGAGCACTTGCAACGACCGCTCAACTGTTCCACATCGCGCGTCCGCAACACGGCCATTTATCCCATAGTAACTCATATACTTTCATCATTCCCTAATTACAGAGCAATATTCTGCTCATTGATTGCTCATTTACGATAGTTATTCACACGTATATAAGTCCGCCCTTCCATGAGTGGAAGGGCAGACTACTTCTTTACACTGCTTTAACAATAGACCCTGCTGTTTGCGCTGGTTCAGTTGCCCGGAGCCTTAAGAAGTTCAAGTCGTTCACAACAACTCATATTCCTCTCACAGCACGTCCTAGGACGTGTTACAGATGTGCTGGTATGATGGGTCTGCACGCGTGCAAGACACTAGTGGTGATAATAAAAGATGTAGAGAAGAGTCTTGATAATGTTCGAGATGACTTAGAAGGGATGCGGACGAAAACTGAAGGCGCTGTGGAAGCTACAACACTTGGGATTAAACCAAGTCAGGCTTAAGGCCCAACTCTAGGATATAAGGTCAACTTATATACATCTGGGCAGCTGCCATGACTCGAGCCTAATACTACTAGTACCTGTACTAGTAAGGAGTCATTGTACAAAGTATGGAGTCATTCTGAGTCGAACTGACTCACGCATGAGTCCTAGGATACGTGCTACTAGGTTGGGGTCAGTGTGAGTCACGTGCATAGCCAAAGGGGAATCACATGGTAAAATGATAGATAAGCGGTCAGGTGATGAGGTCATGTGATGGGAAGGGGATGGGAACAGGTCATGTGATGGGAAAGTATTAGTAAACAAGTGAAAAATGAATTTTGGAGCCTCAAGAACGTAACATTTCTGGATGTCAATTTACAATGGCATGTACCAACATCATTGCTTCTGGAAGGTGGGCTTTTCTTGTGGTGTTGTACATAAAATGTCACACTCCCAAAGAGGACATGTCCAGTAGTTTGGTTTCCCTTATTGACAGCTGTCAAACATTTGTACTCAGACAAATAAAAAGATCTTGGAATAAGTAATGTAAGCAAAACAAACATATTGCTCTAAAAAACATTTGTCGCTTGGAAATATGTGATGTAAGCAAAACACATGCACACTAAGGCACATCCCTTAGCATGGAATGACAAGTCAAGCTCCAGGGGGCAAATGCATGTGTGCAAGGGCATTCCCAGGCATAATTTAAGCCCAGACAGATGTCTAGGTAGATGTCTGTGCATATCCAGACCCTGTACTGACAGAGGAAGGAGGTGCAAACATGTGCCCAAGCAATGCAGTGGAAAAAGGCACAAACACAAGACCGGGCATGCTGCTTGAAGATGGATATGCATGTGGGACTGCCCCCAACGGGTTTGCAAGAGTGAATGAATGTGCAGTGGAGCCTGCTGCTGCAGTGGAAGGGGATGTACACACAGGGGCAAGCACAGCAGTGGCATGCAAAGGCTGCCAGATATGTAGCAGAGTCTGGCTGTTCTGCCTTCCCTGTTATGGTTCCTTCGATTTATCAAGTATTTACGCAGTTAAGTACCACTTAACGACGTGCATTCACTTATATCAGCTCTCCTTCTTTATTAGTACAATACCCAGTCTGCGTTACCGCTTTCCCGCATTCTCGGACTTACCTGTTATCTAGATACATAGCAGCTATCACTTAACGCGTACTAATTACATTACAGCCACAGTACCTTCCTATTTCGACCACTACTCCCACGCATTACATCAGCCATACTGTACAAGTCACTTCGACTCATTTAGAGTCATACCTCTCGGTATATCTCTAACACATGAAGCAGTTCTCCACTGCGGACTGTAATCCCTTTTGCATATGATAGTTTACCTTAGTAACTACTTACTTATCCATTACCAAGGCCTGCTATGCATTCCTTGACTCATTAGATAGATGACTAGGTAGTTCATGTATATAAGACCTCCTGAAGAGCCCCCAACTCTCCAGACTTGGTCTATTCAACAATACAGGACCATAAGCTCCTTAGAGCATTCACTCCCGTTCCTATCACTCTAAGTAATCCCCTTGCGCTCTAAGTCAAGCACCTAGAGTCTGCTATACTATCTAAGTTAGTCTTAACTTAGCTTTGCACTAATGTATCTGTGTGACCTTTATAACTAAAGGTAGACTCTAAACGCTTACCCGTAAGTACTCGTCGCAGTCCTTACAAATACGCAGAGTCCGTGCATAACATTCCCAATGAAAAATCAACTTAAATGAAAATATTTTGTGTCTGTCATGCCACCCACCCCAACAATCAGACCATTGCATGCTGCATATATTATTTATGTTCAAAAAGACACTATAAAAAATTGTTACCTGTCATACTAGCCCTTAGCCATGTAATTTAACTGGTTAAAATTGCAGCAAAAAATGCAGTGATTGCTTTTTCACCCCTTGCTGAGTGGAAAATAAGAATGCATAAATACACCAGATGTTAAGGCCTATTGAACCTTAAGGCGCAACATGCGCAAAGGTGAAATATGCGGCAGTGACGAAGTTATAAGGGTTGTAATTCCCTTAATAACCTAAGTGCTTTGGAAGGTGATAAAAGCGAGAAGGTCGTAAAGACCAATGTCTGGGTGAAGATAAAGAGGAAGAGGAAGTAACTTCAAGGACTTGAAGATTACTTCAAAGAAAATAAAAAGAGAAATGTTTGTTCAAGCAACAAGGACAGAGAATGCAATAGATTGCAAACTAAGTCAGGCTTAAGGCCCAACTCTAGGATATAAGTCCAGCTTATATACAAAAGGGCAGCTACCTGACTAAGCATACAGATGAGGAGAACAATGGGGTCACAAACAATAACCGTCACAGAACAATAGAGTCACAAACAATGGTGGTCACAGACTACCATAAGAAGAGAACAATAGAACGTGTATAAAAGGCGGGAACAATGGAGTTCCCGATAGAATGGTTCTGTTGTACAGGTAAGTGGTCATGTGAGTCGAGGTCATATGATCGTATAAGTACATATCAGTCAAGAAAAAGAAGAAAAATGTGGACCAAGTGTCCAGGAGCGTAACATGATGCCCTTCCTAGAGAGTTGCTACCACGCAACTACTTGTCAGACCCTTCATAACTGGTATCAGCGTTATCCCACTCTGCCTCCGCGTAGGCAACCTCTAACTCATGATGGAGTGCTGCAGCTGGGATTGCTGAACAATAGCTGCCGAAGTTAGGATGCCCAAAATAAACAAGGCAGTGGTTAACACTGCATGAGTTGTGGGGGGAGGGACACTCATCGTGAGCGTGCTGGGTGCTAAGACACCAGCGACAAGTCTTCTAGAGGGGGCAGTCCTCAACGACATGACCAGGGGTGTCATGGTTGCATCTGAGACAGTAGGGGAACTTGACTTGAGTTCCTCGACGCCGTTTACCAAGCACAGTGCGGTTTTCCAAACTATCTTCTCCTTCTTCGACATCGGGTGGGCCTTGGGCAGTGAAAATGCGTGGGACCCAATAATCACAGGTGGGAAGGAGGAAAGTGGGGGGGGAAGGAGGGCGCATGGCAAGAAGGTGTTGTTGGAGGCAGGTGCAGACAGCGCTGGAAGCAAGGCGTCGTTCTACTATGAGTAGGTCAGCCTCAGCCCAAGACTCCTTCTCTTCTAGCTCTCAACGTTGTCTCTTGGCACTAGAAATTTTATTATGTAGACCCCGAAGCTGATGGACGTCAGCAAGAACCCCAGGGTCTTTGAGGTTGACCAGCGCCGTATCCACCATAAGGCAAGAAAGATGGGCAGGATGAAAGAGGTTGAGGTCAGTGTCTTTGACTCCACAACGATTGAAATTTGGAGATGGGTAAGCTTTCGCCTGTAGCGGGGTGGCATACTCCTTTTCATTCTTTCCCCAAGTTCCAACCAGGTAAGTGTCTTCTTCTGTGGAGCGAAAGCAAATGTACTTGGCTACTTCTGGTTGACCTTCATCATTGATGAAAGTAAGGGGGTAGTGTCCGGGGTTGCCAGCGTCAAAGAGAGCCCATCCTTCACCAGGGTATGTGGGGTCATTGAGTTTGTCACTTAGTGGTGAGTTAATGGTGATGGGGGATGGACTGCTGGCCTTTGAAATGGTGGGATTGTACCGGCCGCCCAAAGACTCCGGTGGGTCGCTCTGGACGCTGTTGTCATCCAAAAATGGTTCTACCTCAGTCAAGATCTGAGGGACAAAGAAAAGATGTTGGACAGTGGAGAAATCTCGAAAGCTGGTGGTGAAGATCTGGTCATCAAGCCCGTCATTACCAAGAATGTTGATGGCAGGCATCAGTCCCTCAGTCCAAGCCTCAAGAGCGTTTTTGAGTCTTTGGTGTGCTTCCATAGCTTTCAGGAGTGCTCAACAGTTCCTCCTGACGTCTTTTATGTCCCCTTGAGTGGGTGTCCCTATCCCGAAAATCATTAGTGGAGTCTCCTGATACTCCAAAGGGGGGGATTGGGATCGATCGCAGAAGAACAATGGGAGAGGGGACCGGGTATGGTGGAGGTTCACTGGTGTTAATGGACAAGACGGGGAAGGGTTCAGGGTACCTGGTATGGATGAAAGGGGAGGGTTGGGGGACCGATTGTCGAATGGGAGTGGGGACGTGGTCGCATTCACTGTGGCATCCGCCAGGGCAAGTAGTCTCTGGGAGGGGGATATAGAAAGCCCTGTAGCAGGAGGGGGTGCCAGGAATGTTGGTGGTGGTACTGGGAGTGGTGGTGTCGATAACTGAGAAGTTAGGCTGGGGGAGGTAGCTGGTGGAGCGGGTAATTCACCCAGGGTAATTGTCAGAGGTGTCCTCACAGGTGACGATGTATCCATCGCCATGTTGCTGTCCAGTGGTCCAACTATGGCGGGTGGCATGTCCTGGGGTGACGATCGTCAAGAAAAGGGATATGTCACCATTCCAGTTGATGCGTTCATGGGTGTAGATGGTGCACTGTTCTTGTTGGTAGACATAGCTTTGATAATGAGGGATGGTGAGGTTGCTGGACATGAGAGGGGTGAGGTTGAGTCATCAAGTTGGAGGGTTCTTATACTCCTTGATTGATTTTGGAAGTCCGCTAGTAACTCCGGTGCATGGAGATCCTCAGAGTTGGTCCATGAGTCATGAGCTGGTGAGTAACCCTTCCAGCGCACGAGGTACTGCTTCTTCTTCCAATGGCCAAAAGACCTCTCCTTTAGAATCTTCTCGATTTCCCATTCGGGTTCTCCTTCTAGAATATCAGAAGGTGGTTCGATAAAATTGGGGCTGTGCTGATCGGTTTCTTTGTAAGGTGTGAGTAATGAGGCATGGAAGATGTCATGGATTTTCCAAGTGGAAGGGAGTTCAAGTTTGTAAGTGACTTTTGATATTTGGGAGACTACCTTAAAAGGTCCGTATCTCCTTGGGGAAAGCTTGGGTGTGGTGTTACTTGGAAGTTGTAGGTTGGTTCCTTCTAGCCAGACCTTTGAGCCTACTGAAAATGGGATGTATTGTGGTTTCTCTTTTATCCAGGATTCTTGCGCTTTACGTTGGGCCTCTTGGGCAGCTTTCCTGGCTTCTTCGATGGATGAGAGTCGTTGTTCTAGGGAGGGAATGGTGGGTTTTCTGGTTGGTTGGTGTACTTGGGGTGTGTATCTGATGAGTAAGTCATATGGTGTTTTCTTGGTAGTTGCAGATGGCCATGAGTTCTTGGTATACTGAGCGAGTGGTAACCATGTGTGCCAGTTATTCTGTTGGGTTCTGCAGAATACTCAGAGGTATTGCTCCAAGGTTTGATTGGTTCTTTCACTTGCTCCATCAGTCTGAGGGTGATACGCCATGCTGATGTTCTGATGGATGTTGAGAATACAGCATAGTTCTGTTGAGAATTTCAATACAAAGCGGACATCTCGGTCCGAGATGATTTTGCGGGGAATGCCATAGTGGGGTATGACATGATTGAGATAGAGTAAGGCTACTCCTTCTAAGTCAATGGTTTCGTGACAAGGGATGAAGATAGACGCTTTGGAGCAATCGGTGTCCGTGATCGTGAGAATAGTGTCGAAACCACCTGATTGTGGGAGTTTGGTGATGAAGTCCATTGCAATGGTTTCAAAGGGTCGCGCGTTGTCTGTGGGAGTTATAGGAAACATGGGTGGATGGGTAGGATGGGTATTGACTTTGGTCATTTGGCATGTGGTGCATCCTTTGATGTATTTGGTGACGAAGGTTTTCAGGTTGGGCCACCAATAGTACAGAGTGATTAGTTGAAGTGTTTTGGTAATCCTGGTGTGACCGGCAGTCACGTGGTCATGAAAAAGGGAAATTACTCCCCTCCTAAGAGCGTTGTCTGCCACAACAACTAGGGCAGTCCCGTGATACCAATGTGTGCCATCCAATAGGGAAAGGTTATGTGTTGGTGCCCATTTCTTGAGTAGCGGTTGCTCTTTGTATTGAGCCAATTTGATGCGGCTATCCAAGTTATCACCGATACTGTCCATGTTGAATACTCGAATTGAGGTATGGTTGTTGCAAAAGTAGTGGTCCGGCCATATAGTGACATCGTCGTTAATTGGATTGGGTCCTTTGTAGTCAGGTCTTCTGGATAATGCATCTGCGCGATTAGTGGCGCCAGGTTTATATTCCAAAATGATATTGTATTGCTCCCTTTCCAGTAGATATCCAGCAACGCGGGGGCCTATTTTTCTGGGTTCCTGGTAATAATGAAGGTTGGTGTGATCAGTGAAGACTAGGACAGGTATAGTTGTTCCTTTGAGGAGATAAGACCAGCAGCGTAGTCCGTGCATAACTCCTAAGAATTCCTGGTCATAGATAGGGTAATTTTGTTCAGTTTGGGTGAATTTCTGGGAATGAAATCCAACTGGTCGTCTTGGTCCTGGTTTTTGGGTACCATCTGGTTTCGTAATAGGAGGGTCCCGCTGGTATAATATGGCACCTGTTCCAATTTGTGACGCATCTGTTTCGAGTTCGAATTGTCGGTCCGGGTCTGGTTGAACGAGTACTGGTGCGTGGGTAATCATGTCAATAAGTTTGTTTTGAGCCTCTTTTTGTTGGGACCCCCATTCAAAAGGTACATCTTTTCCAGTGAGCTTTGTGAGTGGTGCAGCGATGATACTGAAATTAGGACAAAACATGCGGTGATACCCAGAGACTCCTAGGAAACCGCGGACTTGTTGCTTGTCTTTTAGCTCCCGTGGGTAGTCTCTGAGTCCTGTGACTTTAGCTGGGTCAACTGTAGCTCCGTCTTTTGATATTCGGACACCCAAGAAATCCATTTGCGGCTGCATAAAGACAGATTTTGACAACTTGAGGTGTAGGCCATGGCATGCAAGGAGATCGAATAGGAAGTGGATAATATCGACGTGAAGGTAAAAGTCCTTGAGTAGGGTTCTGATTCCACAATCATCCATGTAGTTTTGGAGTATGCATTGTATTTTGAGTACACCTTTCTTCTCAAAGTATTCATATAACTCTTTGAGAATACCATTCATAAAACGTTGAAAACTTGCTGGTGAGTTACTCATGCCGAAGAACATTACTTTTGGTTCGAATAGTCCTCAGCGAGTTTTGAAAGCAGCTTTCCATTGGTCCCCTTCACGTATCCGGATATTGTTATAGCCCCAGCGGATGTCGAATTTACTGAATAATTCCATTCCCTGTAAGTTTTCGATGCATTGTTTGAGGTTGGGAAGTGGGGTAACGTCTTTTCTGGTGACTGCATTGAGGGGGTGATAATCGATAATATACCGTTTCTCTTTAGAGTCCTTTTTAGGGACCATAAAGGTTGAAAAACCGTAGGGAGAGTCCAATGGTGTGATGTATCCTTTGGCCAAGTTTTCGTTGATGAATTGATCCTCCGCTTTTTGTTCATCCCTTGAAAGTGGATAAACTTTGCAGTTGAAACGGGTGGGTGCGGTATCCATTAGTACGATTTTATGGTCTCCTTCACCACGAGTTGGTGGAAATTTGTTTGCTTCTTCATCTGAAAATAATGCTGTGTGATGTTTGAATTTTTCTGGGAGGGTGATTTCCTCCTTCCCATGTTCTGTTGCGTATTTATGGGCCATTTCTACTGCTGTGTGGGTGCGATTGACTTCCACTGGGCCTCCCTTTATTTCTAAAGGGGTTACTCCCAACCATGGAGCGCACCTGGTTTGTTGTGCTTCGAGAATGAGGTCTTCATTGACTGGTACTTTACTTTTGACCCATGTTTTTGCGCGTTGAAGGGTTCCAAATAATAGAGTTTCCATTTGAACCTTTGGGCCTAAGAGTGTTCCCTTTTCCCAATCGATCTCTGGTTTAAAGGCTTTAAACCATGGGTAGCCAAAGAGGAGTCGATCTCGTCCTAGATTAGTGACAAAGAATCTTTGACGTTCCCTTTTGTTGCCTTTAGTAACGAGTAAGTCACAAGCATGAGTGATTGTTCCATGGCAGTTAAGGGTTCCATCGACATTGAATACTGGGTGGGGGTAGGGGAGTTTCTTCATTCCTAAGTGTAGTTTAACGACCGTTGTATGGTCGATGAAATTTTCGGTTGCCCCAGTGTCAAGTAGAACTGTTTCTTCTGCCTTCCCTTGATAGTGTGAAAACACAACTTTTATTTGCACAGAATTTGAGTGATTTACAAAAACACTATCAAGGCAGAATGCCCTAACTATGGCAGCTAGTTTTGGGCCTGAGGAAAATCCTTCGGCATAAGGGATTCGATGATGGTCAGCTTGGTATCTTCATCAAGCGAGCCCATGTGGTCTTTCAGGAAACCGGAGATGTTGTCTGGGGTCATATCAATGGGGTCCTGGTTTTGGACAGTAGGAGTGTTACTGCCAGCGGTTTTGCCACTTTTGGCACGGTCCACTATTTTCTTGCAGCAGACACAGGCTTGGTGTCCTTGAATTTCGCAATAGAAACATTTGTTTTCATTTATAAGTTGCTGCTTTTTGGCGTCGGAATGGGTTTGTCCCATTCTATTGGCATCGACGTCCATGGCATATCCTCCTTGGGAGGTGGTGCGTGGTCCAGAAGTTCTATTTCTTCCGTACTGATTGTTTTTCCCTTGGTTTGGCTTTAGTCCAAAGGCTTTGTACAGTCCTTGTTTTTGCCGACTGTATTGAGAGGCGGCTAGCCATTTTTGATGGGACATTCTAGCCTGATCTTCCCATTTTTTAAAAGTCCATGGGATTTCTGCGTTTGGGTTGAAATCGGGGGATTGTATAACCGCTCTAGTAAGTGGTTCGTTCATGGCACGTTTGAGGGTTTCGATAGTTCCTTTGTCATCTAGGGGAACTCCTGCTTCATGGGCGAGTTGTTTAAATTTAGCAAAGAAGTCGTCAAGGCTTTCTCCTTGCTTGAGTTTGCAGAGTTTTTGATAGGCTTCCTCCTTTTGGTTTTGGTTGGTGAAGGCTACTTTGAACCTTTCTATAAAGCTGTCCCAGAGATCTTTGTCTGTTTCCTGGGTTCCATCATTGATTGCTTCTTGGAGTTTGTGCATTTGTTCCTCCTTCCAAGTGTCTACTAGGGAACCGTCCATGTAGGTGAGGAGGGTAACGACCCTGGAAAAGGGTTTCTTCATGGTGTCATTGTGTTGATTAATTGCTTTCCAGAGGTCAAAGTTATTGATGAACTTTCTGGTTGTGCTTCTGTCTCCAGTGAAGATGGGTGGTGGATTCCCTTTAAGGGCACCATTGGCAGGGCTAGTGATGATGTTGATTTGTCATGCTTCTTGTTCGCTTTGTCCAGTAGCAACGTTAATTTCCTGTGGTTGTTCTGCCATTGTGGTTTGGATAGATAGCTGGGGTTGAACAGCGGTGGCTGGGGTAGTATTAAGGGGGATAGTGATGCCTTGTTGGACTGCTGCTTCGATCTGAGGAAGAATAGGGGCTTGTTCTGTGAACGGGTTGGTTCCTTGGAGGGTTGCGATATGATGAATCCCTCCTGCAAGTATTTCTTCATGTGGTGATTGCTTGATAGCGGGGAGTGTTGGGCTGTAGTGCTCTGGATCGACGTAATGTGGGTGCTGAGGGTCTGTTTCTCTCCAATTACTGAGTTTTGAGGTGTGAAGCACTCCTCCTTGGTTTGTGTACCACTGGTTGTCTTTCCAGAGGAGTTTTACCCAATAGTCTTCGTCTTCTACTTTGACAAATTCAACAACTCCGTGTACTTTCTTTGGGAGATCGACGTAGTATCCGGTGTCTTTATGTCCAGCTCTGTAGTATTCGAAGTATGCTTCGCCTTTGACATGTGCTAGGAGATCATCTTGTTGTCTCCTGTGAACTCTCTTGTTTTGTTCGAGAGTTCCGATAAGTACTACTGCCGCCAGGGTGTAATTGGTGTTGTCCTGTGTTTCAAGGACGTTTGAGGAAAGCCTGACTTATGTTAAGGCCTATTGAACCTTAAGGCGCGATGTGCGCAAAGGTGAAATATGCGGCAGTGACGAAGTTATAAGGGTTGTAATTCCCTTAATAACCTAAGTGCTTTGGAAGGTGATAAAAGCGAGAAGGTCGTAAAGACCAATGTCTGGGTGAAGATAAAGAGGAAGAGGAAGTAACTTCAAGGACTTGAAGATTACTTCAAAGAAAATAAAAAGAGAAATGTTTGTTCAAGCAACAAGGACAGAGAACGCAATAGATTGCAAACTAAGTCAGGCTTAAGGCCCAACTCTAGGATATAAGTCCAGCTTATATACAAAAGGGCAGCTACCTGACTAAGCGTACAGATGAGGAGAACAATGGGGTCACGAACAATAAC
>Ga0307510_10010625_pt1 | contig 10942 bp, 11 predicted proteins | sample 12_EM_MG_FD_207224 | JGI IMG/M metagenome (GOLD analysis project Ga0307510, IMG submission 207224) | Populus trichocarpa ectomycorrhiza microbial communities from riparian zone in the Pacific Northwest, United States - 12_EM | ecosystem: Host-associated > Plants > Roots > Unclassified | place... | reverse complement strand
AGATTTTTCTCGTGTGAGAGGCGGATAGACGAGACTTGGGCTTGAGCGCTTGAGCCTGGGAAGACCGATCGGCTGTGGCTGACGACGCTCGGGTACTGTATGTGGCAGGTCTTCACATAATCACATTGGCAAAAGGCATCAGAAGATTGCGCCACATTTGCGTTGGGTCCTCCTATTAATTGCAAATCCGTTCCATGAATTGGTGTGAAAAGCTGAGAGCTAACGGGAGCCGAGTTCTCGGTCGAAGGGGACGTCCACATCATGCGCGTATTTCGTTGTTTCGCTTCCACATGGTACCACAGTACATTCATACATATCTGGCAGTACTTTTATCTGCGCTTCTAGCTTCAGGTTCCATGTTTCACCGCCAATACTCAAGAGTATCCCAGTCTGTTGCAAGAATCGGTCCTAAACACAGTGAAGCGGTTTTGCTTTGTGGGGGTCCCATTTCTTTCGATTCTCACAGTATTGTGGGGTACGCATCATGACGCGTGTTAATGGGCAAACGCCACTGCAACTACAGGACGAGAAAAATGTGTCCATGTCATATTCGCTGGGGGTGTCTAACCATGGTAACGAATTCAAATAGAGGGTGCCTGCCAAGTAATTGACACCCCAGCGCTACTTTGGATGCTACGTCCACTATGTGAACGCTGAGGTGGAATTCTTCTTTTTAGTCAGAACATACTTCTGATGTCGATGTGCCCAATTTTCCCCTGGCCCCACCACCCCCCTGCTCCCTCAAATGTTGGTCCTTGCCGCACTCACGACCTTGCTACTCTTCTCGGGTTCTGCGATTGCCCAGATTTATACCGCGAAATGCACCCAATCGTCGTGGGACTGGGTACGAAACGACAATGTCTCCGATCCAACTTGCTTTCGGCAGCTGACCACTACTATGTCCAGACATATAACTCTCAAAATCAAGATCCGTGCAAGGTTGCGGGATACCTGCTATCCACGTGCAGTGGGGGTAGTGAGTATTCTTCTTGGTTGTGCAGGCATTGCCGTCTCATCTCTTGCAGCGTTTACCATTCAATCCCTTCCGTCGGGATACAAGTACACGGGTCCGAGCAGTTTTGATGGTTCTAACGTGTGCAAGTGTAACACCATTGTGTATTCCCTCCTGAGTGCATGTGGGGCATGCCAGGGAGAATCGTGGTTCACGTGCGATTCATCATGTCTTTCTAAATCATCCCTAATGTATCTGCCATCAGGTGGTCGAGATTTTCAGTCAACTGCACAAGGCCTCAGCCTCCTTCCGTGTGCGTTTCTCATTGCGGCAAATTTTTCAAAACATTAACATCAACGGAATAATCGCCGCACAGCTTCACAAACCCTATTCCTGCCGGAACACATGTACCTCAATGGGCTCTCATCGACGTTACGGTTCGTTGCTACCTATCATCTCTGATGTGTGCTAACTGCGCACAATAGCTGCTGAATGGTACCTGGGACCCCACAGAAGCGATGTCCACCGGTGGTAGGAACCATCCTCTCAGTCATCTCGGGCCCCTTCACGCTTGAATTTTTTAGACAGTCCCGAGATAGGTCCTGGAGAGTTAATTGGTGTCTCAAGCTCCGCCACCGATGGCCCGACAGGTTCCTCCCTATTACCCACGGACTTCCCAGCCGTCACCACCCCGACGCCCTCTCCGCCTAAATCCACTTCCTCCCTTTCTCCCACGTCGTCCCCGTCTCGCGGTAGTAGTTCAAATACGGGCGCCATCGTGGGGGGCGTTGTTGGTGGTATCGGACTAATCGCTATCGCTGTTATTGCGACCTTCTGTATGCAACGGCAACGTTCGAAGGCACCGCCCGCTGCTTTTGAAATCGACGGTCCATCACATCCGTACAATGAAGCCAGAAAGCCTATGTCAGATGGCAGCACTCATGCCTCATCATCTGTGCCTGGGTCACCCATAAATCAAGTGAGGGTCCATGTACGTATTTTCGTCACGGTGCCTTCTTTACGTTCGTGTATGCTTAGTCACTTTCTTTTCGTACCCTCAGAACCCGAGTGGCTCAACCGTATTTCCGGGGCACCAAGAAGTTCAGCATGCGCGAGACCTCTCTGCCCAGCCTCCCTTCTCACGGTACAACGGAACAGGAAACACCCCGGCCAATGTTAACTCTTCGTTGTCACGAGGATATAACGGTCTACCCATGGTCTGATTTCTTCCTTCGGATTTGACCGGATTTTACTCTCGTGCCGTTGCGGGGGTTGTATTTACCAATAATACCAAAGTGGCATTTTTTTTTTTCGTCTGGGTTGCCTTGGAGGCCCACTCACCAGGATATTTGGCACCTTTTTTTGATGTACCGGTATTACATTCCGGATGCTACCTTGACTTCACAATTTTTAAGTCATATTTAAAACATGAAGAGATTTGTGACGACTCGTAGCGGGCGAGGGGGTTTAGAAAGCGCGACATAACGTGGCGCGGCCGCGGCCCTGGTGACCTGGTCAGGCGTGCGTCATCGATTCTTGATAGCTTGATTGGCTTAGTTCATTGGCCTTGGCACTTCCTTGGCACAGTCTACGGGGACGTCTGGAAGACCGATGGGTAGAACGACCATCAAATTGAAGCGATGATCACATGTATGCACGACTTAATCCCCCTTTGCGAGTCGTCCCTTCCCAACGGTTGTGACTACAGTAGGCGGCGAGGAAATAGTAAATACCGCAGGTGACTCCCGAATCCACCCAAGACATAGTCATAGTGAAGTCATTAGTCCTTGGCCACCACACGGATGGCCACATCCGTACAGGCGCGAGAGTACACCGTCTTCCTGGGCGTCGTTCGAGGGAGAAGTAAAGTTCTGGGAGCGTGACAACTGATTGCTGGACGCGGTGGCGCGTACGTCATGATGTGGATTTTGAAAACAAGGGTTTTAAATTGAGCGGGCCAGATCGCACGTAATCGACTAGCAAGATAAGATACCCCGCGTCTTCACGTATCGGGTGGACATCCGAATGAAACACGACGCGTGTGTGAAGTCAAACGGTGATTTACGCACTCGATCACTTTTTACTACCGCAGGTACGCATTGGAGGCCGCATCTCATTACTGCTTAGTGCCTAAATCCTCCCGAACTTGTTTACATACCGTGGTTACGTTTCCAAGCACCTTGCTCTCATGTGCCCCACCTTACCGATTCGTATGGTGCTCTTGTCCGAGTCCTCGTACGATATATATCTTCAGACTTTACACAGGTAAATTTTCCACGTGCGCGTACGCCTTGAACTCACGGATTGGCCCTAAAATTCCAGCAGAGGGTTGTACTGCGCTGCTCAAGACCACTGGTCACGCCGACGAGGAGGCAAAGGTCGCTGGGGCCGCACAGTTCTCTGAGAAGAGCCCATGGACATGCATTCTGTTCTAGGGACAAACGTTGCTTCACAGGTGAAGGGCGCGAGACGGTGGTCCGTCTGTTCGAGCAAGTGAAATGGATGGATCTTTTAAAAAAGGTAGGGGCGCACAAGATGTGGGAAGGTTGCACAGTTGGCCTCCGTCACCCTGTTTCAGAGAGCCCTGATCCGACCCCTGAACAGTCTTGACTGTTTGGACCACCTGAGTGCTCCGAGGTTTCGAACAAACCCGCTGCTGCCCACCTACTGTCTGACGAGTCGTGCCGACGATATCTCGCCGAACCGTAGCTGTGCACCCTCCCCGCACCGATGGGAAGGGTTGGAGGCCATATTTCAGCAGGGCGGCCGTGAATCAAGAGCCTCCTGTGGCCTTTCGCAATATTTGATGGTTGAACGTTGCAGTCTGTTGTACGGTGAGACAGTGCGTGAGTACAATATCAACGTGACCCAACAAAAGAATGGAATATATCGTCACTAGTGTACCTAGCACGTTCAGTTTTCATTGGGGTCATATTGTTTTTCTCTTGAAGGGAGATAGGAAGGGGAATGGAGTGGGATCAATGCGCGGTGAACCTCGGCGAGCACCAGGCGGTCCCAAACCCCAATCACTATAAGCAGATTTCAATCACCGCCAAACACATGCAGGATGCAACGCCATATATCCGACACTCTGAGGCTGTGTCGTAGTCCAGACTGTCCAGACTGCGTCATCACGGGTCTGAATGGGAAGAGGCCCACGCGGAGGGTGGGGCGGGTGGAGCGGCGCGGCGCAGAGCGGGGTACTGATGTAGGCCACGGTGAGAATTGTGAGGGTGTGGTGCGGAGGGAGGGGGTCCCGTTGAAAGCCGGTACAATGTGCCTAGGATCTCAGCGGGCTTGGAGAGTGTTTTTGGAGGAAAAGAATGTGAATTGTTTTTAGGAGAGCAACAGCTGTGGCAGAGGATTCCCTGATCTGGCAAATGTCAAACTGAAAATCAAATCAACTCCGAGTCTCGGGCCAAGACGATAGATTCTCCGTTATCTAGCTGTCCGGTACCAGCCTGAGATAGCAGACGGCTCCCTGGCGAAGCGGTCACCATACGACGCATCATCAGTTTGCTGAACAACATAAGAGGTTTTCGCCACTTTTCGGGGTGGCCTCCAGTTGTTGATGCCTTGCAAACGATGCAAGATAAGGGGGCTCAGCGGGAAGTGGGACTGGAACCGAGTGCTCGGAGTGTGCTCGGACAATGTCAAAATTCCTCAATTGATTTCTGTCTCTTTCACGGAACGACCGGCCCGGATGTACCAGCGTTAGGCCCCTTTGCATCCACTGTCGATCTACCGACGCGCCTCTCTTCTCATCTCAATCAATCAGAGGGATGTCATATTGGTAAAATTTATTTCCTCAACAAACGACTTATCAACAAAATTTCAACGGAGACATTACTGGAACAACAAAAATAATGAAAGGACATGTCTGATAGGAAGCGTCATGTGAAGCCAAACCGTGACAACTGGCTTGGCATTACGGGTTATCTACCCTAAATGCCAAGACTGTCCATGTAACCTAAACAGGCACGTTTATCTCCGCTTAAGTTTAGCTTCAATGCCAACATTTGGGAAGATCGTCCGTGCAAAAAAAAAAAAAAACGCCGCACTGGCAAGTGAGCTGAAGCGGATACGCTTTTCGAAGGTCAATTCTCTCGATATCTCACGTTGGTAAGTATAATACCGTGTCTTGTTGAGAAAAACCTCAGTAGGGGAAAGTGTCCATCGTGTCGTCTTTTATCGTGAGGATCACTGCATAGCAACACATGGAAAGCGACGGATCCCAGCGGCTACTTCAGACGCCGGGTCCACATTGCGTTTGTCAATACAGTGGGCTGTGTGCTGTGGCAAGTCCCTTATATTAATCACGACGCCCTTCTGATGCTAACATGCCCATCTTTTCTCTCGGTTCTCTCGGTCTCATCGCCCGTCCGCTCATTCAAATGTCAAACCTCGCCGCATTCGTGGTGGCCCTGTGGCTCTTCTCCAGCTCTGCAACTGCTCAGATTGTTTCCGCAGACTGCACCCTCCCGAGTCTTTATGACTGGGTATGAACCCGCGATGTCTCAACGTACCTTCAACAATTGACGGGCTTTGTCCAGGCATATAACTCTCAAAATCAAAGTCCGTGTAAGGTCGCGGCCTACTTGCTATCCACGTGCGGTGGGGGGTGTGAGTCTTCCTTTTCTGTGTAAGCCCACGGCCAGGCCATCTCATCTCCGGCAGCATTCACCATTGATCCACTCCTGTCGGGAGACTCGTACTCTGGCCCGACCATTGCTGGTGGTGACAACATATGCAAGTGTAACACTGTCGTATATTCCCTCGTGAGTGCATGCGGCGCTTGCCAGTCAGCGTTCTGGATTGAGTAAGCTTTATCATGTCTTTTTTTATATCCATCTTTATCATCTGCCAATAGCTGGCCTGAATGGGCAACCAACTGCACAAAAATTTCTGCTCCCGGGACGTGAGTTTCCGGTTTCCACAAAGGTTTTGATGCACTAGCATTGACGGCGTAATTGGCCAACAGTTTTCCGAACCCTGTCCCACAGGGAACGCATGTACCACAATGGGCTCTCGCCGACGTCACAGTGAGTTGTAATCTATCTTTTCCGAAACGTACTAATGACACTCGTTAGCGTCAAGATCTCTCTCTTTGGCACTCCGCCAAAGCGTTCGATATTGGTGGTAGGAATCTTCCTCTCAACCTTTGCTTCTCACTTCCATCTAAGTTGTTTTTTTAGATCTCCCCGAGATTGGTCCAGGCGAATTAATCGATGGCTCAAACACCACCTCCAGCACTGGCACTGGCGGGACAGGTACTAGCTCTAGATCTTCAAACCCCACGAACTTCCCAGCCGTCACTACCCCGGCCCCCTCGTCGCCATCGACGACTTCGCGGTCATCGCGGTCGTCATCATCCTCTTCGCCAACGTCCTCGCCGTCTCAGGGTAGCAAGTCAAATACAGGTGCTATCGTGGGCGGGGCCGTCGGTGGTGTTGCAGTAATCGTCATGGCTGCTGTCGGGGTCTTCTTTCTACGACGGCCACGTTCACAGGCACCCTCTGCCGCATACAGGGTCGACCCTGCACCACAGCCGCGCTATGAATCCCAAAATCCATTCTCGGATGACGGGACTCATGTGTCATCACCGATGACTGCTAGTGAGACCACCACAGTCCCAATGAGGCTCTATGTAATTGTTCCCGTGTCTTCTTTGAGTCCCATGCATGCTCATTGCTTTTGTATGTGCACAGGACCCGAGCGACTCGACCACGTTTCCGGGGTACCAAGGAGTTCCGGGTGCATCAGACATCCCTGCCCAGCCGTCCTTCTCACCGTATAATGGAACTGGAAACACCATGGCCAACATGCAGACCTCGCACCCAGGATATAACGGCTTGCCGACCGTTTGATTTCCTTCGGATTTTACATGATCATTGCGGGGCTCGTTTTCCAAAGCGATGTCTTTTGTAATCTTGCGGAAGTGTACCCGCCAGGACAGTAGACAACTCGTTGTGATATACCCGCAGTAATGTGGTACAGTCGCAGTGCTACCTGTACAACGTGAACATTAATCTTCTATGCGTCCCCCGACGTACGTTTCCGAGCACCTTGCTCTCATATGCCCCACCTTACCGATTCGTATGGTCCTCTGTCCGAGAACTCGTACGGAATATCTCTTCAGGCTTTACACGGGTAAATTTCCACGTGCGTACGCCTTGAACTCACGGGTTGGTCCTAAAATTCCAACAGAGGATTGTACTGCGCTGCTCAAGACCACTGCCAGTGGTCACGTCGACGAGGAGGCGAATGTCAGTGGCAGCACGGTTCTCACAGGTGGGGAGCGCGAGACGGTGGGCCGTCCCCTCAAGCAAGTGAAATAGATGGATCTTTAAAAAAAGGTAGGGGACGCACAAGATGTAGGGAGATTGCACTGTTGGCCTCCGTCACCCTGTTTCAGAGAGCCCTGACCCGACCCCTAAAGAATCATCTTGATTGGGACCAGCTGAGTGCTCCGAGGTTCAGAACAAACCCGCCGCCTGTCTGACAAGTCATGCCGACAATACCTCGCCGAATAGCCGTAGCCGTGCGCCCTCCCCGCACTGATGGGAAGGGTTGGAAGCCATATTTCAACAGGGAAGCCGTGAATCAAGAGCCTCGATGGCCTTTTGCGATATTTGATGGTTGAATGTTGCAGTCTGTTGTACGCTGAGACAGTGCATAATTACAATAGCAACAAGAGACCGGAATAACCGCCACGAGTGTCCCTAGCACGTTTGGTCTTCTTTGGGATCATAGTTTTATCGATTGAAGGGAGATAGGAAGGAGAATGGGGTGCGATCAATGCACAGTGAAGCGAGGCGAGCACGAGGCGGTCCTAAACCCCTATTGCGATAAGCAGATGTCAATCACTGCCATACGCACACAGCACGCAACGCCATATATGCGGCGCTGTGAGGGTGTGTCGTAGTCCAGACGATGACATCACAGGTCTGTATGCGAAGAGGCCCGCGCGGAGGGTGGTGATGCGGGTGACTCGGACATGGTGCAGCGCAGTGCGGTGTGCTGATGCATGCCACAGTGATAGTTGTGAGGGTACGGTGCGGAGGAAGAGAGTTCTGTCGAAATCCAGCCCAATGAGCTCAGGCTCTGCCGCTCTGGCAATGGGCTTGGAGAGCGTTTTGGAGGAAAACAATGTGATTTGTTCTCAGGAGAGCGACAGTTGTGGCGAAGGATGCGCTGATCTGGTAAATATCAAACTGACAATCAAATCAACTCCGAGTCTCGGGCCAAAACGATAGATTCTCCATTACTTAGTCGCCCGGTTCAAGTTACAGCGGTACCAGATAGCAGAGACGGCTCCCCGGCGAAGCGGGCCGGCCAGTATATGATGCATCACCATTTTGCAACATAAGAAGTTTGCGCCACTTTGTGCGGTGGCCTCCAGTTGTTGGTGTATACCTTGCAAGCGGTGCGAGATAAGGGGGCTCAGCGGGAAGTGGGGCTGGAACCGAGTGGCTCGGAGTGTCTCGGACACCGCCGACGCCGATGTCAAAATTCCTTCCTTCACGGATCGACCGGCCCGGCTGTACCAGCATAGGTGTCAGTGGACTATGATACAGTACCGACGGTCCAACGCCACCGCCTCTCTTCTCAATCAATCAGAGAGAATGACATATTAGCAAAAATTATTTCCTCAACAAACGACTATCAACAAAATTTCAACGGAGACTTTACTGGAACAAAATAATTAAAGGACATGTCTGATGGGAAGCGTCACGTGAAGCCAAACAACTGACTTACCTGCAGCATTACGTGTTATATAACCTAATTGCCGAAACTGTCCATATGGTGTTCATGTAACCTAAACAGGCACGTTTATCTCCGCTTAAGTTTCAAGCTCCAATGCCAACACTTGGAAAGATCGTTCCGCGCAAAAAAAAAAAAAGCCGCAAGTGAACTGAAGCGGATACGCTTTTCGAAGGTCAATTCTCCCGATATGTCACGTTGGTAAAGCGTCACGCTGTGTCTTATTGGGCAAAACTTCAATGGGGGAAAGTGTGTCCATCGTGTCGTCTTTTATAGTACTAGTGAGGATCACTGCATAGCGACGGCTCTCAGCGCTAATTCAGACGCCGGGTCCACATTGCAGATGTCAACACAGTAGGCTGTGTGCCGTAGCACGTCCCTTATATTAATCACGACGACCTTCTGACGGCACCAAGCCCCATTTTTTTTCTCTCGGTCTCACACCCGTCCGCTCCTTCAGTTCAAATGTCAAACCTGGCTGCATTCGTAGCCCTGTGGCTCTTCTCCAGCTCTGCGACTGCTCAGATTGTTTCCACAGACTGCGTCCTCACGAGTATTTATGATTGGGTGCGAACCCGTGATGTCTCATCTCAACGTGCCTTCAACAATTGACGGGCTTTTGTCCAGACATATAACTCCCAAAATCAAAGTCCGTGTAAGGTCGCGGCCTACTTGCAATCAACGTGCGGTGGGGGCTGTAAGTCTTCCTTTTGTGTGTAAGCGCATGGCCGTCTCATCTCCCCCAGCGTTTACCGTTGATCCCCTCTTCTCGGGAGAGTCGTACTATGGCCCGACCATTGCTGGTGGTGACAACATATGCAAGTGTAACACTGTTGTATATTCCCTCATGAGCGCATGCGGCGCTTGCCAGTCGGCGTTCTGGATTGAGTACGCTTTATCATGTCTTTTTTTATATCCTTCTTTATCATCTGCCAATAGCTGGCCTCAATGGGCAACCAACTGCTCAACAGTTTCTGCTCCTGGGACGTGAGTTTCCGGTTGCCACAAGGATATTGATGCACCAGCATTGACAGCGTAATTGGCCAACAGTTTTCCGAACCCTGTCCCACAGGGAACGCATGTACCACAATGGGCTCTCGCCGACGTCACAGTTAGTTGTAGTCAATCTTTTCCGACGCGTACTAACGACACTCGTCAGCGTGAAGATCTTTCTCTTTGGGACTCCATCAAAGCGATGGACATTGGTGGTAGGAATCTCCCTCTCGACCTTTGATTCGCCTACTTCCATCTAAGTTTGTATTAGATACCCCCGAGATTGGTCCAGGCGCGTTAATCAGTGGCTCAAACATCTCCAGCACTGGCACTGGCGGGACAGGTACTACCACCAGATCGTCTTCAAACCCCACGAATTTCCCAGCCGTCACTACCCCGGCCCCCTTGTCGCCATCGACGACGTCGCGGTCATCATCGTCCTCCTCACCAACGTCCTCGCCCTCTAAGAGTAGCAGTTCAAATATGGGCGCTATTATAGGGGGTGCCGTTGGTGGTGTTGTAGTAATCGGCATGGCTGTTATCGGGGTCTTCTTTCTGCGACGCCCACGTCGGCAGGCGCCGTCTGCCGCATACATGGGCAACGCTGCACCGCAGCCGCGCTATGAACCCCAAAATCCATTCTCGGATGATGGGACCCATGCGTCAACGCCGATGACTGCCAGTGAGACATCCACCGTCCCGATGAGGCTCTATGTAATTGTTCCCATACCTTTCTTTGCGTCCATCCATGCTCATCGCTTTTGTATACACAGGACCCGAACGACTCAACCACGTTTCCGGGGTATCAAGGAGTTCCGAGTACACCAGACCTCCCTGTCCAGTCGCCCTACTCACCGTATAATGGAACCGGAAACACCATGGCCAACATGCAGACCTCGCACCCAGGATATAACGGCCTGCCGACCGTCTGATATCCTTCGGATTTTACTCATGATCATTGCGGGGCTCGTTTTCCAGAACGATATCTTTTTGTAATCTTGTTCACCCCGGAAGTGTACCCACCAGGACAGTAGACCACTTTTTTGTGATATACCCCACAGTAATGTGGTACAGTCGCAGGGCTACCTGTACAACGTTATGCGTCCCCCGACGCACACTTCGGGGTCCGGGATGTGGCGCGGCGGACCGAGTCAGATGTGTGGCGTGGCAGTGATTTTTGGCATTTTCTCTTGGCACGGACGACGGGGGGCCGTGCATAGGGCGCTAATCACT
>Ga0307510_10010624_pt1 | contig 10942 bp, 14 predicted proteins | sample 12_EM_MG_FD_207224 | JGI IMG/M metagenome (GOLD analysis project Ga0307510, IMG submission 207224) | Populus trichocarpa ectomycorrhiza microbial communities from riparian zone in the Pacific Northwest, United States - 12_EM | ecosystem: Host-associated > Plants > Roots > Unclassified | place... | reverse complement strand
TGACGACCTGAGTTCCATGCAGATGGATTTGACAATGTGCTATCACAGCAACGCAGCATTGAGGACTTGAGACTGAAGGGAAACCAAACGCGAAGAGTAGGGGGACTTGAAAAGTATATTCAAATTGTTATATACAGTTGTACATGTAGTAGTACTACTCTTTAGTGGCCATCTGATAGCCGTCATTGCCCGTCAAACCTGTGAGCAAAGGTGAGATCGCGTCGAGTGTGAGGCTGCGTCGACGAAAGCTAGAGTCAAGTTAGGATAGCTCACCTTACATGGCCTCTGGTGAGTTCCGGCCTCCATGCCCACTGACGTCCGATATGGGCCCAATACCCAGAAGACCCGCTGTCTGGGTAGGGGTCATTAGCAGGGTGGAAAATCGCCACCCTGACCCCGACCCGACCACGACCCCATCCAAAACCCAATGGGTTCAGGCCACCCGTGCTGATCCCTAGATGCCAGACACATTGGCAGACCGAGCGTTGGGTAGACAGTGAATTGTTTGGGCATTGGTCAACGACAATAGGGTCATTCAAAGTACCCATTATTTTCACCATTTTGATGTTCATTAATAATTAGGGTTGTTCAAAGTTGCCATTATTGACCCCATTATTGGTTCCATTATTTTCACCATTAAGCTGTTTTTAGAGCCAATTTCTGATTAATGGACTAAATAATGAGAAACTTAATGAGCAATTAATGATCAACTTTGAAACCCCCCCCCTGGAAAATGTCAATAATGGGCTGAATAATGAGTTCCCTTCATCTTGTGGACCTGTTGGCATGGTTTTGGCAGCTCCAATTTTTTGAGTCTCCGACCCACCATTGCAATGCATCTAGGGCTGGACTTTGTGTGTCCATTCTGGACAAATATCAACACAGCCTTCCAGAGACTTTGGATGATCATAGCTTCCCTCACCAAATCTCCCTCCTCACAGCCCGCCTACAGAGCCTTCACCATCATGACAAAGATTTATAGCACAGCATCTCCCTCATCCAAAAATGTCATCTGGAACTCCTTCTTCCCCTGGGTCTTCTCCCAACGTCACTGTGGGCTCTGGGCAACCTCAGCCCCCCTCCGCCCCTGCGGTATCTGGGTGCCTGGTCATGACCACTACACAAGGCCAAGGAATTGTAAGCAACAGTCTCACTTCTGTCAAACAGAGGGCAATCACCCAAGGAACATTTAAATGGATAGATTTCTACATGCACTCCACAAGAGCAGGAGGCATGGTTTATACACATTTGAGTAGCTACAGAGATCTACTATAGTAAGGGTGGTGGTAGTGTTGGTATCTCAAGAGGTGATATTGGCATCATTGGGATGCAATATTGGTGTTGTTGAGCTGTGGTGTTGGTGTGCATCCTTGCCATCAGGATGCGATGCTGGTGTTATCAGGGTGTGGTGTTGTTGTTGTTGGGATGCGGTGTCAGTGTTGGTGTTGTCAGGATGCAGTGTTGGCATTGAAGTTGTGGATGCTCAGGGACCTTCAGTGTCAGCAACTGCACACAGCATGCCCCACCCCTTCCACTTGACACACCCCTCCTGAACGTCTACAAAATGCTCCCAAAGTGCATGCAGGATGCTGTCCTCTCCACCAACAATGGGTAACACAATACCCTGCACCACCTTCACCTCTGCTGCTTCCACATCGACACCAGTACCACTGTCACTGCTGCTGCACTGCCATCTGATGTGCATGGCAGGGATGATGGCTGCCATGCTGATGCAGAAGACTTTGTGCAGGGTGCTGGATGCCAAGGCCATGAAGAGCTTGGACATGGTCAGGACACGCTCAGATGTATGTAGGGTGGGTGTTTGGGGGAGGTTGGGGTGCTTGGCAGTTGTGTGGAAGGAGGGCCTGGTCGTGGCCATTCACATGTAGCTGTGAGGCCTACCTCCCAGTGATACCCAAGACACTGACAAGACATGATACAATCTGTAGAGGTGAGGGACAATGAGAGAGTGGGGAACATACAAATTGCAAAAGAATGATGATGAGCAAGGCCCATTGGCCCAATTTACTGTTGGTCAGTGGCCAGTCAAGAGTCAGATGCACACAAAAACAAGGCAAGAGAGGGGACAGACCTGTGCAGCGATGTAGAGAGCAAAAGGGTGGTGGGGTGCATGTTGTGTGACATTAGAATGATGGCTGTCAAGGCGGTGTGCTCTTGTGGTGCAGCTGGCAAAATGTAGGCAATCTGCATGTCGTCAGCAGCAGGGTTTGTGTAAAGAGAGTGGTGTGAGAGGGCGAGGAGGCAACAGTGAGGGGTGATGGAGGCGGAGGACAAGGGGGCATGGCATGCTATGGGCTGATGTGTTGCATTGGTGCTGTCACGCGTCATGTTGTGGTGGAATGTGGCTGGATGGTGCAGCATGGCTGGAAGGTTCCAAATAAAACTCCAAACAAAATTGGTCTCATTAATGGAACATGGAATAATGGCCATTAATGAAGTAGGAGCCCTTGAAGGCCATTAATCAAAAAATCACCATTAATCACACCATTATTGAACTCCTTAACAACACCATTAATATTAATGAGAAAAATAATGGAACAAATAATGGTGTAAATAATGGCAACTTTGAACAACCCTATTCTCATTTTTTTTAAATGGTGTCTTTAAGGAGATCAGATTAATGGTGATTTTTTTTAATAGGGTCTTTCAAAGTTCCCATTGTTGTGTACATTAATTGTTTCATTATTTATTTCATTATTTGTAGATGGTGTTGTTCAGGAGATCAATAATTGAATGATGAATGGACTGTTTTTGGTTAATAGACTTGAAGGCTGATTCTTTGTCAAATGCACATTATTCCTCTGCTTCTGTGTTCCATTAACAAGACCATCTTTTTTCGGAGTTTTATTTTGTTTTTTTCTGTCAGAATCAACTGATGCAATATCTGTGCTACATGTTGTTCATTCCCATTGCCATGTCCTCTTGTGCCTCCAATGCCCACAATTGTAAAGGACCCAAAGCCCCCAGCAAACTGTCACAGAAGCGGCGGTCGGGCCACATGGGCATTGAATAGAGCAGAGTGCATGTCATGCTAGTAATTGACATGGACAGCATGAACAATTGATTTTAGTACATACCCCCATATTTGCATCTGTCAAGTACCCTTCTTTCATACCATATGATCTGACATTTATACCTTCGTAGTCTCACATTTGCGGCCCCTCAGTTTGTGGTCATTCTGTGCCAAACTGAGCTTCTGTCTGCTTAGCCCACTCACTCACTCATGCTCACATGTTGCTGCACCCATATCAACCTTGTTGATTACGACAGGTTATGGGCCCTAGCCCTAGTGAGAATACTCGTTCCAAGACCAAAGCAGTTTCTTCATCAGCATCGTCCACATTGTCTTCTGCCCTGTCCTCTGCTTCCTTGTCTTTGTCATCATGCTTAGTCACCATGTCACCCACTACATCCTCCACTCCACACATTGAATAGCTGTCCGCTGACATCCTGCACCTTGATTCCAAAGGTGCGAACTGGGCCATCTTTGAGGCCTGCTTCCAGGATGCCATGGAGACTGCCTGCTGGTAGGGCCACTTTGACGGCTCTGAACTGTGCCCTGTCCCCAAAGATATTGACAACCCAACAGACACCAAGAAGCAGGAGGCAAAGAACTGGGACTGCGAAGACCAGATCACACAAAACTTGCTGAACAAGTGGCTCCTAGATGCAACAATGCTAGAGGTGAGGCAGTACAAGACTGCCAAGGAGCGGTGGCATGTCGTCACCCAGGAATTCATGGTGAAGAGTGCATATGCGAGGAATGCCCTCCATTGCTTGTTTGTTGACATGTGGTGCCCAAAGGGAGGCGACATCTGGGCCTTCCTGATGAACCTCAAGATGCGCTGCAATGAGCTCCTAGCAGCTGGCATCACCATCAACAACAAGGACTTCAAGCACACAGTCCTCAATGGCATACTAGACACCCTCTCTGCATATGCCTTGCAGACCCTGACGAGCACGCGCCTCAACAGCAACACACTGGAGATGAAAGACATCATCCATGTCATCTCTGAGGAGGCCAACTGCACAAGGACCTGCCACATGCCGAAGGACCAGTCCCAAGGCCAGAGCAAAGCCAACAGCATCAAGGAGGGCCAACCAGACAAGGCCCTCATCGCCACAAGCCATTCTGAGGGTGGCAACTCAAGGTACTGCAAGGGCAAGTGCCACCACTGTGGCAAGGAAGGCCACTGGGCCTGCAAATGCTGCACCAAGAAATGGGAGGAGGCAGCAGTGGAGGCAGTGGTGGCAGCAAACCAGAGTGGTCAGGCCACACAGACAGGCACCAGCACCAGCCCCAACACTAGCAGGCGGGAGAACAGACCTGTCAGCTCCACAAACGTTGCATATGAAGACGAGTCAGACAATGGTGACTTCTGGGCTGCCACTGTAGAGGTAGAGGACGTGCACATCCACTGTGCAGTGTCGGACCCCCTGATGGGTGACGTCAATGATGACAAGAACCCCTCCTGCACCAAACCATGCAGTGCAGAGGACGGCAACCACCTTGGCTGGGCTGATTTCAGCGTCGAACTGGCCAAGGAGGAGGATGCCCAAGATGACAAAGTTGACAAATGGGAGGCCTTCTGCACCGAAACCTGGGGCGCGGAGGATAAAGACGACCCCGATTGCGCTGGACTAGATGGTTGGCTGGTCAAGGAAGGGGAGGAAACAGATGTCGAAGAGGAGCCTGAGGAGGAGGATATCCCTTGCAGTGAGTCCTGACCTGTTCCCCACAATGTGCTGCATGTGCACACCACTAACAATGACCCGGTGCCATGTCGGACACTGGATGAAGAGGGGCACACACCCCATATTGGAGACAGATGCCCCTGGACCACCTTGTGTAGAGAGCAGGTTGTGGACACTGCATGCCACATGCACTGCCTCCATGACGTCGCATGCTCACTGGAGCATGCACACCTCAATGACCCCAAGCCTGCCATCTGCATGCGCGAGGGTCAGGCTCCTGGCTTCAACACCAATGCGCAGGCCCACTGAGTACCTTGGCTCAGGCCTGGCACTGTCACCAAGGAGCAGGACATCTATCTGGCATCAGCAGCTCTGCGCAAGGGGGAGGAAAAGTGGATGCTGAGCGTGAGCAGCAAGCAGACTGCTGTGCCAGGCACTCCCTCAACTTCCAATGCCCCTATTTCGCCTGCCTTGTCTTATAAGGCCACACTCTCATCATCCAAGCCAGCCCCAGAGCTGGACAGTTCACTCTTACCAGCAGAATTGGCGATGAACGCTCAACAGGAGCATGCACCCACACCCTCATGCACCAACACCATTGCAGCCAAAACTGGCTCCAACCCTGACCCTCAACTTGGCAGTGACAGATTGGCCCACTTGGGCACCAATGACCCTCGTCTTGTGCACATCCCATACCACACTGGGGCCTTTGCGGAAGACCCAGGAGATTCAGGGGGAGTGCCAATGGTGGAGAATGGTGCATTGCCACCACTTGCAGACCCTGACAGCGCAGCGTTGACATTCATGGCCAAGACCACAGATGCAGACACAGGCATGCCTGCCCCTTGCATGCCTGCAGAGGCCAAGCGCAGCCACGACCGGCCACCTTGGGAAAAGCCCACTGAAAGCCCCATCACACACAAGACATGCACAACCGTGCAAGGACTTAGCCAATCAGGCAGCGTCAACACTGACGACCCCAACCAGTCAGACCATGGAGGACACACCATCCATCCGCTGCAGCCGGCACACACTGATGCTACCTTCCCCCGCTACCAGCTCACTGATCACAACCTTCCCCCATTGCCAGTGGACCATCTGGTCCGCCCTCTCACAGACCCAGCACCCACAAGCACAGTGGAGTGCGCCATCACATGCAACATGCCTCATTGCAAGGCCATCAACACATCCAGCTGGGCCACGTTGTTGGCGCGCCCAGCCACCACCCTTACAGATGTGAATAGCAGCATGGCTGTATATCAGTGTGCCAAGTTGGGGCACATGTTCCCCATCGATGGCAGCACCATGGCCCCACTTTCGAGGCAAAAAGAGGACACGCCCTCACCCACCATCGGGAGCACACACAACGCAATGACACATGGCAGCCAGGAGGCATCATGCCTTTGCAGTCCTGTCTCAGGCGCTTCCATCTGTTAAGGTCCAAGGGCCTTAAAGACGCGACATGCGTGGTTTGGTTTGGCAATGACTGGGATTGCTCAGTGGGTTGTCCTCCTGAGGCAATGATCACGTGAGTAGCACAGTACTGGTTGGCTACACAGTATAACAAGTAAGTCCCTGATGATAAGGGTGACTCCTGAGTGTTCTGATAGAGGTAGAGAGGGGGAGAGCTTCAAAAGGGGATTTGAAGCGACTAAGGTCTTGGGCTGTTTGACTCTGAGAGTCCTGGGTGGAAGCTACAAGTCTTGGATTGAAAACCAAGTTAGGCTTAGGGCCTAACTGCTAAAAGTATGGGTGCTTATATACAAGTGAGAAGTAACGGGTCACAGGAGTCACAGAATAATACTGTCATGTATAGTAAGGTTCATCATGAGTTGGCAGTTCTAAGTATAGCTCTATCATAAGCTGGCGGTCTCATCATGACGTGGCAATGAGCTGGCAATCCATAAAGGGATAAATGGTGATGCTGCAGAGTGCTGCGGACTGCGGAGTGATGGCATGTGATATTTGACTGCGGAATGGTCAGGTGATCCATCAGGTGACTTGTCAGGTGATTTGGTGGCGGTCCGAGCGGCGCATGAGGGAATGAGTGGGGAACGAGTGACTGAGAGCACAGAATAAAATGGTGAAAAAATAGTGAAGAATGAAAATAGGGCCCAGGATCGTAACATAACACCCTTCCTAGAGTGGTTGTTACCACATGACCTAGGGTGAAGATGGTTGCAACCAGTCGGAGGGAACATGAGGTATTCCAATGTCCATGCTTTCCAGAGTGGATTGTCTTGTGTCTGCAATTTGTCCTTCCTCCATTGATGAATCAGGATTGAATGTTTCTCCTTCCTCCATGAATTTGTCTTCAACTTCAATGATTGTCTGAACTGGGGTCCTATAAAGATTGGCAAGTCCAAAACTAGAGGGTGTTGATAGAGTTGAGGTTATGGGGGAGTTTTGACTAGTTGATCTTCCTGGACTCATCATTATCATAGGTCGTGAGACAGCGGTGATCTTTGGGGAATAAGGGGGGTTAGGAACAAGTTCAGGGGAGTCAGGAGGAGTGGGTTGTTCTTCAGGGCTCATTGACCATTGTGTTTCTGGATCACTTCGCTCACATTTGAGTGGCATTGCAACATGTTGTGGTGACTCTTGTTGCTTTCCAATACTAGGAGAGGGCTGCGATTCTTTCCAGACTGGTCCTTCTTCACAAGTGAATTCCTTATGTTTTTCGAATAAGGGGGTAGTTTGAATGGGTGGAATTTGTGGTTGTCATGATGATGATGCCGCTGGGGGTGAAGGTTCTGCCTCAGGTGAGAGGTCCTTTCGCTTTCCTATGTGTGGTAGTGGTCAAAATTCTTCCCACTCGGGTGGAGTAGGTTTATCTCTTGACAATGTCCTTGATTTTGGATGTCTGGGTAGCAGGGGTTCGGTTCGACCAAGTGTCATCAAGACAATAGGAGGTCATTCCGATGAGGGTACGACTGAGGGTGGTGCTTGTGATTCAGGAAGGAGTTGCAATGATGATGCAACTGGAGGCGATGGCTGTGGAGTGATCTTTGGGAAAGGTGGTACATCCCATGGAAGGGGAATGAGGTTGAGCAAGGAAGGTGCGGTCCACTTGATTGGTGGTAACGGTACACTTTCTGTTTGTTGAGTGACTGGTGTTGACATTGGTAAGGACAGGGGTAGAGGTATGTTGACTGGATTGGGTGTTTCATCCATTGGGACTGGTGGTTCATATTGTTCCATTGACAAGTATTCTCATCAATGCGATCCCCAAGGGACTAAGGGGAGTGGTGGTGATGCGATTTGGGGTGGTTCCATAGGTGGTGGACTAGGATGAGTGGGTATTTGGACGAATGGTGATGGATCTATAAGAGGTGGTGATGGTACCCTTGGTACAACTCAGGGTAGCGGTATGACCTCCTTAGGTAGGGATGATGATGGATGAATAAATTGTCGGATGACTGGTATTGGTCCGACATGAGGTGGTGGTGCGGTGACTGGAGCTGATGATGGTAGTTCTGAGGTAACAATGGCGGATCCTCCTGCTCCTCCTGAAGGACCTGGACTGGGTATGAACACAGGTGAGGGTGACTTGCTCCTCATGATTCTTTTACGACTTTTGAGGAGTGCCTCAAGTCCTTTGAGGAATGTCTGGTTGTTTAGGGTATGATAATGAGGGGATAATGTGCTGAAGGGGAGGATAGTCCTTTTTGAAGGTTTCTTTCTTTTATGATGGTTAAGAGGATTTCTTTTGTTACCATGTTGTAGAGTCAGCGATGAAAGTGGTAGAGGTAAAGGGTGGCGTTACTGTCCTTCTTCCTGAACATTCTGGCAACTGAAGTGTTCTTGAATCAGTTATTGAGGAGGGTCCACTTGTTGCTGAGTTGGACCATATCTTTAATACATTCTTCATGCTTCTTCTTGAGCGATGTGGAGGAGATGGTCCGAGGGGAGGAGTCCAGTGTTAGTGTACTGGTCGGACTGGTTATCATCTTCTGTTTCTTCAATGGGAGTAGAGGGGTTGGGGTTGGTGACGTGAAGTGGAATGTCTTCCGTTTCCGTAGGGGTAATGGCTGTTTCGTTGCTGCTGCTCTCGCTAGTAGTGCTAGCAGGGATGACGTGATGTGCAGGGTTTTGGGGGTAATACTGAGGGGGATGGGGAGCGAAAGGGGATCTTTCATATTCGACTGGAATCCTGAGGATAGGCTCTTCGTTATCAACTGGGACCACAACTGCTTCATGGTCGATGTTGATGGCGTCAAGGGTCTCTCTTGGTCGCCAAGTGGTCCAGTGGAACTGAATGTCAAAGTGTCCTTGTTGGACAAAGGTTCCAAAGAAGTAGAGTTGATTGTTGTTGGTATGCATGCAGATGAGGATGATTCCATTGTCAGTTCCCAAGGTGAAGACGGTAGAGGTGGCGAATCCTGTACTGGGGAGCTTGTGGTTGATGGAAGACATGGGAGTTGGGGGTAAAGAAGGTTGTCTGAGATTCCAAGGGTTCTTATACTGCTTGGTTGACTTTCAAAGTCTGCTAGTAGATCCGAAGCATGGAGATCCTCAGAGTTAACCCAGGAATCATGAGCTGGGGAGTATCCTTTCCAGTGTACAAGGTATTGCTTCTTCTTCTATTGACTGAATAGTCTTTCTTTGAGTATCTGCTCAACTTCCCATTCTGGTTCACCTTCTAGGATGTCAGGTGGTGGTTCCAGGAAGTTGGGGCCATGTTGATCAGTTTCTTTGTATGGTGTAAGCAGGGATGCATGGAAGACATCATGGATCTTCCAGGTAGGGGGTAACTTGATTTTGTATGTGACTTTGGATATTTGGGAGACTACCTCGAAAGGTCCATATCTCCTTGGTGATAATTTGGGTGTGATGTTGCTTGGGAGTTGTAGATTTGTTCCTTCTAACCAGACTTTGGATTTGACAGGGAATGGTGAATGGCATGGACATTCTTTGATCCAGGATTCTTGCGCTTTATATTGTGCCTCTTGGGCGGCTTTCCTGGCTTCATCAATGGATGAGAGTCATTGTTCGAGGGATGGAATGTCTGTCTTTCTAGTTGGCTGATATATTTGTGGGGTATAGCCGATGAGTAGGTCGAATGGTGTTTTCTTTGTTGTAGCAGAGGGCCAGGAGTTCTTAGTATATTGAGCAAGGGGTAACCAAGCATGCCAGTTGTTCTGCTGAGTACCACAGAATACATGAAGGTACTGTTCAAGAGTTTGGTTGTTTTGTTCGCTGGCTCCGTCTGTCTGAGGGTGATAGGCTGTGCTGATGTTTTGGTGGATATTCAGGATGCGACATAGTTCCGTTGAGAACTTGGATACAAAGCAGACATCACAGTCCGAGATTATCTTGTGAGGTAGGCCATAATGAGGGATAACGTTGTTCAGGTAGAGTAGAGCGGCTCCTTCTGAGTCAATTGTTTCATTGCAGGGGATAAAGACAGATGCTTTTGAGCAACCTGTGTTGGTAATTGTGAGGATGGTGTTGTATCCTCCTGATAGGGGTAACTTAGTGATGAAGTCCATAGCGACAGTCTTGAAAGGTCGAGCGTTTTCAGCTGGGGTGATTGGGAACATAGGGGGATGAGCAGGATGAGTGTTGACTTTGGTCATTTGGCAGGTAGCGCATCCTTTGATGTACTCAGTTACGAAGATTTTCATTCCAGGCCACCAGTAGTAGGGCGAAATAAGTTGGAGGGTTTTGGTAATTCTGGCGTGTCCAGTGGTTTTGTGGTTGTGAAAAAGGGATGTTACTCCCCTTCTAAGGTCATTGTCTGCCACAACAACAAGTGCTGTTCCATGGTACCAGTGAGTGCCATCCAGTAGGGATAGGTTATGAACTGGTGCCCATTGTTTGAGTTTACTTTGTTCCTGATATTGTGCTAACTTGACTCTTGAGTCCAAATTGTCTCCTATGTTGTCCATGTTGAATACACAGATTGAAGTGTGCTGGTCACAGAAATATTGGTCCAGCCATACAGTGACGTCTTCGTTGATTTCGTTTGGTCCTTCATAGTCGGGTCGCCTAGATAGTGCATCTGCTCGGTTAGTAGCTCCAGGTTTGTACTCCAGTAGGATGTTATATTGCTTGCGTTCTGGTAGGTAACCAGCAACGCGTGGCCCAATTTTGCAGGGCTCTCTGTAGTACCTGAGGTTTGTGTGGTCAGTATACACCAGGACGGGGATGGTTGTTCCTTTGAGCAAGTGAGACCAGCAGCGAAGTCCTCTCATGACTCCAAGGAATTTGCGGTCGTAGATAG
>Ga0307510_10010623_pt1 | contig 10943 bp, 11 predicted proteins | sample 12_EM_MG_FD_207224 | JGI IMG/M metagenome (GOLD analysis project Ga0307510, IMG submission 207224) | Populus trichocarpa ectomycorrhiza microbial communities from riparian zone in the Pacific Northwest, United States - 12_EM | ecosystem: Host-associated > Plants > Roots > Unclassified | place... | reverse complement strand
GGTGCCCGACCACGTTATGATGAAAAATGACCCCCTCCAAACTAGGATATATGGGGTCAAAAACAGCAATCGTGGATCAACCTTGTGCCATATGCGATCAGGCACATATTTTCCGACCCTGAATGAGCTGAATCACGCGCCTATCGCCCATCACATTGGGACTTGCATTGGAGTGACGAGAAGAAACAAGTAATATACACGCAAGTTAGTAGGTACTTACAATGTACACTACATTAGTTATTGTAATGGTGAGGGGTCCACACTAAGGGCACGAGTGCGAGTGCAAGGAGACAGACATCGGCCAAGGTCAAAAACGAATGGAAAATTTCGAGGGTGAGGTGAAACATTAGCTAAGTGACGGGGGGAGGAATGGAGATGCGGCAGCACGGCAGTAAGCATGGCAGACTGCTGAGAATGGAGAGGGTATGGGCCCCTGGTGTAATAAAGGTATACCATGTGGATGTGGCATCGTCGGGTTTGGCGGGCGAGAGGGATTGGGGATTGGGGATCGGACAGCCAGCGAAGAAAATGAAGGGGCAGACAAGGGTGCAGCGCTTGTTCTGATCCCAACCTACCCGCGCCTTACACTGGATTCAAGTCGTACTGTTGTGATATATAGAACTATGTCGGGCACTTTGGAATGTTTGCCAGAACCTGGAGATGGGGCTAGTCATGATGACACTACGGTGAGCCTACAATAGAATCGGAAATCATTGATACTTACTGGTGTTTAGGGCCCCTATGACAATCTCCTTATCGTCGATGGAAAGGTGGAATGCCCGGATTGTGGCCAACCCATCAAGGTGGGCATGGGCGGTATACCAAACTTCGTGAAGCAACACAAGCCTGGAGTCAGCAAAGCGTGCCAACTTAATCTCGAGAAGAAAAATAAAGCCAATTCTCACCAGAAATCCCAGCCAGGAATCAAATCATTCTTTCCAATGAAACCTAAAGTTCTCGTCCCTTCAACAATTCCTATGCCGGATCCTGTGATTGCATACGCGATGGAATCAGCCCCTCAGCTCTCTGGGTCTCGCATAATGGGGATTACCCCAATACCTGCGTCATCGCCACCTAATATACATGCTGTTAATATTCTTGCAAAACTGGAGAAGGCAATCGGAAGCTTACCAGTCCTTCCAGATGCAAGTGAATTCGATGAAATCGCCGTGTTTTCTGGGACTATCCCCACCAATTTGGCCAAAGACGAGGCTTGGGAATTCCTTGACCCAATGCTCAATCGCTTCTTGGGCTTCAATAGGACGACTGATAGTATTTACAACGCGTTGTGTGGTGGGGCGAGGGGATTGTCAGCGATGGTGCGATATCTTGAAGAATTTGTTGGCCGGTATGAGATAGACGGCACACTTCTGGAAGGAAAGATACAAAGACTCATGAATGCCATTCAGACACAGTACGTCGCTTTGAGTAGATCCGAGGACTCACTTTTTAATGTATATTGTACTTGTGCAGCAGCGGCAGCACAAGGATGAACCATTCTGACATTACGATCATCTCAGATGACGACGACCTGCAATTGGAGACGCAGAAACAAGCTGTCAGTATCGAAAAGCAGAAACCTTCCAAAGCATGCACTAAACCGTGCCCTGGGTACCAACTCCACTTTCCTCAAGGCCAGCAGGCGCACACATCATACCCCTTCGCCCTCCATACCATCCTTCCGTTGACCTGGGAGTACAGCGCACGCCGCGATGGTTTCTTCCTCATCGCCCACTCGTGCACTGGCATTGCTGGAGGGAATGGGTGGTGCAAGGGATGCGGCGACCTGGTTAATAATGATTACCTTCAGAAGATTCTTGCAAGAGTGTCGAATGGCATACATGAGAACACACCACTTGCCTTTCACGGTGTTGGTGGCCTCATTGACATTGTACACCGGAAGATGCAAACAATTGACGGTCTTCGTCTTCGTTGTCTCAATGACTTTAAAAAGCTGGTGGGAAAGGAAGGCACTATCGATATTCAGAAGCAGTTGTTGTTGGCCATCTCGTCGCAGCGCATCCCTCGACTTGACCATGTCCTGCGGGTAGGATTCCGTCGTGGCACTGGAATACATGCAATGCTTGAACATATCAAGAAGGCTGCAGAGGGGACGTATCACCCAAAGGGATTTGATGAAGAGGAGGAGCTACAGGTGTTGCTCTTCTTACGCCTAGGCGGTGCACAAGTAGCGGACATTGCACACCGTATCTTCGGGACGCCTGCAGTTTCTACGATCCGGAGGCGCACCATTATCCCACAAATCGCGGCATCACCCTCTTTCCCTGCGTCCTATGAGATCGGATGTAACATTGCTGCAAGTTTTAAATCTATTTGTGATATTTTGGGGGCGTCGGTTGAGTCCACGCAAAAGATGCTCCACACGGTGATAATGTTTGACGAGATCTCAGTCGAAAGACGTCTGCGATGGGATGACAAGACCAACAAGGTCCTTGGAGTGTGCCGCGAGCATGGACAAGATACCAATCTGGAGTTTAACAGCGAAGATGATTTACAAACGTTGTGGGGGGAACTGGGATGTGAGAAGATTCATTTGGCACACGAAGTACGTCTTTCCATGCACGTTCATCGATGATCTAATAACCATGTTTGGTTTGATAGGCAACAGTAGGTGCGATAGGGGTTTTAGGCCCAGAGCTACAGCTTTACAGTGCGCGCCCCATCCTCATCTCTGGAAGCTGTAAGCGCAAGACAGCAAAGAATCACACTACATTGCTCCAGACTGTTGTCAACACTGCTATTGACAACCAGAACTTGACAAGACTGCGGGTTATCTCTCTGGCATCGGATGGAGAATCGCGTCGCGGAAAGGCTTTGGCAAATCTGACCTATGTTGCGCCCCTGGCCCCATCTTCGCCTATCTATGACCAGCTTATCCATCTTCATCTGATGGATTACTTTGTTGGGCCAGACGACATCACCGCCGATAAGGACTACAAACATATTTTCAAACGACTCCGCAATGCTATCCTTCGCAAGAATGGTAGTGTCGTTTGTGGTGTCCACCTCACACGCGCACTGATTGGCAAGCACCTCATGGATAGTGGGTCCACTGATACCCACATCAAATATGTTCTTGATCCCACCGATAAGCAAGACGTTGTGCTTGCGTACGCACTCCTGAAAGACCTTTGGTCTCTGCCTCCAGCAAATCCCCTTTCAAGCACGCAGACATACATCAATGCACGCGAGGCATTGTGCGTGTATGGCGAACTGTCCTATCACCTCATATTCCCATATATCTGCGTTGAGCTTTCACTTGCTGAGCAACTTGAGCACCTTAGTGCGGCAATACACCTTTCCTTGGCACTCTATGTTCTTGATGATGCACGGTCCCATTTTATCCCAACCCCCCTCTTTGTCGACATTGGTATCATGGTGAAAAATGCGTTTTTCTGTGTTGCCAAAGCGAAAGCAGACCACCCAAGCCAGCCGTTCTTCTTGGCCTTGCTGGGAACAGATCGACTGGAGTCCCTCTTTGGGATTCTTCGCACAATGGTAGGAAACGATACGAATCTCGACATATTACAGCTTGCCCTTCGCATCACGTCAACTACTGAGGTCTCAACGATACTAGCCAAGCACCCGGAATGGGACAGGGGCCCGCGGCGGCTATGCCTTCCTGCAGTCTCCAAAAGTTTGGATGAACTGTCAAAGTCTCTTGACCACATAGGACTGAGGGCATACATGCGCCCTGACAAGCTTTGGCCATCCGGTTTGACACTGGCAACACCATGGAAGCGCGGACGACATGCATTGGAGGATAAGTACCCATGGATCATAGCAATACTCCAGTCCATATCCTCCACTCAAAACGCGTCCATTCTCGCGCCGTATGGTATTAGCCTTGTGACGTCTTCTATCACTGGCGGGGTCAATGATACTGGCATGGAGGAAGACTTGGACGCTCCCTCCCACCAACTGGGTAGCACTGTGTATACATCTGAGGTACTGCATGCAAGCTCAGGCATGCAAGAACTTGAGGACGCAGCGGCTGCCAGTGAGAATCAGTGGCGTAACAGCGATAACTATGGGCAGGACGCTTTCTTCCATTCAGTACAGATTGGGGGGGTGACAATGAACAAGTCCCATGCCATTGCCCAGCAGTTCAGATATGTGACATCAGCAAGTTCAACTGATCGACTTTGTCGCGTAGCCCAAGAGAGCCGGTTCAAGCCTGGTTCTGGTCTTGGGATTCCTCACTCTCAAGCTGGGGAGGCACGCATCGACGGACCCACGCTTTTCGTCCTTCAGCCCATCGCAACAGTTGTACTCTGCGAGGGAAACTTATTCCTCTGTATCGCTGAGGTCAATGGCCTCTTTCTTGATCACCGACCTGTCGACAATCTTCCCCTTTCGGTTCTCTCTGATAAGGCTGCTCAGGTCTTGTACCAAGGACTGCGCTTGGTACCAGCCAGTTACTCAGATGACCTTGATGGGAAAAATGACTGGAGATCATCGGACTTGTTTCGATTCTGTGCAAAAGTTCCTGGCGAAATTGTTCTGCCCATAAACCCAGATGTCACATCTCACAACATTTGCGACGCCTTCTTGCTGTTTCAGTCTGCTGAGCTCATGGCATTAGCGGTCCGTTTGAGAGACAATATTCGCCGCAGTCATCGCAAGGCCATCCCACTAGTTGAACCCTCGGACAATTTTCCGTATCGAGAACAGGATGGTATGTTTTTGTGCAACTTGTATTGAAATCGCGAAGCGCTAATGTTTACCAGATAAAGCCTGTTTTATGATTGACCATGCTGGTCCTGGTGGTCCGGACGCCAGCCTCGTTGACCATATTGGCCTGAGATGCCCAAATTGTCAACCCGTCGTGACGTTCAATCCATCTCTCCGACAACAGATTGTGGAGCACATTAGTGCTCACATCCTTCATGACCCCTCGGTCGACCGCTCCTCCGAACCGTGTGGGCTATGTCTTCGGCCTGAACCACTTTGCAGGATTGTTTTGAAGAAATCGAAAGGGAAAAAAGGTAAACTCGCTATCGACATGAAGGCGAGTTCGTGCCCTAATCTCGTGAAGTTCAACCTCGCCGCTGCAGCTCAGTATACCTATTCCTCCCCTTGCACAAATCACCTGATCATCTGTCCGCATTGCATTGGCTCGGAGTCGAGCCCTGTGGTTTGGTCTTATAATTTCCGATTTCACCTTCTTCGCAAACACCCCAGAGTCTCCTTGCAAGATTACAACGATGTATTGAGCCTGACAAAGCTTGAGAAGGGCGGAATGAAGCGTGCCTGGGAACGTCGCAACAAGCCGCAGAAATTGCACCGGAAGTCACAACGCGCGCCCCTTATGATCTCAGAAAGACATCGCTCACGTCTTGTATTTAAGTACGTGTTTCTATTCTATTTTTTCAACGACTCAACTGACCAACAAAATCCACAGCAGTGAGGCGGTACTGGAATCAGACACATCCGACGAAGGGAGCTCCTGTGACTCTTGCAGCAACCACGACGACGAGGGGGCAGCGTTGGGGGTTGATGGCGATGAGACACCAGTTGTGACAGCGACAGACAATGGCGGAGAGGGGCAAGACTTGGAATATAGTGGTGAGTGAAATTCCAAGCCAAGAAAACTTTCCTTGCTGATCTCCAAGTCTTTGTAGCACCTACCGCAAGTGCCAACCTCATTCCGATCACCGTACCTGAACCACCTGAGTCAGATGCTTTATTTTTTGACACCGAGCCGACACGTCTGGGCCGCAGGCGGAGATGCAGGGACATGAGTGGCCTGTCCCTATGCCTGTGCGGAGATAGCGCGCAACCGGATGGTGTGGGTTCGATCCGATGCCATAAGGCTGGATGCGAGACAGTTTGGGTGAGTAAATGTCTTGATTTTGCGAGCAGCAGGCTGAACTTAAATCGACTTAGTACCATCTTCAGTGTGTTGACCATGAGAATATACGGCTGAAGAATTGGACATGTGAGGCATGCACACCCACAAAGAAGGCACGGCGGTAGTGATATATCACTAATATTGTTAACTCTTAAGATACCCAAACCATGCAAGCGTTCAAGCTTCTTTCGAAGTTTGATGGTCCAATCGTACAAATATGGAAATAGCATTACCATATATGGATAGACGCCCGCTTACATACCTAGTTAGTCCAAGGCCAAATGTCATTTCGGTAAAAAACAACCCCGGGTCTTTTTTTGCAATTCCGGGACCCCCTTGGCCTTGACCCCTTGATTACAGTACCGTACAACCACAACTTATTCCATGTCCCTAAGTCATAGTCTGTGTGCGCGTGTGTGCAGTTACTGGATAAAGGTTCCAGGCAGACGGACAAAAGAATTGAGGATGTGAGAACTTGAAGGCGAACCTAGGAATAAGCAAGCCTGAAGCGGTTCTTAAGGGGGAAGTATGAGAATGAAAGGGAAGATCAGGAACATGAGATAGAAAAGGAAAACAAGAAGATGACTCCACAGAAGTTGACGTTGATAGGCTCGGCGCCTCAAGTATAACGTCGTTGTGTCATCCAGACAGCCGAGGAAGGATGCATGTGAGAAAGGAGACGAAGCAAGGTTGGGGGCTTGTGGGGACCGTCCGAGTCTCGGAGGCGCCGATGACCATGTGGTTCTTCAATTTCAAGCACAATGCGATGCTGGAGGAATAGTCGGAGTACTAGTGATTCTATGGGAAGGAGCAGAGAAGGGGAGACGAATGTGGATATATTGTCAATCCGTCCGAGGCGCCACATACGGTAGGGTTCCGTCCGTACTATAAGGAGCTAAGTCGGAGTGACCTAACTAGTGAGTCCGGAAGTAGGAATAAAGAAACGGGGCCGCGATCCCGAGAAACAGAGAACGCACGAAAGGAAAACCGTGAAGGGCGTAAGAAGGGTCTTGATGCTAGAGTCGCGAAATAACAGAGAGAGAAAAGGAGCGAGACCGGAGAGATGAACGACGGCGCGGTAGTTCGGTTTGTCGTCTAAACGGTCGGGAGTTGAGAAGAGTGGGAAGAGCGAAAACGGAATGCGAAGGCGAATGCGGTCGCGCGGCGATATAGAACGGACGAAAAGAAACCAAGGAAACGTACGAAAAGAGGAATCAATCCTGTGTACAGTATTCCTTCCCATGGTCCAGGCTTGCAAAGGACCGTCCTCGACGAGTGCGGTGTGGACTCGACCGACGGGCTCTTCGAGGAGGCCGCGTTTGTGGTGTCGGCCGATGAGGATTGAGGCGATCCGTTTGTCTTCAGCCGTAAAGATTGGGACGAGACGAGAGGAGGGACTTGACCGCAAGCAGGACAGGGCGGGGGATAAAGACGGGTTTGGGGGGCACGCGGACGTCACGTGGTCAAAGGTGCTCAATTCCGGCTACGGCCTGTGCATACCTTTTTAAGTTGGTCCCTTTTTACAGTATCAAGGCGTACTCTAGTGGAACCAAAACAGAGAAACCCAGCGGAACTGCGAAACCTGCGACAACGTCCACCTCATAGGTAGGCTACACTACTCGCCGCACCAGGGGCAATTGCGTGGCTGCGGCCGTTGAGTTGAGGAACTTGAGGGTCATGACATGATGGGTCGCGCGGGAGCCGAACTGGTAGGTGTACACTGGAAACCACGACCTCGACGACGTTACGGCACCCAGACACCTCCAACTTACTACTGTAGTCAAAAGGGCTAAGTGTTGGGCCAATGTGAGCAGCCTGAGAGCGCCTGATATAGTCCGGCCAGAGTCAGTCCAGAGTTACGGAATGCGGCATGCGACTGTAATGTATATTGGGCGTTTATCCGTGCCCGCCGCCGTGATGCGACGACACGTCATGTGTGACACGGCCCTGACATGGATTAGGTTCAAGGGTAACCCACTCATTTCTTCCCAGTATCCAACCTGATTCCCCGTTACGATCATCACTCCCGAGTCATCCCTAGCTCTGTTGTGAGAGCATCCTTCCTCCAACACATCACCATGCTCACTATTGATGGTCCAAACGCGGGAGGGCATGTTGCGCATCGACAAGAGTTGTTATGTATTGTAGAAAGTGGAGCCTGTGGAAGTGAGTAATAATCGCAGGCCTTCGTCTAAGATGATGACTGAATTTGTGGTGGTACAGACCAACTATGCCCACGGATGGCCATCAACGAACTTCCCGACGAAGTCCTTCTCGAAATCTTCGGCTTCTATACTGCTAATCCACTTCCACGTCGATCTTACGAGGACGACGCATGGCGTACGCTAGTGCACGTGTGCCGACGATGGCGATATATCGTATTTGGTTCACCCCGTCGTTTGGATCTGCGGTTTCTTTGTGTAAATAAAAGACTGACGAAGACGCTGGATATATGGCCAGAGTTGCCTATTGTTATACATGTCGGTCATGGTGTGGAAATTCGTGACCTGCCGAGCGTCACCAACATCATTTCCGTGCTCCAGCTTCACGATCGAGTGTGCAAAATCCACATCTGCGGTGTTCCAAACTCGTTATTGGAAGAACTAGCGACGATGAGTGAGCCTTTCCCAGCGCTGATCGAACTGGAGCTCGTATCAGCTGAGGAAGACCCACCGATCTTTCCCGATTCGTTCTTGGGCGGATCTGTCCCAAGTCTGCGATTACTTGACTTGTGCAGCATCCCATTTCCTGGAATAAGGAAACTGCTTTTGTCTACCCGTGACCTTGTCACCCTTTCCCTGGAACTCATCCCGTATTCCGGATATATTTCACCCGAGTCGCTGGTCGCCACCCTGTCTGCATTGACCAGGCTTAAATCACTTCGTCTTAGTTTCGACAACCCTGAATTTTGGGCCCATGGAGCGAGTCAACGTGCCCCCGCGCTCACACGCGTCGTCCTCCCTGCTCTCACCAACTTTGACGTCTCCGGTAGTAGCGAGCACTTGGGGGACATCGTGTCCCGAATTGATGCTCCTCTTGACTGCATCGACGTCACGTTGGCTTTTTACTATCAAGTTCAACCTGTATTCGACTTTCCATTACTCCGCGACTTCATCGGTCGCACAAAAATACTCGATGCACCCCATCGAGCAGACGCATCCTTTTCCAACATTGAGGCCAAGATCTCGCTTTTTCAGCGAAAAGGGGACGTCGATTTCAACGTGTTAAACGTGGGGATCCTGTGTGATACATATCGTTCACAGCTTTCGTTGCTTGCACAGGCCTGCAACTCGTTATTCCCCCCCCTCCCCAGTTTGGAACACCTCCGCATCCACAAGTCCGGACGTTTGTCATCAGGATGGCAGTATGCGGTGGAGAACTCCCAATGGATGGAACTTTTACGCCCTTTCATCACCGCGAAGGATCTGGTCCTAGACGAAGCATTTGTTTCATCTGTCGCGTCTGCTCTGCAAGAGCTCGTTGGGGAACAAGTAACAGAAATTTTACCAGCACTACAAACCATTTTCCTAGAGAGTTGCCAGTCGTCGGGTCCAGTTCCAGAAGGTATTGTGAAGTTCATTGCCGCACGAGAGCTCTCTGGCCGCCCCGTAGTTATGTGCCACCGGGAGAGGAAGCCGTAGCGGTGCGTTCCTTTCACCTGTACCACCACCACCTCTTGGTTGAGCCCTGCTCCCGTCGAGAGTGCTAGTCATCCTCCCCTTTTTCCGAACTCCTCCAACAGTCCTGCTCGCTCTCCTCACTGAAAGGAGCCTCGGTCACGATGGATTCGCCGCCGTCACCACCGGGTGGCAGCAGTGGGGTCCCCTACCCCTACTACATCCGCGACTTTGACCTCGACGAACTCTGCACCGAATGGAACCCAGAGGAGCTCCAGGAATTTTTCATCAAATTCCTCCTCACGGCACCGATTCCGATACGCATCGGGTTCCTCTCCCAGTCCATCTTCACCACCATCAACCTAGGCTTCGCCTCCCTCTCGGTTACCGGGAAACGCAGCCTTCACCACCTTGTCACCCTCCTCTCGGAATTCATCAACACGAAGCTTGCTGAGGAGAACTCGCCCACACCCCCGCCGCATGCCCTGGGACCCACGGACCCACTCCATCACTCACCACCCATCCACCTCACGCCTGCACTCATCACCGGATTCTCCCCAGAAGAACTCCGGTACCTCTTCGATCACCCCTCGCTTTCCAGCATGGACGGCCGAGAGCTCTTCGCGGACATGCTCGTGGCTTTCCCACTCCTTGAACGGTTCACGATCCTTTCGCGCACCCTTACCATCACCTTTGAACTCGATGCCACCTTCTCTGACCAACACGACCATGCCATTGCACGGTCTTTCCTCACCTTCATACATCCACGCCTCTCCACGTCTCTGCGGGTCCTGGAGCGGGTACTCCCCCCCCTTCCCACATCCGTGGCTGCCGGCATGGTCTTCGGACCGCTGACCCTCGCAGCATTCGAGGCTCTCCCGCGCCAACCACCGTCACCACCACCCCAGCACCACCTCCAACGTCACTGACACCGACACCAACACCCCCACCATGATCGGGCTGGGCCCCCCACGACCTTGGAGCGTTATGGCTGGCCGGCGGCGGCATCTCAAGCCCCGCCGCTTGGTTCTGCTCCCACCTCTTCACACCATTCACACTTCCTGATAGCCGAACCTCGCCCCTCTAGGGCGTGGTCACCTCACCTCCCACCGTTCCAACACAGCACTCCGGCAGTGCTTCCCTGTGGCGCGTTGCAGGCCCTTCTCAGGCCTCTCCAGTGCCTCTCCATCCTCCACCAAAGGAACCCCCGTGAACGCCTCGGGCCCGCGCGCGCACACGGACAGCTAGCTATACGCCCATTCTCCGAACACTCACCACTTTCATACCTACCTCCTTTATAAAAAGTCGTAGCAGTATTATATACATCGGGAGGTCGACGATTGATAGATGCTGTCTGCATTTTGTCTGATTGACATTTCGTGCTACCATTTACTCGCCTTATCCTCCACCCTCAATTGTTCCTGAGACGGCAGTTACCATGATCTGATCCC
>Ga0307510_10010622_pt1 | contig 10944 bp, 8 predicted proteins | sample 12_EM_MG_FD_207224 | JGI IMG/M metagenome (GOLD analysis project Ga0307510, IMG submission 207224) | Populus trichocarpa ectomycorrhiza microbial communities from riparian zone in the Pacific Northwest, United States - 12_EM | ecosystem: Host-associated > Plants > Roots > Unclassified | place... | reverse complement strand
TTCCCCAGCGAAGAATACGAAGCCATCCTGAGTCGCTACAGCAATGCCCGCGAGATTGTGTGGTGCCAGGAAGAGCCGCAGAACCAGGGTGCGTGGTACCAGATCCGCCATCGCTTGCAGGAACCACTGGGCGCGCGCCGCACGGTGTTGTATGCCGGCCGGGCGCCGGCGGCCGCTCCTGCCACGGGAATTGCGAAGATTCATGAAGCCGAGCAGAACGCGCTGATCGATGCGGCTTTGCGGGCGACGACAACCGAGGATTCCGCTCGGGAAACCACGCGCCTCACTGGCAATGCGCCGGTGCAGGCGGCGACACCAACACCGGCTCCGGCTGTGGCTGCTACGGGCCAACCGGCGCCTGTGATGCGAAAGAGCTCTAAATAATGACAACTGAAATTCGAGTGCCACAGCTCCCCGAGTCTGTGGCGGATGCCACTTTGGTTGCCTGGCACAAACAGCCGGGCGACACCGTGAGTCGCGATGAGAATCTCGCCGATCTCGAGACCGACAAGGTCGTGCTCGAAGTGCCGGCGCCCCTGAATGGCGTGATCAAGGAGATCCGCATTCAAAGTGGCACGACGGTGACCAGCGGCCAGGTGCTGGCGGTGATTGAGGAGGCGGGTGCGGGCGCTGCTGCGGCCAAGCCGACGGCGGTTGCCGCCAAGGCGGCGGCTCCGGTGGCAAGTGCCAGCGAGGACAATGATTCCGGCAAGCTGAGCCCGTCGGTGCGGCGACTCGTGGAAGAGAACAAGCTCGACCCGGCGGCCATTCCCGGTTCGGGTAAGGATGGCCGGCTGACAAAGTCGGATGTGGTTGGGTTCCTGGGCAAGCAGTCCAATGGCGGCTCGGCTGGCGGTGCTGCTTCGGCAGGCAGTCCGGCGGTGGGCAGCGCGCCCGCGGCCCCTGGCGCCGCAGCGGCGGCCCAAGGCGGCTCCGCGCCAGCGGCGGCCCGTGCGCCGAGCCCTGGCGCTCGCCCATCGGCCCCGGGTGCTCGCGGCGAACAAAGAGTCCCCATGACTCGCCTGCGTCAACGCATCGCACAGCGACTCATCGAAGCGCAGTCCACGCAAGCGCTTCTAACTTCGTTCAATGAGGTCGATCTGACGGCGGTACAAGAGCTGCGCGCGCGTCACAAGGATCGCTTCGAGAAGGAACATGGCGTGAAGCTCGGCTTCATGTCGTTCTTTGTGAAGGCATCGATCGAAGCCCTCAAGAAATTTCCGGTCATCAACGCCTCGGTTGATGGAACCGACATCCTCTATCACGAGTATTACGACATCGGCGTTGCGGTCTCCACGGACCGCGGGCTGATGGTGCCGATTGTTCGTGATGCGGACGCCAAAAGCTTTGCCGATATCGAAAAAGAAATTGCGCAGTACGCCAAGAAGGCCCGCGAAGGCACCATTGCCATCGAAGACCTCACCGGCGGCACATTCACCATCACCAACGGCGGCGTGTTCGGCTCGCTGCTGTCAACGCCTATTGTAAATGCGCCACAAAGCGCCATCTTGGGTATGCACAAGACCCAGGAAAGGCCCATGGTGGTGAACGGCCAGATTGCGATCCGTCCCATGATGTATCTGGCGGTCACCTATGACCACCGCATCATTGACGGCCGCGAAGCGGTGCAGTTCCTCGTGGCGATCAAAGAAGGCCTGGAAGATCCAGGTCGGATGTTGCTCGGAATATAGGACTACTCATGGCTGACTCATTCGACGTCGTCGTCATCGGCGGCGGCCCGGCTGGCTATCCGGCTGCAATTCGGGCTGCTCAGAACAAACTCAGTGTTGCCTGCATCGACGAGTGGAAGAATCTCGACGGCACCCTGGCGTTCGGTGGAACGTGTTTGAACGCCGGTTGTATTCCTTCGAAGGCGTTGTTGGAATCATCCGAGCTGCTGCACCGCGCACAGCACGAGTTTGCCGCCCACGGCATCAAGGCTGCCGGCGTGTCAGTCGATGTCACCCAGATGCAAAAGCGCAAGGCCGACATCGTCAAGACCATGACGCAGGGCATTCTGGCGCTGTTCAAAGCTGCCGGAGTGACTCCGCTGCAGGGGCACGGCAAGCTGCTTCCCGGGCGAAAAGTTGAGTTCACCGCCGCGGATGGGACGCGCCGGGAACTGACCGCCAAGAATGTGATTCTCGCCAGCGGCTCGACGCCGATGGAGCTGAAGTCGGCGCCGTTCGATGGCAAGCGCATCATTGATTCCTGGGGAGCCCTGGAGCTCGATGCCGTGCCGAAGAAGCTCGGTGTCATCGGTGGTGGCGTGATCGGACTCGAGTTGGGAAGTGTCTGGCGCCGGCTGGGCGCCGAAGTGGTGGTGCTCGAAGCACTGCCGGATTTCCTGGCGGTGGCGGACCAACAGGTCGCAAAGGAAGCCCTGCGTCATTTCAAGAAGCAGGGGCTCGATGTTCGCACGGGTGCGAAAGTCACGGGCGCGAAGGTTTCGGGTGACGGCGTCAATGTCACCTACACCGATGCCAAGGGCGAGCAGTCCTTGACGGTCGACAAACTCGTCGTGTCCATCGGCCGCCGTCCGAACACCCGGGACCTGTTGGCTGACGGGACCGGCGTGCAGCTCGATGAGCGCGGCTTTATCAAGGTCGATGACGACTGCCGCACGGCTGCGGAAGGCATCTGGGCGGTGGGCGATGCGGTCCGCGGTCCGATGTTGGCCCACAAGGGCAAGGAAGAGGGTGTGTCTGTTGCCGACCGTATTGCCGGCAAATACGCCCATGTGAACTACAAGACCGTGCCCTCGGTGATCTACACCGCCCCGGAGATTGCCTGGGTGGGTTTGACCGAAGAGCAGGTCAAGGCCAGTGGTCGCGCCTACAAGGTTGGCGTGTTTCCCTTTCTGGCCAGCGGCCGTGCACGCGCGATGGAACAGGCGCAGGGTTTCGCCAAGCTGATTGCCGCGCAGGATGACGACGAGATTCTCGGCGTCCACGTCATCGGTCCGATGGCGGGAGAGTTGATTGCCGAGGCGGTGTTGGCGATGGAGTATTCAGCCAGCAGCGAAGACTTGCAGCGGACGATTCATGCGCATCCGACCCTGTCGGAGGCTATCCACGAGGCCGCGCTGGCGGCGGACAAACGCGCGATCGATTCGATCAACAAGTAGACCGATCCGGTGGCGGCGCCGCGCGCAACGGCCCGGTGGCTCGCAGGGGCCGACATGCGCCGCCTCCCTACCGCGGGGTCGGTTTCTTCGGCGCCGGCGCGCTATGCACAATCGGCGCCTGAATGGGGTCGCCGAACACCCGTCGCTTGGTAGGGTGTGGAGCAAACGAGCTCGCCTTGTGCGGCGTCCCGACCGGCTGATGCGTCTTCGATATGACCTTGCCGGGCTTCGCGGGTCCCACATGCCCCTGCGCGAACGCACCGCCCGCCGCAGCGAGCAGCAGTGCGGCCAATGCAATTGTTCTCACCATAGAACCCCCTCTAGTTGGTTTTGGCCAACTGTCCGAGCTGATGCCGACCATCCTTCCAGATATCGAACGGGCGAGCATCCTGATCGCCTTCCAACTGTAGGCGCACATGCCGTGCCGAGGCAATGAACCGCACCGTATCGCGATCGGTCTTGTATATCCGCGGCGGCCCGCGGAAATGCAACGGGCGCAGCAGGGGCTTTGCAATCCCCACCTCTTTCAAACTTCGGCCGTCGCGCTGCAACCTGATGGCGCGCTCGTCCGCCAGAAACACCAGCGTCTCGCCGGGATGCGCACCGGCACCGAGTCGCGCATCCACTGTCGACCAGATGTACACGAGCAGAATGTACTCGTAACGGCCTTGCCGATTGACGCTCGTAGCCACCACATTGACATACTGGCGCGAGTTCGCGGCAACGTCCTGGTGAGCGCGCGCGAAGATCATCGGCGCCGGCACACTGCTGACCATTGCGGCGGTCACCGGATCCAGATACTCGTCCGGATGCCGGGGCGGCCGTGCCTTGCAGGACAGCAGACTGAGCGAAACGAGTATGAGAATTAGGTTTCGCATATCAGAAGTTGATTCGATAGCCGATGCTGACGAACAGCCGCGTCGTGTTGCCGATCTCGAGGCCCGCGGGATTCTTGCCGAACTCCGCGCCGCCTTCGATCTCCAGCACATGACCGTGCCGCTGATAATCGATGTGTCCGTACGGAGCATAGAAGATCGACGTAAAGCCCGTATCGGTCACTTTACGCTGGAACAGCAGCCGCGGACCCGCCCGCCACGCTCCAAACACCGGATAGCGGGAAATGAGCTGCCAGCCGAACACGTTGTAGGTCGGAGTCGTGTCATACCGGACGACGACCTGGTTGAAATCGTTCTGCCGCAGCAGGCTCGAGCCCAACAGTTGCACCTGGTAGGAGAGGTCGTTGCCCTGGGTGCCCGTGAACTGCTCGACGCCACCGGAAGCCGGCGTATCCGACAGCTTCGTATAGAACACGTCGAAAATGGCCTGGAAGCGCTCGCCGAGCTGTTTGAGGGCTGACAGCGAGTAGGTGGACAGCACCGGGGTGCGGTCTCTGGCGAGGTCGAAAATCTGTTGTTCGCTGAACACCTTCTCCAGCTGCGACAGCGTGGTGAACGGCTGGCCGATCAGGGCGTTTTCAGTCGTGATGAGCGGCGCGTTGCGATGTTCCAGGTCCATGGTGAGCTGCCAACGGGCCGGCAGTTGCACAGTTCCCAGCAGCACCAGTGCATTCAGGGATTGGAAGCCGGTGTCATAGTCAACGTAACTGACCACCGACAGATTGGGGCGCGCATATTGAACCTGGGCTCCCACTGCCTGCCGGTCTTTCAGACCGTCATTCTTCTGTTGAGTAACGTAGAGGCTCGTATCCCAGTGAGACAGGGCGGGCGCGAAGTCAACGGCCAGCGTTTCGAACCGACGATCCGTCTCGACGCCATCTCCGGAGTTGTCAACAGGCATGCCCACGGTGGCTCGTACGGTCCAGGACGGGAGGAAGCGGTAGGAGACCCTGGCGCCATCGAAGACACCGAAGTTGCCGTCATTGATAGTTGTCTGACGGCCTATGCGGCCGCGCAGATCCCACAGCTTGTCATTGACGTCCAGGAAAGCTGTTGTGATCCGAACGCGGTCTGTCGCGCCATCGATATCCCGAGGCAGGAAGTTCTTGGCGTAGCCGAAGTTGGTCCGGAACCCGGTCGTGAAGCGCTCGCCATCCTTGTGAGCGTACAGGTCGGCGTCCGTGAAAATTGCATTCTGCACCACCGTGGCCAACAGCGGCCCGTTCAGGTCGGTTCCATAACTGTCCCGACGGAATAACTGCGAGGCACCGCCGGACAATTTCCAACCGTGGTCTGCATCCTGCGTGTTGTCGAGCGTTCCGGTGCGACCCGCCACCGAGGCTGCCCGCAGAATGCGCAGTCGGGTTCTGATCCGGTCGGCAGCGGGGCCCTTCGGGTAGCGGCGCAGGTATTCCTCGTACTCGGCTTTCGCCTGGGCAACTTCGCCTGAGCGCTCGCGCGCCAGGCCCAGCAGCTCCTGCACGTCGGCGCGCTCCGGAAACTCCGGTTGCCGCTGTAATTTGGTCAGAACCTGCACCGCTTGTGGGTAGTCGCGCGCACGCATGGCCTTGTGCGCCTGGTCCAACAGGCTTTTCAGTTGCACAGCGTTCATGGGAGGGTCAATGCCCATCTGTTCAACTGGCGGCAGGGGTGGTTCCGCGATGGCAGCGTTGTGATCGCTGGTGATGGAGTCGTCGCCTACCGCAAGCCACGCTCGCGGATAGTCCTTGGTTGCCGTGCGCAGTACGCCCTCAGCGACGGTACGTTGATCGAAGGGACCGACTCTGAGGCGGTACCATTTTTCGCCCCCGGTCTCGACTTCGGACACGAAGGCCTTCGTCTGGAGGCGTTTGGTGGCCTGTTCGACCGCGGCCGCATCAAACGGCTGACGTTGTGATTCGAGGTTGACGGCGTAGTTGCTGGCAGTCTCACCCCGCTCCGTGACGAGCACGCGGGATTTCTCTTCCTTCACGCGCAGCAGGCGGATTCGCATGCCGGAGGCACTGGCGCCTTGCGCAAGGACGAAGGACTCGGGTTTGGCCCAGGTCAGGGTCAGAGTGACTTCGCCGCCGAGCGAGGACTCCAGGCGTGCGGAGGCGAGAATCCCCCGGGGTCCCGAAATCGGCGGAATTTCCGTGGTGATCTCGCCGCCGGCCGCCAGTGTACCGGTGACACCGCAGTCGCGATCGACACGCAGCCGCAGCCTGACCTCGGGTCCCTCGCTGGCAGGCGTATGGCCGGCATAGTGCAGTGAGCAGTTGAATTGCAGAGTGATATCGACCTGCGACTCACGCTCGTCAATGTCAATAACATCGATCAGTCGTGCAGGGCCCTGGGGCTGCAGTTGCGGTTGTCCGATGCCGCGCATCTGCGCCTCGCCCGAGCCGGGCGCCAGGGCGACGATCGCGCTCGCCCCCAGCGCCGTTGCCAGCAGCAGGTGGCGCAGCGCCTTAATGGAACGCACCGTCGGTCACCTTGTGATGGCCGGCCGGCCGGGCTTTGGCAATCGTCGTCAATTTGGCGTCGGTGTAGATGTGGCAGGCACCCGAGCAGTTCTGCAGCTCGCTGAGGTTGTAGGTCATGCCCTCAACGGTCTTTGGATGCCCTTCGGGCTTGAACAGATTCGCGTGGCAACCGCCACAGCCCGGCCGGTACGCGGCGAATTGCCACGTGGCCTTGTCCGTGTTGGTGGTGTGGCACGAAGTGCAACCCGACGACGCTTTGTGCTCGCCCGGGTATTCGGCCGATGTGTGAGAGAACGTAACCGTCGACCAGTTCGGGTAGTGATGACACGTCGAGCAGTCGAGCGAGGTCGTCATGTGATTGGCGACTTTGCCGGTTGCCGCGCCACCGTTGTGGCAGGTCTGACAGTTGGCCACGAGTCCCGTGTGATTGAAGCGGGCAGGACTCCACGACAGTGTCCCGTGACACGCGCCGCAATCCTGAGTGGTTGGTACGTGATTGCGAGGCACACTCGCTGCACGCACACCCGAATGACACGTTCGGCAGGAACCCCCTGCGCCGTTGACTCCGGCCTTGACCATCATGTTGATGCTCGTGTGCTCCAGGCGAACCGGTGTAAAGGCGTTCGTCGTATGGCACGCATCGCAGTTGTTGTCGCTCGGGATGTGGCCAGGGTTCTTGCCCATTGCCTTCACGCCATTGTGACAACTGAAGCAGGTACCGCGTACTTGCAGGTGATCCATGCGCACAATCGGCAGGAAGTTGTATTGGGTGTGGCACGCCTCGCAGTTGTCCTGCGTCAGGATGTGAGTCACCGGACGGGGAGTCGAGTTCACCCGCGATCCCGGTGTATGACAGCCAACGCAGGTTCTGGGGGTGCCCTTGAAGACGCCCTGCAAATGGCAGTATTCGCACGCGAGATCCCGGTGGAAGCCGCGCAACTCATAGCCTGTGGTCAAATGGTCGAACTGGGTGCGCTGGACTGCCGACGCATGAGGAAGTAAGAGCAGCCCCAGGAGCAGGATCAGTGCCGTGGCGATTGTGCCGGTGGCGATTGTGCGAGTTCCCCGGACCATGAGTGCTGTTCCTTAGTTCGTCCGCGGGCGTTTGAAAGTGGTCGTGTTGTGACACTGCTGACACTCCTTCCCGAAGCGTCCCTGGTGCACATCGTTACCGGAATGACACGTGCCGCAGATCATCGAGGGCTTCACTACGTTCTGCGGACGGATGTGACAGTCGGCGCAGCCGACCTTTGCGTGGGCACCCAACAACGGGAAGCGGGTGTGCGTGGCGTGGTCGAAGTCCCACATCTTCCAGCCGTTCGGGTTGTGGCACTCGGAGCACTCCTTACCGAGGCCGCCGTTGTGGACATCGTCCTTGGCATGGCAACCGACGCATTCCTTCGGCGCATCGTTGAATCGCTGAGTGGTATGACACTGGCCGCACGTCACAACCACATGCAGTCCCACCAACGGGTACTTCGACTGATCATGATCGAAGCTCTGTTCGGTCCATTTCGTGGCCGTATGGCACTGCTCGCACTTCTTGCCCAACGTGCCGCCGTGTGGCTCGTCGGCTCGATGGCAATCGATGCACTCAGTGCCCAGCTTCTGATCCTTGACCACGTTCGTATGGCACACGTGGCAATCGAGACCGGCGTGGGCCCCCACGAGTGCGAATTTGAATTTCTGCAGGTGGTCGAAGTTGGTGACCTTCCATACATCGCTGTTGTGACAGTCGGAGCATGCGGGGCCCAGCCGGCTCGCATGCTGGTCATCGGTCTTGTGGCAGCCGACACAATCCTTCGGGATCGGGTCCTTCAAATTGCCGCTGCGATGGCAGTCGCCACAGCCGATGCGCGCATGTTTGCCATTCAAGGGGAAGCCTGTCTCGCGGGCATGGTCAAATTTCTGGGACGCCCAGTCGGCCGTTGAATGGCAGTTGGCACACTGGGGTCCCTGGCTGCCCTTATGGACGTCATCGGGCATGTGGCAGCCGACACATTGCTTCGGCGTGCCCTTGTAGTGCTGGCCGGCATGGCAGGCGGCGCACGGAACTTCGCGATGTTTGTTGGTGAGCGGGAATGCAGTCTTCTCGTGATCAAACGTGTTTTTCTGCCAGGTCTTCGCCTCGTGACAGGTCTTGCAGTCGGTGCCGAGGCCGCCACGATGAATGTCATCCTTGCGGTGGCAGTCGATACACGTGGCAGGGGTTTTGCGATAGGGCGTATCAGGGCGATGGCATCCGGTACACGCTACCGCTACGTGCGCGTCCGTCAGCGGGAAGTTGGTCAGGTCGTGCGTGAAGCCGGCCTGATTGAGTTTGTTGATATCGGCGTCGCGGCCCAGGTGCTCAGTGTGACAGCCACGGCATTGACCGGTGGTCGCCTGGGGCATCCGTCCGTGGTAGCGCGTCCTGGTACTGATATCTGCGGCGACTTCCTTGTGACAGTCGAGGCAGAGGGTGGTCTGGCGCTCGCGGTTGGCACGGTCGTGGCAGTTGCTGCATTCGCCTTCGATCTTGGCGTGGGCCTTCGAGACCGGTCCCGGCATGATCAGCTTCTCGATGCTCGCGGCGTGGACCGCGGGAGCGAGGGGCGAGGCGAGCAACACGAGCAACAGCGCCTTCGCCAGGGTCCTTAATCCGAGCATACGAGCGCGCCGCTGCGGTCAGTACACGTGCACGGAGATCACATGCACGATGCCGGCGGCAATGAGCATGAGAAATAACGGCATGTGCAGAACGTGCCATACGGAGAACAGCTTCTCGTAGATCCGGAACTCAACTACCTCCCGTGTGACCTTCATCCTCCTTGCGACGTAGTCGAATGCTACACGCTCGAATCGGTCGCTCTGTTTGGCGACTGCTTTGTGCCGCGCGGCCGTGACGCGGATTGCGGCGCGCACATAGCGGCGCAGCCGCGAGCGGGCGCCGGAGTATCGAAACGCGATGGTGGTGGGCGCGAACATCAGCAGGGTCGGGTGCCATTCGGCAACTTCCAGCAGCCGTTGCTCTTCGTTCTCCACGAGGCTGGCCAGCTCAGGCATCATCAGAAGCTTGGTGGAGCGCTCGCGTAGATCGGCGGCACGCTCCTGCAGTTCGGACAGAGTTGCCTTGCGCCCGTACAGGCCGTGGTGGATCTTCGCGTAGAAGTAGCGGCCGAATATGCCGCTGCCGGACACGGTCAACATGGAGAAGAGCGCAATGTTGCTGTTGGTGGCGCCGAGGCTGAAGCCGCAATGGATCAGGATGCAGACCGGGCCGATGATCCCCATCATCATGTGAGTCTGAAACCAACCCGGGACACTTCCCAGCCAGCGCAGCGAGCGCACTCGCTTGCGCACGGCATATAAAAGCTGGGCGAGGATCAGCGTGCCGCCGACGATGCCGATGGCATAGCCGAGGCCGCTTTTCGGGCTCAGGTAGTGCGCAACCGGCAACTGAATGCCGATTATCAGCACCAGGGCTGCGCCTACGAAGATGATCTGTTCCGTTGAAAATCTCGAGCGCGCCTGCTGCATGGGTCTTCAGCCAATTTCCCGATCAATGGAAATCTTAACGGGATGACCATCACGTGGATTCACACTGGTCACACTTCCAACAAGATCGCCGGAGCGCGGCAGCGCATCACCGTTTTTCGAGATGCGCGCCTCAATTTGCACGGTGCTGGCAGTGGAGAGATTGCGGCCGGGGACCATGGCGTTGCCGTCATTCAACGTAAAGCTGACTGGCCAGTGCTCGGCGCGTACCCGCAGGACGGCCAGCGGTGGGCCTGGGGCGTCGGGCTGCTTGGCATAAATGAAGAGGGTGGCACCTGACCCGGCCTGGCGTGCAAGTTTGGAGTTGATGTCGACCGTGCCGGAGATTTCGGCGTTCCCGGCCGTGTTGACACTGCTCTTGTCCTTGCCCTGGGCATGCGGTTTGTCGAGGGCGTTGGCGATATCGGCGATCTGGTCGCCGGTCGTCTGCCCGCCTGTTGCATCGCCCGTGCTACCTGCCATGGCCGCCGCACCCGCTATGGGCGCCGCAGAGGCGATATGAGCCCTCGCCGCGTCTGCTTCGGCCTTCCGCCCCATGTACTCGTACGACTCCGCCAGGAGCTTCCAATCGTTGTCCGAGCCACCTGCCGTGGCGAGGCGTGCCGCCAGCTTGTTTGTGACGTCATCCAAAGATCCCGCAGTGGGTGAGCTCATCTGCGTGTCGTGGGGTGGCTGTGTAGCGGTGGCCGCCTGCGCCGAGGCAATGGAGTCCGGTGACCCCAACAGGAAGTAGATTCCCAGTGCAACACCAACCAGCGCCAGGCCCGCCGCGACGGGCACGGCGAATGAGGGGATTGCAGGGCGGCCGTTGCTACGACTTTCGCCTTGCTGGGCAGGCGCCTCACCCAGTGCTGGACGTTCACGCAGCCACGCACGCACGGTCACCATGATGGCAACCGCGACCAGCACACCGGCAAGA
>Ga0307510_10010621_pt1 | contig 10944 bp, 8 predicted proteins | sample 12_EM_MG_FD_207224 | JGI IMG/M metagenome (GOLD analysis project Ga0307510, IMG submission 207224) | Populus trichocarpa ectomycorrhiza microbial communities from riparian zone in the Pacific Northwest, United States - 12_EM | ecosystem: Host-associated > Plants > Roots > Unclassified | place... | reverse complement strand
TCTCGCGCGAATACTGGCAGTTCTACATCGTCGACAACATCATCGATCAACGCCAACCTCTGTGCACCAAGGGCAATGCAAACGAGGCAGCCGGCGGGAAGATTCAGTTTTACGCGCAGACTGCCGATTCAGTCATAGAGGGTAACCGTCAATACGACACCTCCGGCATCAACCTGGGTACCGGCTATGAGGTACCGGACAGCCAGCTCAACACCGGGGCGGCGGCCAAGCTGTTTTCCTTCATTGAGGTCCGCGGCAACGTGGTCGACGGCGAGTACGACTACGGCTCTTCGTGTAGTTGGGGTGGAATCCAGATCACGGATGGAGCCTCGCCCACAGCCGGATTTCAACCGCCGGTAGAAGGGTACGGAATCTCCATCTCCCACAACGTCGTAACCCGTGCCGACGGCATTCATGGCGGCGCGATAGACCTGACGCGGGGATGGTACGGAGGTCCACCCCCATCGACATGGAATCTCGTTGACAGCACGTTGGTATTCGCGAACACGATCAACAACGTATCCGGGTCGACGGAAACGACAGCGACCAGTCAGTTGCCATACGCTACTGCAACTTACAACAGATGCTCGTCAGATACCGTGCCGCGAATCGGGATACATACGTTTGACGCGACCGCGTGGCATACGGTGGTTTATGGAAACACGTGCAACGAGACCACGACGGACTTTGCGGACGGCGGCTCCGACTCGAGGCGAGTGTGCCCATCGCCCAGCGGCAACTCATGCGAGTGTTCGGCCCTCGGTGGCAGGCTCGTGATAGGGCTCAGGCCTGCGCCTTGAGGGTCGCCAGCGCGGTGCGCGCCTCTTCAACCCACTGCAAACCCTCGGACCCGGTCAAAGCCGTCTCCAGGTTGGTCCGCGCCCGGTCGCGCAAGCCGAGTTGCATCTGGGTCATGGCGAGGTGAAAGCGAATCAACTTCGAATCCGGTGACCGGTCGGCAGCGCGCTCCAGGACTGTCAGCGCCTCCTTGTATTCGCCGCGCTTGAATTCGACCCAGCCCAGCGTGTCCAGCAAGGCACCGTTCCCCGATGCGTTGAACGCGCTGGTCAGATCGAGTGCCCGGTCGAGACTGGCTCGATCGGTCTTGTAGGTAACCAGGAGCATGGCGAGATTATTGGCGGCAAATTGCCGGGTGTGGGAATTTCCCGAGTACAGCGCCTCATAACAGGCGATGGCCTCATCCACCTTGCCTTGCTTCTCAAACAATCGGGCGGCGTCCGCCACGAGTTGTGCCTCAGCCGGAGCGAGCCCGAGTGCTGTCTGATACTCGCTGACAGCACCGCTCACATCATTGGTCGCGAGCTTGACTATCGCGAGGTTACGGTGGGGCTGCCACGTGTTCGGATTCAGCACACGGGTACGCTCGAAAGCCGCCGCTGCCTGTGGGTAATTCTTGCGTTCGAAATAGAGACTGCCCAAGAGAGTCAGCAAGTCGCGATTGTCGGGGTTGTGTTCGAGTGCCGCGTGCACGCGGCCGATGGCTGAATCGGTATTGCCACGTGCCGCCTCTACTTTGACCAACGACGCCAGGACATCCAGCCGCTCAGGCTGGAGTTTGAGCGCCTGTTCGAAGTTGCGCTGGCTTTCATCGAGATGCTGTTCCCGCGCGGCCACCAGTCCACCGTAGTAGAAACCCGCGGCCGACTGTGGCTGGCGCGTCTGCAGCTCTGCAGCCGCATCATGCGCCGCCTTCAGGTTTCCGGCCGCGAGGTACGTGCTGATCAGTCCCTCGCGCGCCGGCAACGAGTCCGGTTGGCGCTTCACCGTGTCTTCGAGCAATGACACCGCTTGCGCGGCCCGCTCGCTTCCGCTCAGCAACTGGGCCAACTCGATACTGATCGACACGTCATTGGGAGACAGGCGCATAGCCGTTCGCAGCGCCTCTTCCGCCAAGGCAGGCTGCCCTTTCGTACGGTAGGCTGCTGCCAGTGAACGCTGCAGTGAGACGTTGTTGGGTTGATCGCGAACCACCGCGCGCAGGTCGGCGATCGCTCCCGTAGCGTCGTTCTGGCGTAGCTCAATAGTGGACCGCAGGAGCAAGGCGTCGTTGTCGCGAGGTGCGGTCTGCAGCACTTCGGCGATCAACTTGCTTGCGACAGCGTAGCGTCCTGCCGTGACATGAATGGCGGCCATCCGATCACGAGCCGCAAGGCCCTTGGGCTTTGTCCCGTCGCGGTCGACCACTTGCTGATAGACAGTGAGCGCCTGATCCGATGCCCCGGTTCGTTGCAACAGCGCACCGAGACCCAGGCGCAGGTCCGAATTCTCGGGGTCGTGCGCAATGAAGTCGCGCAAGGCTTTCTCGCCCTGCTCACGGGATCGCTCCCGTGAGATGAAGTCCACCAACAGCAGCTTTGCCTCATCGACCTTCACGGGCTGCTTGCCGCGTTCGAGCGCCTGGATTGCTTCCTCCAACACGTCCTGTGCACCATCGAGTTTGCCCGCGCGAGCGAGATGCAGCGCCAATTGCTCGCGCGGCGCCAGCTCCAGGGGTTTGAGGTCGATGATCTGTTGCATCTGCGCTTCGGCGGCAACCGTATCGCCAGATACGAGGTAGACGTTGGTCAGGACCTCGTGCAACGGAACGGAGGTCGGCGTGCGTTCCAATGCGCCCTTTACGAGTGCGATGGCGCGCGGATAGTCCTTTTCGCCGGAGTAGATGGCGGCCAGCAGGGTCACCGCGTTTTCGTTGCCCGGATCGAGCTTTACCGCCCGTTCCGCATCCATGCGGGCCGCCTCGTTCTCTTTCAACTGCAAATGAGCTGCCGCGCGTACCGCGAGCAAATCCACATTGTCCGGATGGGTGGCCAACCCGGGCGCGACCGTATCCAAAGCCCGCTTTGCACCACCCGCGAACACCAACATCTTGCCCATGCCGGCGCGCGCCGCATCGTTCTTCGCATCGAGGTCGACAGCGGCCTGGTAGTAACCGTAGGCGTCCCGGATGTTGTTGCGCGCTTCCGCGACCCGACCGTTGTAGTAAAACGCCTGGGCGTTCTTCGGCTCTATCTGGGTCGCGTTGCGAAATTCAACGCCGGCCTTGTCGAGATTGCCGCTGGCCAGATATTCCTGACCGCGCTGCAGATGGCTGGTGAAACGGGAATGTGCGCCCCCGCAGCCGCTGAGGATGCCCGCCGCAACCGCTGCAACCGCGCAGACGTGCAGCCCGGCGGCGCGCGTTGACTGATGACGACCCATTGTTCGGAATATGGCTTTCTTGGGCTCGTAAGCTTAATGAGCCGCCGTGACGGTCCCATTACATGAGCTCAGCCGGCGCGCGGCGTACGCAATTCCGTACATGCAGGGCAGCAGTGCGGGGAACAGCATCCGGAATTCGGACAGGTTGCCGTTCATCATCCTGTAAAACACCAGCCAGCCGGGGAAGGCATAACAATTCAGCTCAAAGAATCGGATCCGCCAATCCGCGGCGCCGCCCGCAGCCCGTAACTTGACCCAACACGCGATCGGATACAGCGCGGCGAGTCCGACCGAGCAGACGGTCGTCAGGGACACCAGACCTTTGTCCAGGAACAGCCTCAATGGATCGAGAATCACACCGCCCGCGGAAGACACCGGACCGGGAAAGAAATAGCGCACGACCCCGTACTCCGTGACGAACGCGCAAGCGAACGCCGCAAGCCACCCCAGTCGTTGCTGCACTGGCCTGGACGAGTCACACCATGACCATAGTGCGACCAACCAAACCATGTGAAACGCACTTTCCCGGAACAATCCCGTAATCAACGTCAGTATCAAGGCTGCCGTCAGATGCCCATTCAGCAGGCAGAACAAGGCTACGCTGAGAAAGGCGAGGCTCGGTGCGTCGGCGGGATAGAAGATGTAGAGCCCGATCGCCGCCGCCAGACCGTAGGCAACCAGGAAGTAGCGCCAGTCGAACTGGCGCTCCGCTGTGAGAACGGGATGCAACCCGATATACACGTAGCACGGAGTCAGCAACCCCGCGGCCACTCGCAGCGGATGCAGGCGCGGATCGATGCTGTGATCCACAGAGCTGATGAGCTTCGCCAGATCGTACAGGAAGTAGTTTCCCAGGAAACGAGCGTGGTGAACGCTGCCGGCAGTCAGATATTCGCGCTGGAATTCGTTAAAGCTGGCGAGCGAAGACTGCGCGTGCTGGATGACGGCGGTGCTGATGTCCGGCAGGAACTTGAACAGCACCAGCTCGATGACGAGGCACAGACCCGCGACGCCGATGAGCTTTTCGGCTCGATCAGCCGACGGTCCGTACAAATGCATGAGTCGACCGAGCATACCGGTGCACTATGACGGTTTTGCAACAAAAGCCGGCTACCCTCGCCGCCACATGAAAATCCGCCCTTACTCATGGCTGCTGGTTGTGGCGATCATTCTCGGGCTCGGTGGCGAGCTGTTCGCACGCTACTTCCTGGGGCTCGGCCACCCACCCTTGTCGCAGGCCCATCCCACCATCGAGTACCTGTTCAAGCCCAATCAGGACGTCCGGCGCTTCGGCAATCACTTCAGCACCAATCGCTACGGGATGCGTAGCGCAGACTTCCCGCCGCAGAAACAAACACCCACGGAACTGCGGATCATGGTCTACGGCGACAGTGTGGTGAACGGCGGCAACCTGACGGATCAGTCCCGGCTCGCCACCAGTCTGCTGCAGAACCGGCTCACCAACGATCTGCATCGTCCCGTGATTGTGGGCAACATCTCCGCTGGCAGCTGGGGGCCGCCGAATGAGCTCGCCTACCTGCGGCAGTACGGCTTCCTGGACGCCGACATTGCGGTGCTCGTGCTCTCCAGCAGTGACTATGACGACGCACCGACCTTCGAGCCGCTCGATCCGATGACTCATCCCACCCAGGCTCCGGTTTCGGCCTTGTGGGAAGGCATCACTCGATATCTGCCGCGCTACTTGAACGGGCGAGTGATCAATGAAGCGGGAACCGTACCGGTGACTCACGTCCCCAACAAGACAGATATGGAGGTCTCCTTGGGGGCGGAACGGGAATTCCTTCAGAGTGCGCGCGGACGAGGGGTACGAATACTACTGGTGCAACACTGGACTGCATCCGAGTTGAAAAGTGGCCAACCCCTCGAGGGGCACGCCATGATCCGGGACGTGGCGACGAGTGAGTCGGTTCCTGTCGCCGACGACGTGGATCCGCTGCGAGCGCGGATCGCGAGCGGCCAGAATCCGTACCGCGATGATATCCATGTGAACGAAACGGGCCAGAGTGTGCTGGAGCAATTGCTGTTGGAACAGCTCAACCAGCACTTTTCCGAGATCCTGCAACCTCAACAGCCGAGAGTTGCGGAGCAACGGCCCGCAACATAGTCAACCAGCGGCTCACGGCATGCTCACTCGTGTAACGGGAGAGTGCCAATTGCCGTGCACGCCGGCCCATATCCTCCAGGCGCTGGCGGTCATCGCGCAACATGCGAAGCTCCGAAGCGAGACGCGCGCTTTGCCCCACCTGGACAGCAATTCCGCAGCGTGACTCGCGGATCAACCGGGCGACATCACCTTCCGGGTCACCAACAAAGACCGCCGGACGCGCGGCGGCCAGGATGCCGTAGATTTTGCTGGGGACAATCAAACCTTCCAGGCCCGGCAGCAGGCTGACAAAGTGAACGTCCGCGGCCGCGAGACTGTCACCCAAGCGCTCAGACGGTTGATAGTCCTGAAATACCATGTTGGTCAGGTTCTCAGCCTGCAGGCCTTCTGCTTTCGCTCCCCCGCCGGTAATCAGGAAAGCAATGTCCGGATCACCTTGCAGGAGGCGGGCCGCCCCGAGCAGCGTGTCGAATTCGTGTGCGCGCCCGAGATTTCCGGAGTAACCGATGACGAAACACGACCCGAGCCCGACCCGCAGACGCGTTTGGCTTTGTTCAGTGGTTCGGGGTGTAACTTCGACGGTGTTGGCCCAGTTGGGAATGACCTCCGAACGCTCGATGCCGCGAGCCGTGAGGCGCGCCCGCATCCCCTCGCTCAACACAACATTGGTCGCCGCGACGCGCAACGAGTGGTCACGTATGCCGAGCAGTCGTTTCTGCAGCCAGCCCGGCATTGCTTTTGGAGCCAGGACGGTGGCGACCTCGGGAAACAGGTCCTGCAGCCAATTGACCAGCGTTGCGCCCCGCCACGCCGCCGCACGTGCCGCGGCGACTGAAATGAGCGGCGGATCGGTCTTGGCGACAACCACGTCGCCGGGCGACAGAATCCGCAATAGCTCGATCCCCGCCGACACATGGAAGCTCGCGTAGTCGAGCGCTCGGCCAGCCAACCGCGAACGGCCCCGAGTTGCGGTCGCCACCCGGTGCACTGACACCCCTCGCAGCACTTCGCGAGGCGGCAGCGCTGCAGTGGGATCCTCATACAACTGCCTGGAAGTGACCACCGCTACTGACAGCCCGCGTTCGGCCAGTCGAAACGCCAGGTCGGACAGCATGCGACTGGTGGCCGACTCGTCAGGCGAGAAGTATCGGTTCACGAACACGATCTTCGCGGGAGCAAGAGCACGAGCGGCAGTCGGCGCCAATGCACGAGCGTGGTTCATCCGGGCCGCACCCATACCGCCCGCCGCCGAATCGTCCGCGCAGGATTTCCCGCCACGATATGAAAGGGATCGACATCCCGGGTAACCACCGCTCGCGCGCCTACTACCGAACCCTGCCCAAGGGTGACACCGGGACCGATGAATGCCTCGGTTCCGATCCACACCGCATCTTCGATGTGCACTGGTGGCTTGAGCAACGGAAGCGCCGGATCTTCGAGATCATGCGTGCCCGCACAAACATGACTTCGATACGACAACGTCACCTGTTTGCCGATGCGGACCTTACCGAGGCTGTAAATGAAGACGTCGTCGCCCAAGGCACTTCCTGCGCCAATCTCAACGTTCCACGGCATGTACAAATGAGCCGACGGATAGATATGAACCTGCGCCCCGATCCTGGCTCCAAACGCGCGCAACACAGCGCGCCGCCAGCCGAAACACGGACGTGGGCTCAGGCGAACGAGCCACCGACCGAAGCTCCACGCAACACGTCGGAGTTGCTCCGTACCGGAGTATTTGCGCGCAGCGCGATTCGCCGTGACATCGATGCCCAGTGCCGGCAATCCGTCGCGCGATTCGCTCATACGGGCAAGCCGCGCCGCCGTCGCTGCAACTCCGACGACTTGCACTCGATCATGTATTCGTACATCGCCTGCAGACTCGCGTAGGTGAAGCCTGCGCGACCATCCAGAAACCCACGGCGCCAGCCGTAGTAGTAAAAGAACTTCACCATCGGGCGTGCCGGCAGTTTGAAGAACACATCCTTCAGCGCGCGGCGCCGCTCGTTCGGATCGCTCGTCCAGAGCCGGGCGCTGCTGCGCGTGCCCTCGTGCACCTTTGCGGCTTCGATCGCCTCCATGTCGGAGTAGCGGTTGTGCCGTGCAATCCAGTGCGAAATCCCGTGGCTGAAGGGATAGTGAATAATGTGTTCCTGCAGGTTGGACACCGGCCCGTCCACGATTGCGACCGGATTCACCAGTCGTTCGTAGCGGATCCGTTCGGGCCGGAACAGGCGGATGAACCAGGTTGGATAGAGCTGCGCGTGTTTGAGCCAGCGTCCCATGAAATAGTCTTTGCGGCGCATCCGCAGCGCCGCTTCCGGAGCATCCGCACGAGCTCGCGCCAACACCTCATCGCGCAGCGCCGGCGTGCAGCGCTCATCGGCGTCGAGATAGAGCACCCAGGGATTGCGGAACTGAATATGATTGACCGCCCAGTTCTGATGTGCCGACCAGTTGTCAAAGGGTCGGCTCACGATGCGTGCGCCCTTGGCCTCCGCGATTGAGCACGTTGCGTCAGTGCTCACCGAATCCAGGACAACGATGTCGTCGCACCAGGACAGCGATTCGAGACACGCCCCGATGTTGCTTTCTTCGTTCAGAGTCAGAAGGAGGACGGAGACGCTCATGTTGCCCGAGCCATGAGGACCATGCTCTTCCACAGGTAGGGAACCCGGCCGACGCCACGGAATCCTGTTACCTGGAAGTGGTTCTCCTCGAGTAGCCGCGACAGGGTTGCTACGCTCCAGAACTTGATGTGTCCGCCATGCCACAGGGGCGTGTGATGGGTGTCCCAGTGATCGAAGAGTGACAGCAGCAAATTCTTCAAATAGCCGTGATAGGGCGTGGACAGGATCAGATGTCCGCCCTTGACCAACAATCCGCGCGCATACGCCGGGAGCAGATGAGGCGCATAGAGGTGCTCGATCACTTCGGTGGAAACAACGGCGTCAAAGTGACGCTCCCCCTCCTGATGTAAGACAGCCAGGGGATCGGCGTCGACACCAAAGTTGTAAAACGGGATACGTGGATGCGTCTGACGGGCGATTCGCACGCCCTCTGAATCGACCTCGACGCCAACAACATCGTGGCCCGCCTTGGCGAGTTGCCCGCACAAGTCGCCGTTGCCGCAACCCAGGTCGAGCACCCGTCGCGCGCCGACCCGCCCAAGCAGCTCCAGCACCGCAGGGGCAATGTAGCCACTCGATTCCGGCCTCTCGGAGGTTTCCCAGCCGTAGCTCGTTACCGCTTCGTTCTTCAAGGTCTCGTGCCCGGTCGGGGCGTTCCGCAACTCACGTGAGCTTCGGCAGGTTACCGGTCGAATGTGAACTGCGAATGTCACTAAAACGTCGTACTCGTCCCTTAGCATGAAGAATCACAACCAACCCGTTTTTGCATGTCCCACGTACAGTTACGATCGGCGGTCCCAGGCTATGCCCTGCTCGCCCTGGCGCTTCTGGCCGCGGCGCTGTTGTTCGCACAGGCCATCCAACAGCTCTACAGCGTCTGGAACCTGCAGCCGGAATACAGCTACGGGATCCTGATCCCGATCCTGTCGGTATTTCTGATCTGGCGCGACCGCCAGAGCCTGCGCGGCCTGCCGCTCACCGGTTCGTGGTACGGCCTGCCCCTGATTGTTGCCGGCCTGGTCCTGCGAGTGATCGGACAGTTCGGGACGATGCCCGCACTCGTGCACTATGCGTTGCTGTTGGTTCTGTACGGCCTGGTGCTGTCTCTCACGGGACCCGTGCTGTTCCGGCGCCTGCTGATGCCGCTGCTGATACTCGTGTTCATGGTGCCGCTGCCGCCCATCTTCAGCGAGCAGTTGTCTCTGCAGCTTCAGCTACTTTCGTCTCAGATCGGCGTCTGGATCATCCGCACGGCCGGAGTCAGCGTTTTCCTGGAAGGCAACATCATCGACCTGGGCACCTACCAGCTCGAAGTGGCTGAAGCCTGCAGCGGCCTGCGCTACCTGTTCCCCCTCATGACCCTCGCCTTTCTGGTCGCGTACGCACTGCGCGGACCGTTCTGGAGACGGGCGGTCCTGTTTCTGTCCAGCATTCCCATCACCGTCCTGATGAACAGCCTGCGCATCGGGCTCATTGGTATCACGGTCGACCGCTGGGGCACGAAGATGGCCGAAGGGGTGTTGCATGACTTTGAAGGCTGGGCCGTTTTCATGATGAGTTGCCTGGCCCTGGCGGCAGTTTACTGGGTGCTCACGAAGTGGAGCCCGGCTCCTGCGCCGCGTGCGGCTGCGTCCACCGCCGCTGGTGCGGAAAAGCCCGCGCCCGCATTGGATCTGCTCAAGACGATCCCACGCTCTTTTGTCATTGCCACAGCGGTGGTGGCAGTCGGCGCAGGGATCGAGATCATGACGCCGGAGCGGCCGGAAGTCTCACCCGCCCGCACTGAATTTGCCGACTTCCCCATGCACATGAGTGGCTGGGCCGGCCACCGGTCGGCTCTCGAGCCGACGGTCCTCGATGCCTTGCGCCTGGATGACTATATCCTGGCCGACTACCAGGGCGATGATGGAACTCCCGTCAATCTCTACGTGGCCTTCTATCAATCGCAGCGCAACGGACTGTCCGTTCATTCGCCCCGACGTTGCATTCCCGGCGGTGGCTGGAACATCACCAGTTTCGAGCGGTATCAATTGAACACCGCAGACCACCGTGCCTCGTGGCCCGTCAATCGCGTGTTGATTGAGCACGGCAATCAGAAGGCGCTCGTGTACTACTGGTTCCGGGAGCGTGGCCGGCGCGTGACCAACGAGTATGTTGTCAGGTGGTATCTGTTCTGGGACTCATTGGTCCACAATCGCACTGACGGAGCACTGGTCAGGCTGGTGGTGCCGGTACCGGAAGGGACCAACCTGTCCAGGCTGGACGCACGGCTGGCTGAGTTCGCGGCGGCGGCCGAAGAGCCTCTCAGCCACGCTGTTCCGGACTGAAGCTAAGGTAACCGCAGCACTTGCGCCCAGCGCCGCACATAGGCGTTGAATGTAAAGCAGCCGTCGCCGGTGACCGTTTGCCGGCCGGCGATTTTCAGACTTTGGCGTAATTCCTCGTCCGTCAGCAGGCGCAGCAGCGCTTCACGCAATGCCCGGGCATCTCCATAAGGAACCAACAATCCGGTCTGTTCATCGCGGATGACGTCCAACGCACCCTTCGCGGCAGCGCCTATCACGGGCGCTCCAAAATACATGGCCTCCAGGAAGACGATTCCGAAGCCTTCCTTGCCGCTCGGCAACACGAAGACGAGGCACTCGCGGTAGAGTCTCGCGAGGTGCGCATCGGAGACACCGCCCACGAAGTGAACACGGTCGCTCACCTGCAAGCGTGCAGCAACCCCTGCCAGAAATTCCTCATCGTCGCCACGACCCGCGATGATGTAGTGAAGAGTGGGATCGTCGAGCATGGCGAACGCCTCGAGAGTCGTGACGATTCCCTTGTAACGCTCTGCCTTGTCGAGCCGTGATACCGACAGAATGAAGCGCTCAGGCAGCTCGACCTGCTCATTCTCCAACACGGAAAACTTACGCGTCCAAGTCTCGCCAAGAGCGTTGGGGAACACTGCAAACCGGCTATCCCCGA
>Ga0307510_10010620_pt1 | contig 10944 bp, 8 predicted proteins | sample 12_EM_MG_FD_207224 | JGI IMG/M metagenome (GOLD analysis project Ga0307510, IMG submission 207224) | Populus trichocarpa ectomycorrhiza microbial communities from riparian zone in the Pacific Northwest, United States - 12_EM | ecosystem: Host-associated > Plants > Roots > Unclassified | place... | reverse complement strand
TGGGGCAAGCTGCGAGTGCGAGTGCGCCGGTTGCGAGCGCTGGAGCCACATCTGAATCTGGATCCCGGGGATGCCCATCGCGCGCGGTCCCATCACGCACCCGTTCTGTTGCGCGAGCTGCCGGTTCCTGCGCCTGCGACGTGCGCCCTGACCGCTCCTCCTCTTCCTCCTCCCCTTCACCTTCGGCGAGTCCTCCGCGTCTTCTTCTTCTTGATCTTCGAAGGACTCGGAGCTTGTGGGACTCGAGGGCGTGTGAGAGGGCGTCAGGGTGGACGACCCACTGCTTGACTGTTGCTCTTGGGGATGCTGGGAAGAGCTGGTGTCGTCGGAATCGGAATCGTTGTCGCCGCCGTCGCCGTCATCGAGGGGCAAGTCTTCTGGATCCGCATCCTTTGTAAATGGTCTTGCGGTCTCTACCGTCTCTTCGGGCGAATTGGGAGGGGCCTCGGGTGGACTATGGTAGTAGCGGCTTTGACGACGGTAGTGTTCGTCATCGAATGGCGCAAAAGGACAAGCGAGCGAGCAGTCCGAAATTGCGTCCGAGGATATGGACCGGCAGTGGCCAGCGAGATTCGGCAGCGCAGGGATGAACCGTCCAGGCGCGTTCTGGAACGGATTCTCGAAGCCGGGGCGCATCCGTGGCCAGGAAGTAAGCAAAGGTACATCAAGAGACGCCATTAATGAACTCGGTAATGAATCTGACGCGCTGGGGAAAGCGGGGTGGGGTTGAAGATGGGGATAGAGAAGTCACGGGTGGGAAGCGAGCTGAGATAGAGATGGAGGAGAGAGGTAAATGGTTTATGCACAGAGAGAGAGAGAACAGATCAATAACAGCAGAGGAAGCCTGAGGTTGCGTGAATGGGGTTCCCGCTCTCGTTCTGGGCCTTCCCCGGCTGCTCCCCCACCCTCCCCCGGTTTATACTCCCAATTGTGGCACAGAAACACACGGCGTTGACGTTTGGCCCCCGGGTCGTCCACAAAACTCCTAGCCTTTGCCACTGTCCACACTATCCACCAACAAGCACACGAGCCCGGCACATCAAAAGAAAAAAAGCGATGAAAATCTCTTGGCCCAAGCGCGCGCCGCGCAAAAAAACGTAGGTCTCTCGTACCGTGTGAGGGCCAAGGCGCACGATGAGGGGACGTCCGACACTAAGCGAGTGGGGGTGGAAAAAAAAAAGGAAGTATCTTTGAGAAAGAGCGAGAGAGAAAGAAAAGAGCCCAGCCATCATGATCCATCAGAATTTTTTTGGTCTTGGTTCTCGAGAGTTTTCGTAAGGAGAGTGGAATTGGGGTAGTTGCCGCCGCCAACAACGCCGCCGCCACAACAAAAAATTTGACCTTCGGCTAAATGGAACAGTGACGCAGCACAATATAACGTGGGTTGTGTCTCAGCGGTCAATATTGTGAGAGCACGGGAATCACGAGAAGGGGGCTCTGTGGCGCGGCAAGTTGCGTCACGTGTGGTCAATGTCAATATTGTCAATGACCAAAGAAGCTTTTTTTACGGACTGCGCTCCACCGTTCACGGTCTTGGTCTTGGTCTTGACGGAGAAAATGAAATGAAATGTGGCGCGAACACGTGACATAATTATACTTCTTGCGCTATATTGTGGCGGTCGTGTGGAATGTGTGAACGAGGGCAGAGGACATGGACATGGACCAAGGACAGGGTTATTTATGTAAGGCAGTTAGGCCATGGCATAACGCTGGCGTTTCACCGAGACATGACGGCAAGTTACGTCTCAGTCCTCCTTCCTAACAAATAGACATGTTTACGAGGGCGACCTGCAACACACCCGCAAGCGATAGACTTCTCTACAGTTAAATACAGACACGTAACCTACAAATAACGATAAGAAAAAACGAAGCGACGATTCGTCGAAATGGTTTTACAGCGGTGGAGGACACGCCGCACGCGGCGCACACTAACCCACCAAAAAAAAACATCTTTCCAAGAACATGGGACACGGAGCGGAGCAATCAGCAACCCAACCCTCTCTGGACCATCAATAATCCCCGTCAAGGATCAGACGAACCCAGATGTTGGCCATTTGAACGCGTAGCCTAGTAAGCCTCGCGTGGCAGGTGGCGGGGTCTAACGCGAAACGGAATAAACGGGGCGCATCTAGACCGGACGGATATGTGTTAGTCCAGCGGTCAAATCGAGGGACGGGACCTCAGGTCCCATGTCGCGTTGGAGGGCTTACCGGCTTCGAATGGCCTTGAACCCGCCTGCGAGCTCGCCGACGTACGGATTAGCGCACCAAATGCTCCGGACACTCCATCAACAAGTGTATGGAACACCCTTAGCATTAGCCCTTTAAATCGTTGGTCTTTGCACACCAGCGGCGGCAGCTCGAACTCCATGTCCAGACCGCTTTCCCCGTACGTGTCGTGCAGGTACTGGGAGACCTTGGGAGCATCGGATGCCTGATAAGCGAGAAAAATCGTTAGATCGGGGGTGGTTCTTCCAGCTCAGAAGATAAGCCGACTCACGTCGCCAAGCATGATGCTGAGGACAAGAGTGCGAGAAGGTCGGTACCCAGAGCGAAGAAGTTCCTCCGCCGCAATCCTAGACGTTGAGATCGTGTCAGGAAACGGAAACGAGGTACATGAACGAGACAACCCACAGGAGACCGACGCCACTTTGGACGTCCACCACTTCCTCAAAATGCTCTGGTTCGTCACCGCACGGGGAAGACAAACCGGATGCTGGAATCGCTCCTGTCACGTCCAGCACAGCTAGGGGCGGTGTCGATCAATACAAAGAGCCATGACGGAAAGCCAGTGCAGGACACACCAGGGCTATTGGTGATGAGCACCGGTTTGAGGTGATTGTTTGTCCCCTGCCAGTGTAAGACAAGCGCCGACTCGCCCACTAAGGCATGGTGGAAAGCAGGGTTCCTGTAATTACGGCGTTCAGTCTTGTCAAAAACGATGCGCGCGAGGTACGATGTCACTCACTCGAGTGTAAAAGTCTGCAAAAGAGAGTGGCGGATATTGACTTGATGGCGATCACATCCGCTTGAAGAGCTTGAACATTGAATTTTTCGGTCACTGATGATGATGGTTCCCACGGAATTAGCCGACGAAAACGGAATGAAATACAAAATACAACAGAAAAAAAAAAAGGACAGGGAACGAACGAGCCAGGCACGGACAATAAATGAGAGTGGCACACGCACATCATTTCCAGGGCGCTCTCATAGTGCTCGTTGACCATCGCCCTTTGAGACTGGGTTTGAAACGTGGAGGAAAGGCGATCGGCTAGAGACACATGACGACCCGGCACGTCCGGCAACGGCAGGGAGTCGAAGGGATATTTCCAGAATGCGCTGACGACGAATGCCAAGCAACAAAGGACGATTACGGAAAGCAACACGGGCAGTCCGCAGCGACGACGTTGGCGCCTGTCCCGGGTTTGGTTGAGATGCTGCTTGCAGCGACAGCCATGATGGAAAGTATCGGGGCCATGCTTTTCGTCGGAGGGGCTGATGTCGTAGCCTGGGAGAGTATCGAAGTGGCCGACGGCTTCGATATCGGTGTAGAAAAGGGTGTCGAAGGTGTGATAAGAGGCTCCAGGGAGTGGACGCACTGACATGGTTGAGTGCCAAAGTGGGGAAACTACAATGAGTAAGGAAAGAGGGGTGTCGAGAGACAAGTCTGAAGCTACTATAAGGAAAGGAGGGAAGGTGTGCGAAAGTAAAGAGCGTAAACGGACGGATCGAAGGAAGATGGAAGATTTGAAGAAGAGAGAAGGCGGTTTATAACTGGGGTTGTTTCTCAGTTTTCATACGGGACGCCACAGCGCGGAACTAGCCAGAGTTGATTGGTTGCTGCCCAGATAACACTAAGGAGATCTCGATCCAATTGGAATGCAGTGAACCGTAATACAGATTATGCAATCGACTGGACCCGCATCACTTTGACAGACAGACGCTTAGCTTCGAAGCGTCTAATGACGTTGCTACCGCAATTCGCTCCCCAACCTCTGCGAACTGCACGGCTCAAATTCGCCATCTCCCTTCCCTATATTTCTTCGATATCAATCTTTACCATACGTCCAGAGCTGTCTTCTTCAGATGGGCCCATTCCATTTCGACTTCCGATCGATTATCCAAATTAAAGCAATCTCGAAGCCGCGCCGGCGAATCTTCCTTACTCATCCCTATCACCCCCGCCCCGAACGGCGTCTGGGCTGACTGGAGTGCCAAGAGATTAATATTGGAGGCGTTCGTTGCATGTGCAACGGACGCTAATTTTCACACGTATCTTGGCGCTTTGCAGAAACGGAGGTAGTGAAATGTGAAAAGTTAAGTGCGTTTACATGGGCGTCTAGAATACAAATGCATGGATGGGCGGGGGCGTGTTCCCCGGGACAACGGTCATGATGACTAGTGTAACCAATAAATTGGGGGGGGGGGGGTGCGTAAGGAGCTGCTCCACGTCTGTCTGAGAGAAAGAATCTGCTCAGAAAAAATCTATGATGGCGTGGTTCCTAATAAATTTGAGAGAACGTAAGCCATCGGCACATTGGACAACATAACGGCTTCCGAGCCGAGCGCCTCAAAACTAACCTTCTGGTGATGAAGCCGAAGATGTCGAGGATGCCGATGAGGTGCTAGTGGCGGTGGCGGCGGCGATTGCCAGCCTATCTAGGTTGTCGGCATCCTTAATGTGCAGCGGGGAGAGGCCAGGGATGTTGAGAAAGTGGCCATCCCCGGACGCGCTGCGACTGGGCGGAGCGGAGGACCACGTGGCGGAGTATGGGGACCCGTCGAGGGAGTTGTTGCGAGACGGGATGGAGAGTGGATGCAAGTAGCCTGAGCCTGACATTTCGGTGGAAATAAAATGACAAATGTGAATGGAAGCTCGAGATCGAGAGCGGGCAGAAGAAGGATGATTTGATTTGATGGGATTAGGATAGATGCGTGAGGAGGCGGCTTCGGATGTGTTCAACCGCTTGGTCTGGTCGAGGTCGAGGGAAGATGTCCTGGTGGATCAGCCCCGGAACCAAAGGTCTTTTGTACCCCTAGGGGATGGGTGGATACGCCATCAAAACCGCTGCATTTTGCTGTGGTGCGACCATTGTGAAATGCGACGCGTAAAGCGATGCACAGACCAAGGCTGGATTTAATGTTCCGATCGGGCACAGGCGGACGAAGACCTATTAAGCGTGGCGGGGTGTACATGAGCACAGCATGGCACGGAAGGGTACAGTATATGTCAACCACGTCAAATTCACAGAACTGCGGTCGGTGGACAAAACGTCCACCTCCATCAAGCAGGACTTAGCACGTGGCTGTGTCATGTAACCCCACATTGCCTACCCACACATACAAGCTCTTCGGGTCGGGTCGGCGGCATTTCCGAGAACCAGGTCTAAGAACCGAACTATATGTTAGGAGGTGTGTGAGCTGTGCTGCCACGATGTATATGGATATACGAGTTACTGTACTCGCTCACCTTCCAGACAGACGGACGGACAGGACAGACAGACAGAACAGAAGCGGAGTCAAGACAAAGCCAATTAATGCAAGGTCAAAATGGGAATGGCGGTGCTGGGGGCCCGGGTGGCTCGGGTCATAAAGCTTACCTAACCCTCCGGGGAATCCCCGAGGTCCGAAACCGGTCTTGTCTCTTGTCTCCTCCTCGGATCTCCGGGCTCTCCGCTTCGGACGCAATGCGCTGTGCGCTGCTCAACCTTGTCAGTAAATTTGTATCATAACTTTAAGCCTGGAGAAGCTCTTGGCGTGCCTTTACGGAATTTCATACAATTCTCTTTGCTGCGGTCGCTTCTGTTATGGCGGCTATGAGCCTTGTCCCATCGATTGCCTTGCTTTTCTTGGGAGAGATCTGAGGCCTACGCATAAGGATGTGATGGTGCTTTAACGTCGTCTGCTCCTTTGACCTTTCGAGGTCCTTACACTCGTATGCGTATAGATTTCTCATTTTATACCGAAACATTGTTTCATTCTGCTCCAACAACTTCAACGATGATCCTTGTCTGAACCGCATTTCTCCCTGGCACCTGTCGATGGAAAATAATATCCCTTCGTGCTAACCAACTATCTAGAATCCCACTCTACCTCCCCGAACACTTTTCAGATCGTGTTCCCAATCCATTCCATTCCGACGCTCCCGGTGCTGTGAGCACACCCCTGTCACGCGGAAGTCTTCCTACGTCAGCCGATGTCTCTACTGCTTTCGTTACATGTGTCACCAGATCTCGCCCTATGTCCGATATACATCAGGTTGTTGATATCCGAGTCCATGTTCCGTTCCGCGCTTCCACCACTGGGGCCACAGTTCCTTCCGCAAAGTCAACCTCCAGTTAGGAGGCGGTCTTCCGGACTCCTTCCTCCTCAGTACTACTGCATAGCCTTTGATGTCTGCCGGATGAGTGGAGAAAAAACGCGCAAATACCACTCCTTTACCGTATGCCTCTGCAGTGCTTCGACGCCGAGAGTTCATATACCCGATAAATACCTCAGTCGCCGCCCGTTGCGCACGCATGCCAGTGCTGCCATACATGTCTCTGATGGTCGAACCGGAGGCGGATGAAAAAAGGTTAGTTTTGACGAATCACAGGATCCGTGCTCGCATCGCCAAGTTCGAGGCGATGGGTCCGGTGTACCTCCGGGGATATTTTAAATATACAAGGCCTTTTTCGTACTATCTGTGGCTAAGTAGGTCTCCGAGAGGTAGGAACTGACTCCAAAAAAAATGGAGATCGTGCCTCATTGGCGCATGTGTATTTCTGTATGCACAGGTACAAGTGGAGACGAACGATGACTCCAGGCTCATTCAAACAAAAACAAAAAAAAAGCTGTCCCCACTGCTCGAGCAATCCGGATTGCGCCACTTCCGGGTGACAGGGTCTACAGCTACAGACAGCCTGAGGTACACGGACAGGTGCAGCCTCAAGGTCTATGAAGCCCGGTGATTCGCGGCTTTATTATTTGTAACATTTTTCCTTCGCGACAAATATGCGACCTTGCCCATTGACAAACGAAAGCCGAGAAAAGCCAGAGCCACCTTTCACAGTGAAACGCGTGACTTGTCGAGGACCAACTGCCTCTGCGCGCTTGTGTCAACGCCACCAAGCTTTCCCACGTGTCATTGTCATGCTGACGCACTCCACGGCTCTCCATCACTATCACAACTGCGCGTGCACCGCGCTGATCATGGGGGGGCTCACTGCCTCCTGCACCACACTTACCAATAACCATCTGCGCAGCAAATTACCAGGGACCCCAGAGCGCCCAGGGATCTTTGTCTTTGTCAGCAGCCGAGCGATCCATGCATGAATTGCCACCTTCCGTCCGTGTCCGCGGAAAATCCGAAACAGACAGCTATTGATGTTTATTTATTGGTCCGTGTAACAGCTGACTCTATACTACAAATACGTGCGTCGCCTGGGGTCACACGTGCCTCGTGGGACAAACCATCCAAGTAACTTGGCGTGTATATCGGTCGAACTTCTGCCTCTGTATGTTGCTTCCCTTGCTTTTGGGAACAGGTAATCCGGATTCCATGTGGTTGGTATTAATGTAGTACATTACAGTACAGTAGGGCCTCGTAATCGTAATTAGACGTTCTTGCAGATTCCTGGGTGTTCATCGTCTCCGGTCCGAATCGGACAAAAGTGGACAGCTTCGATTATCCTTGCTTGTCAAGGTTGTCAACAACGAACGCCACACTCCATACAACTCGTAACTTATCATGTGGTTACAAGTACCGCGGTGACTCAACAATACGATACGGTAATAGCACGACTCCGATCGGACGCGTTTAAAATCGGAAGCGATTTCCATAGGGATGACAAATGACGTGTTACAGTAGGGTGGGTGTCAACCACTTTGCAGAAGATCGATCCTTTAGGTGGTGGGAGATCGGTGATTGCAATTGTGTTGTTATTTCCTTAAACGCACACTCCGGGCCCGTCCCAAGTCCCTCTCTTTCATTTTACGTGGCTTGACTACCACAACAACGCCACCGGCCTCGAGCCCAACCGTACTTGGTGAGGCTGATCCACCTCCGAGTCCACTGCCCCCCCTCACCATGACTGGTACCAGGGCACTACCGATCCCCATGAATGCCCATCTAGTATAACGCCCGTCCGACGAAGACGCCGTCTTCACAACAGATTCGGAGCGCTACCATTAATCGCCTTTCTTCACAGACATGGAAGATTATTATATCACTTTCAAAGGCAAGAAATAGGTCATCAGGCCATCAGGACTTCCCCTCGACCCTGATAGCCCCCTTTCTCGCCTCATACAGTGACGATGTACCGGTGTTTTAAGACACGTCAGGAGCTCGAATCTTGCGGAAATGAGGCCGGGAGTGGTCAGGGGTTTCCAATTGTCAACTCGGCTCGCCCGTCCTGTGGTCATCGACTTCGGCAACAGCCGGTGGCCCACGCGCATTGTCCAAGCGACATGCCGACCATCGTATCATCCTATGAAGGGCTTGCATGAAGCTCTGAGCGTGCTCTTGAAGCTTGTCGCATCACACTTTCGAGTCGATCTCCACGTGGACGAAATTTAAACTCCTGTCTCAACCGGGACCCTTTTACGGGTGCTGACTGCTGCCGGGGCATCGAGGTGACACGTCGTCGAAAAAAAAATCGTTTGCCCGTTCGGCATCCCTCACTTTTCTCGTTCTCGACGTTTATACCGTGCTTCAAAGCCGTTGTGGATGAGTTCCTGTGAATTATGTCGAACGTGGCTCGTTCTCAAAAGCCTAATGGGTGGCGCCACGATTGTGGCCGTTAATTGTGGCTTTGCGATTGCCTTTATTCTTCCGACCCGACCATGTGCCACATCCTCCTTTCGCGCCCTTTTATGCCGACATTTAAAAGGGGCCACCATTGCCCCGACGGCTCTACTACTTCTCTACACTTACTTCTGACACGTCATTTGACAAATCGGGTGAACAAACTCCATTCGATTCTTGTAGAACATTCCTGCAGTATCATCGAAGAATAGAAATGTCTCAAAACCAAAATCCACGTGCGCCTTCGATTGCCCAACTGTTTGCGTTCACCGATAACCGTGCTCCGGGACCGCAAGCAGTTGTCGGACAGCCGTTTCAAGCGCAGCACGGCCAAAGTGCCGCGAGCGACCGCTCCTCGAGGTGGATTCCACCCCACCTCAGGATAGTGCCAGCACCGTCTCCTAACCTTGCGATGGCGGGGCAAGTTCCTCCCCCGAACACGCCTGCCGCCACGGCGGTGGGCTTCCAAGGCCACAGCCACGGCATTCCGGGCACCTTGAACCCGAACCCAACCCCTACTATCATATACGACATGACCGGGCGCGTCGGGGGCGGCGGCGGCCACCCCGCCTGTACCGGTGGTGCTGTGCCTGCTACCGTGCCTCGGTCGTACATAGCCGAGCTGCAACGGGGAAACGTCGGCGTGAACTGCGTGTGGAAAGAAGCCGCGCTCGAACGGCTCGCCGAGTTCGAGCCCGAAATCCTGCGCGTCCTCGAGGAAAAAGGAAAGGCGTTCTGGAGACTCTGGGTGGACCTCAACGAGCCGCAGTCGGAGGCGCGGGACAGGGAGACGACGTTGCGGTTCGTGGCGCGGCAGCTCAGGGTGTATCCTTGGTTCAAAGGGGACGAGACGGTCACGGAAGCGATGGAAGCGGTGCGCAGGATTCGTACGACCTACGTGGAATTCTTGAGGGATCGCGGCGGGCCCGCGCGCATCTTGGTGGCGGCGAATAATAGGATGCCCCTGGGAGTTACAGTCCCTGCGACGATGGTCCCTCAAGCAGAGGTGCAGATGAGGATTGAAGGGGGGACACACTGTCAGGCACAGGTTGAAGAGGTCGAGGACGCAGAGGACTGATACCAGTCATGGTGATGTTGTGATTCCCCTGGCAGTAGCCGTCCGTCGGGTACTATTCACTGCCACGCAGTCCGTCCGTTGCGAGTCTGTTGCTCACAGCTTTAGAATTATGAACCTATTCATTGCGATTGTCCACGTATTTTTTTGCTGTTCTGGAACTAAAGCAGAGACGCGACGTGGCCACTCATGGCATATGGAGGCAGAGTCAAGCATCTTCACTACCTTCATGGAGTGGCAGTGGCAGCACAGCTTCGAGCTTCGAGGCAGCTTGGGCCACGTGGCAGGGCCCATTGTCCCCAATTGGTCATGCTTATTCAGCTTATTCACAAATTTCGGCGCCAACATCATGTCATCGCCTCCACCGCCACATCGACCATTATCCCAACTTGGTGGAGCGAAGCACCAGCGAAGCATGTCACTGCATTCATAGACTCGGAGTATTTCAAGGTTACTGTGACTTGCGGTGGTAAATATGCTGTCCATAGACTCGAGCCTCAATGACTTCTTCTGTTCGTCAGCACCCTAGAATTGCACAGGGTGTTTCTCATACTCCCCGGTTTCTGCCAGGCTGGTGAATTACCGTGCGGTGCTGGAAGATCGGAGGTCCATTATACTCCTTCTTTCATGAGGTACTTATGCCTCTAACGGCATAGCTGTCCTTACGGGGGGTGATTTTCTTCCTGAGCGCAGGGGCCTCTTCCATGGTGGCTGGCACAGGCGGGATATTTCACACAGGAGACCCGCTGAATGTCGTATGGGCGATTCGATTAGATCGGCTCTTTCGTGGGCACGTTCAGTGTCCCTGCTCCACAGTCACTCGCAACCCAACCATTATTCCCCATTCGACTCACCACACATATGGTGGTATCTGGATTTTCGGCGCAGCTCGGCTACTGAGGGATTTACCAGACCAGAACGAATCTAGCCCCATCGGGCCCGGGTTCGCATGGGAGACAGGGCGATCAGGGCCGTGACGAAGCGGGACTGAGGGAGTGTCAGGTACCGCAGCCCATTTGTCAAACGGTGCTACGTAGGGCGCTGTTCGTTCCTAAGGCCCACCGTGGGTTCACGGACTTAGAAAA
>Ga0307510_10010619_pt1 | contig 10944 bp, 8 predicted proteins | sample 12_EM_MG_FD_207224 | JGI IMG/M metagenome (GOLD analysis project Ga0307510, IMG submission 207224) | Populus trichocarpa ectomycorrhiza microbial communities from riparian zone in the Pacific Northwest, United States - 12_EM | ecosystem: Host-associated > Plants > Roots > Unclassified | place... | reverse complement strand
ATGAAAAAGACCACCACATCCTCAATGTTGGCTGAAGTTTATGGTCATGGCTAGTTGACTCTATGGGCTGCTCTGGGCAGAATGCTTGTTATAAACTGGACTTCCCCTTGCATGCCTGAGTAGTTTTCAGTGGACATCACTGAGGGCTACATGTTGAGAATATGGTGATACAATTGTGACGCTGATAATCATTGTTTTGTGATGATGTTGGTTAACTTGGTATTACTGGTTTTCTTGTTGGCGTCATTATCCCAGCCTTGCTGGTGCTGTGGCCGCCAGGCTGCTTCTCCTGTGAATATTGCCACTTGTTGGTGCTGGTGTTTATATGGACCATCATCTGAGGCTTGGGATGATTACTTTGGATATCTTTTCTTACTCCAACTCAATTGCTGGCCTTAAGTGATTTGATGCTGTTATGCTCCTTCTAGCCTTTGGTGATGTACTTTGACAGCTTCTGATAACTGGTTCTTGTGTGTCTTGTTGTCATGCCTTGTCTGCTAATTATGTTGGCTACTGTGGTGATATACTTCTCTGGTTTGCTGGAGTATGGTTTATGTGTGTCTCGCTATATATTGGATCCTCTTGAATGCAGTGATGCATCCTACTGTTATGCTGTTTTTCAGGTTGTTCAGCTTTGCTTCATGTTGTTAGGGAAACCGGGTTCGTGGGCTACCTTCTAGATGCTTCCTGTTGATGTTTGGGTTAGTTTAGACACCACCATCTATGGATTGGTTTCTTCTTTAACCTTTGTCGCACTCGGCCTTGCATGGCCTTTTGCTGTTTCTGCAGGAGCTTGTTCCCTTTTTGTTTTATTTATAGGTTGTATGCTTCTCTTTGTTCTCTTAGACAGTTGGCCAACGGCTTGGCTGTATCTAGTTTTGATTTCATTGGGAGTCTGCTCTCTTTTTGTCTTCTCAGTATTTATTTCTATACATCTATATGGACTTGTTGGTTAACTAGCGTGGTAACTTTTGATCTTAATATATATTTGTATTCTAATAAAAAAAAATATATGAACTCTACATGGGCATGATCTTAAATCCTAACAAAAAAACAAATAGATAATACCTTTCCTTGTATTTTAAAAAATAACATCTAAATCCAACCTTCATCAAAATAAAAGTGTTGGCCTTTTAAAATTAGACTCTTATACATGTTCAACCAAGAAAAAGAATATTATAGAATAAGATATATGAGTAGCCACCAAAACAAAAGGTAAATGTTAAACCAGTATAACTAAATGGAAAATAAACTTGAAAAAAAAGTTATTGTGCAAACCAAGATCTAAAAAGGATATCATGTCACTCCAATGGATGAATCTCTTATGATCATTACTTAGATAAGATTAGGATATACAATCATCATTCAACAAATTTTACAAGTGAAACCTAAGTATTATAGAATAGGTAAATCTTATCAAGGTATCATCCATGAACTCGTCTCAAGATTTGGGTCGGATTTAACAAGCCCAACACAAACACATTAGTTATTCACTGATATGACTTGATAGGTCATTAGTCACAAGTTATGATCTTGAGTAATCAATTTTAGACTTGTCTATTTATCAAATATTATCAAAAGATAATAATTAAGAATTGTGAAAGTGAGTTGAACTCTAGAATGACTAGACTTAAATCTTCAATTGATTATTTAACTCACAACAATAGATCCATTATCACCTTATAGATGAACTATTGATATATTAGGCACAACAAACTGTTATGAATAGAAAACAAGTTAGCAATGTAACTTATCTTAGATAAAATATTTTATTGTGATAATATCTTACTTTTAGGATGACCAGTTATTTACCTCAGATCTCTGTAGACTAATTAGGGTCTTTTAGCGACTATAATACTAGAAAATAACATATTTTCATAAAGCTAAGACTTTTCCTCCTTTTCACATTAAAAAAAACCCTTTTTTTTCAAAAAAAAAAATAGATTGGCATGATATTATACGTAAAAAGATTCGCTCCCATAGAAGTCATAAAGATTGGGACATCAGATCCATATTTGTTGGATTTCAGTTGATATAAAATATATTCTTGGTACTATTTATGTTATTTTATAAAATTTTATAATTCATAAAAATAAATTTAACATACAATAACCTACTATATATCTGGATTACTAATGGGTATTTCTAAAAAATGGATGCGTAAAGCCATAGGTATTTTGTTTTCATTTTTTAGCCAACCCTGTGATTATATTCGTCATTTTTGCTCTAATTTTCTCCATTAAAAAATATCCATGTTTTAATAAATGCATTTTCTTCTTTCTTTATATTATTATTATTATTATTATTATTATTATTATTATTATTATTATTATTATTATATCATTTGCAAAGTCCATTAATCACACTCCTTACTTATTAGGAGTGGATTATTTATTTATCAAAATAAAAAGAAAAGAAAAATTATCTAAAACATCTAACGTTCACACTTTCTTTTCTACATTTAAAAAATAACATTTTAGGTATTAGATAAAATACATAAGGTCTTTGTTCTCCTCCAAGTTTCGATGGCATCTCTTGTTTCTTGAGAGAACTGTTTCATCTGAAGAACACCATTCTTCTCGACTTCTCTATTCTTACAGTTCTACCATGGAAGGTTTTGCGGCTATTCTCTCTGAATCATAGATCGAGTCATTGCAAAAGTTGCCTGATGTTGTTGCTATTACACCAGATAGGAGGTTCCAAGTTCAGACGACATGTTCCTACAAGTTCTTGGGACTTGGCCCCACTAGAGAAGATGCTTGGTAGAAGTCTGGATTTGGTCGTGGAACAATAATTGGGGTACTTGACACTGGAGTTTGGCCTGACAGTCCAAGCTTCAATGATCAAGGCATGCCTCTGGTTCCCAAGAAGTGGAGAGGGATTTGCCGAGAAGGGCAAGGCTTTAATTCGTCAAATTGCAATTGGGAACTCATAGGTGTAAGGTTCTATACTAAAGGTCATCGTATGGCTTCTACATCAGCATCACCAGACTCTGTTCAGGAACACGCATCACCAGACTCTGTTCAGGAACACGCATCACCAAGAGATTCCCGTGGACATGGAACTCACAAAACATCGAAAGCTGGAGGAGTTTAAGTTCCAGTGGTGAGTGTGCTTGGTCTAGGTTCTGGTGTGACTCGAGGCTTGGCCCCTGGTGCTCACATTGCATTGCACAAGGTATGCTGGTTCAGTGATTGTTACAGCTCTGATATCCTAGCAGCAATGTACGTCGCGATTACAGATGGAGTTGATGTCCTCTCCCTCTCTCTGGGTGGATTTCCATTGCCACTTTTTACAGCTACCATTGCAATTGGAAGTTTTCGAGCAATGGAGCATGGAATTTCAGTTGTATGTACAGCAGGGAACAATGGCCCCATTGAAAACTCAGTTGCTAATAAAGCTCCATGGATTGCTACCGTTAGTGCAAGCACACTTCATAAGAGATTTCCAGCTTTAGTTCAAATAGATAATGGACAATTCCTTTATGGAGAATCCATGTATCCCGGGAACCAGTTATCACCCACAAAAGAATTTGAACTAGTTTATGTAACTGGTGAGGACAATGGGAGCGAATTTTGTTTCAAAGGTTCTCTCCCAAGGGCAAAAGTTGGTGGGAAAATGGTGGTTTGTGACAGAGTTAATGGGAGGACAGAGAAAGGACCTGCAGTGAAGGAGTCTGGGGGTGCTGCAATGATCTTAACCAATACTGCGATCAATCTAGAGGAGGACTCGTTTGATGTCCATGTCTTGCCTGCAACATTAATTGGTTTTGATGAAGCACTTCGCTTGAAAGCTTACATAAACTCTACTAGTAAACCTAAAGCTCGAATTGTATTTGGAGGAACTGTTATTAGGAAATCCAGAGCACCAGCAGCAGAGCAGTTTTCAGCTAGAGGACCAAGTTACACCAACCCTTCAATCCTCAAACCAGATGTAATTGCTACTGCAGTCAACATAATTGCTGCCTGGCCTCAAAATTTAGGTAAATCCATATTTATCTCAATTTAATTTCTGACTAGTAGTTGGCAATAAAGAGAAATTTGCATCCAATAAATGAAGATAATCTTGTATTTCCAAGTAGCAGTAGAAGTTAATTGTAATTATCATTGTTCTTATCTTTGATTAGTAATTATCTATTAAATAACTGTCAAATGTAACTCTATTTATTATAGAATATTATGTATGGTAGTACATGTTGTAATGAAAACCTCTTTGTATTTGATGTGATTTCACTATGAGAGTGATTCTCTTGAGTGGTGTGAGGCTACTTATTTCTTATTCCTTGTAATTCTTGGTTTCTACAATAAAGTTATTAGAATTCTTTCCCTCTGTCAATATTTTTCTGTTGTCTTTCATATCGTGTCCATTACTTTACACAAATTGTTCCTTTCCTTAATATTGTTTGACATTATAATGTATAGCTGAAAAATGAGTAACATGGATAAGCAAATTAACCGAGCTTCTGTCTACGCGTGAAGAATTGAGAGATCTTCATCGATATCAATAAAGTATGGCTGAAATTGATGTTTTTCTTAGAGATATAGGAAACAAAAGCTTTTTGCCCCCTCTTTAAACGATAATGAATGAACTGATCCTCAAATGTAAAAGTTGTCACTAAACATTTGTGAAAAAGGTTTGGAACCAATCTTTTGAGCAACATATTTTATTAATGAGTATAAATTTATTAAGCATTGGCTTAGATCAAATTCCCTCGGCAGTTACGAAAGGATCGGAAATCTTGCTCAAATGATGGTCATATATTAGTCCAGAAATTTAGCTAACCCCTATCCAAACATGCATCATCGTACATAACTATGCATCCATATGAAATTATGTTTATGAATTTTAGGATGTGCCGAACAGGTATTCGAAATATAGGTCCCCTTGCTAAAGTCTATAATACTAGACTTCGTAGAAAGATGGAAAATGAAGAAATGACTCGCTTTGAGGCTCATTACCAAAAAGAGTTAGACAATGTATGGCTCAGATGACTAGTTTACTCGAGCAACTCCAGCAAGCGCAGTCAGGGGAAGGGACATTCAGTCAACAACCGACTCCGCTACCGCCACTCGCAACCCTAGTTATCATTGACCTATAAAACTTGAAGACAAATCCCACCGCCAGACCACAAGGAACAACAAGCATCCTGATGACTCGCTCAATTATGCCTGCTCAAGATCTAACTAGGGGGAATCCCATGGGATTAAATCTTCTAGTCACCCTGAACAAGATAAGTGAGCTACTTAGGAGGAAAGGTTGAGAGTTGTTAATGGATTTAACGTCTATGACCCGATTAGAGCAGCTGAGATATGCCTTGTACTGAATGTAGTGGTACCCAAGAAGTTTAGAGTATTGAAGTTCGTCAAGTACACAAGGTTTGAATGCCCTAATACACACCTAAGGTCATATTGCAATAAAATAGTGAAGGTCATACACATTGATAAGTTGTTCATTCATTTCTTCCAAGACAACTTGACTGGTTCCGCCCTAAACTTGTATATGACTTTAGATAATACGAGGGTTAAGAAATGGAGTAATCTTGATGATGCTTTCTTACTAGCTTTTTCCATGGTATTGCTAAAAATTTAAAAGAAAATGATAATATGTTTATCAAAATGAGAAATCATATAATATAAACTAAGTGAGCAGCAATCAACTGTTGCAGAACAAATTTAAAATTCTGAAGTTGATTAGACAATCCTCTGCTAACCCCCGAAATCCTCGTCCTTCCAATCCAACCCTCACCATCCACATAAAACTCACTCTCCCCTAGCCTCCCCCTCCATCAATCAAGCTAAAGATGATTAGACAATTATCAATCAATTAGATTGCTGGCTGTACCTCGATTTTAAATAATCAATATAATGCAGGACTAATGCATTATGAACATGTTTGTGATATGAGAAATGTTGACAGAGGTGATAGCACTTGTTGTGCTAGTTGAAGGGGAAGTAACAGTGGCAGCACGTTCACGGTAATGTTCGTCACCTTAGCATAACTGTGGTGTTGACTCAAGTTAAAGCAACTTTGGCTTTCAACAATCACAAACTCTTCTCATGATAGAAGTTATCTTTCTTAAGCTCTAGGAATATATAAAAACCACAAATAAATGTTGCAATTTATCCACTTGAAAATTGAAGCAAAAGAGCTAGACAAGGTGTCGTCTTCAATAATCATATTCAAGTAAGGAAAATCGTGCACAGAGAGGCTTGAAACATCTTTACCTCTCAATTCGTGCCAATTTTAAGACACCATTCTGCTGTCTTAGTCCAAAGAAATACTACTAAACTACACTGGATTACACCAACAAACAAAATAAGCAGCATTGTCTTCATCTAACAAAAGCAACATTGTCTCCAAGGCATCAATTTCCCAATCCTACATATATATATATAAAAATCAAACTTTCTGAAAACCCAGTAACATCATCGCAAGATACATAGCAAAGTACCTGCTACAGCCATGATAAATAGCAAGATCATCAAGAGCACTCAAAGCAACACCACCCGTGACTGTAACCGACACAAAAGACACTGCCTTTCGACCAAATGACTTGCTCTTTCCTTCATCCAAGGACTTCACTCCACTACCGATGCAAAATTAAAAGCAGTAAATTAGAATAAAAGGGTGGGTTATTGCTAAAAGAGAAACGTTAGTTACCTCGGAATTTGGGAAGCTTGGGAGCCCTTGAACAAGGAAATAAATCTTCTCGCCAACATCTCTCTCTTAGGATTTGCACAAATGGCATTTGGGTTTCGCTACACCGATTTGCTGTTTGGGATTTAGCGGCACCGATTGTTCAACGTCGCCATAAACAACGTTTTAATTTGGAGCATAGCAAAGACAGGCTGCGAACTCAATGTGGTCTGCTGGAAAGGCAGATTGAAAGAGAGAAAGAAATCACGAGTCGAAAACTGACTCAGTTGTCTTCTTTACCGGGCGGATTATCTGCAATAAGAGCCAAAGGCCCATAATGGAAAAGCCTAAGTGAGTAGACTTTGGTGGAAGGGACTTAACTTATGGTTTGCAAAACTACAAGGACTAAATTATAAAACCATACACAATACAGAGACTAAATCATAGAATTTACTCAGCACAAGATATATCTTTTTTTCCATGGTTTCATTACAAGAGCAACAATGGAAAATAAATAAATAAATAAATAAAATGCTGCATTTTCTATCATCAAATATGGAATCAAAATCTTTCTCGAGTAATATTTCCTCTTCTTTTGCCTTGTGGGGGTAAAATCTTACAACTCATTCATCAACATCACTGGACAGCATAAATGGCAACCTAGTGCCCTGTTCTTCTTCCACTCTCCCATGCCGATCCACTATCACTGATTTGCTTGAAGGGAAACCATGCTCGAACTCGATTATTACATAAATATATATAATCAAGAATGAGAAATGTAGATACAATGCGATAAGCCTTGAAGTTCAGTCTTTCTACAGCCGTTGTAATGAGTACAGAAAGCAATGAAGCCAATGAGATAAGAGTCTGCAGTAAAGGAGAGAAAAGGAAACTAGCCTCTTTCATCTCCCACCCAGTTGTTCTTATCCTTTGGCCCAGTAGGACCTTCTTCTCCACAGAGTTCCACTGGAAACCCGTCAAATATGTTCTTTACTGAATATCTAAAACCCACGGGCAAATGATTAATTATCTTATCTAGCTCGATTCTTGAACCATAGACAATCGTTGGACCCCATTTTCCCATAAACTGTAACCAACAAGGCTCAATGAAATCACTACCTTCAAGATACTCTGCTGCAATAATTTCATAACGGGTGCTTGAATCCACGTATAAATTACTACGTGCTGCATCGTTCCGTATTCCTATTCCAAGTTTAGTGGAACCCTGGATGTAACACCCGGGATGAGGGAAGCTAGCGTGTCCGTTTTTTGATGAATAAACAATAGCTTTGTTCCCCTCTATGTACTCCAAATCATAAGCATCAACCCATTCACCACCACTGTGCTGAGAGAAGTATATACTCCACAGCTCTCCAGTAAAGTTGCATATGCGGAGAGTGAAATGCTCCCAATCGCCTACATGCTGCCCAATCTTGCCAAGCGAAATATTCAATGGTCCAACTTTAAGAGTACCTGGCCCATTGAAGGGATAGAAAACCCACACTGCAAGATCAGTAAAAGTCCCACCAAGAGCAGGCTTCACATGAACGTAAAGTTTTGCACTTTCCAAGCTGCCCTGTTTGACAGTATTTCTTTTGCCATCGGAAGGCAAGTCTATCCAAAATGCACCATCATTTGTTCCACCGCCTGGCAAATTAGTGCCCTCTGCATCTATGGGTTCACCAGATGAATCCCCAGCTTTGTACAAGAGTGCTCCATTTTTCAAGAACCATGGCACAGAAGATGGCAAATAGACCTCATTGGGATGAAAGAAAACTGTAGGCCCATAGTGCTTCATGAGTGCATGGATTTGTTCGAGGTTTGGCATGGCATGTAGTTGGTTTAAATTCTTCAAGCATGCAATATTCAACTCCTCTTCAGAGGTCCAGTAGCCGCAGAAAAATGTGCCAACTGAAACACCTTTCCCTAGCACTCCTCGATGGCTGGGTCTTGTACTCGAAACTCGAACTGGTAGATTTAAAAATTTAGAATATGATTCAAGTAGTAGACGATAGGGTTCACATTCATCTGTCAGGTCTGCTCGAACACACCGTACTTCATCCAAATCTGGCTTGTCTGGATTGTTGGTGACTAGAAACCCCAAGGGCTTATAACCCTCAGGAGGCTGAGGAAGCCAGAAGAAGCCACATCCTCCATACTTCTCCTCACTTTCATCATCTGAACTCCAAACTAATGTATAATCTAGGGGTTTTAGAAGAGTTGGTGAATTGGCAGCTTCTGGCTCAAAACAAGCCACCTCACGAACCACAAGAACAAAACCCCACAAGGGCTTATTGTTGAATTGGCAATAGTGGCCAAGGCTGTAGAATCCATTAGGCACTCCCACAGGTTTATAGAATGAAACTCCTTTTTTCTTGTCCTGCAAGAGATTGCTGCTCCAAATGAACTCAAACCTGGAGATTTTGAGGGCTTCAATTTTGCCCAAGTTTATTCTTCCAGAAGCAAATCCTCGGCCTGAAGTTAGAGGTAAACAAAACAAGAAACCTTTAAGCAAACTACATTTCTAACTTGAAGGTTCCTCTTCAACACTCTATTTTACAATTCTTTTACTTTCCAATTTATGGCATTTAAAACTATGACAAAATTTTGAGGCTTCAATAGCAGAGTATGGCAATAAAAGCAAAGAGAAGACTCCCCACAGAAAAACAAAAAAGGAGGCTTTTCCATTTATTTCGTATAGCAGCAACAACTCAAGTAACAAACATGGACACAGATGTCAGTGACAGTATTTAGAAACACTAACAAGAGAATTTGTGGGTGCTCAGAGTTTTTCAGATGTAAATACGATCAAATAACTACTAAAAGCTTGTATAGTTCTCAGGAGACACATAACAACCGTAATAGTTTCAAGAATGCTTAATAGAAATTTCCTCCTCTCTCTTCAAAGACTGTAATAAAGCCAAGGGAATTTACTTGCAATAACATTATCAAACAGAAACAGAGGATCCTATCAGAAGAATATAGGAAGAGAGGAAAGAAGAGAGACGGGGAGGTGGTAAAGGGTGAAGTTGCTGCCGGATAGAATTTTGGACGTATTTGATCCCATGGAATTCAAAACAATAATGCAATGAAACAACAAAAAAAAGACAACCATGTGCATTAGCATGGGGAAAAAATGGCAAACAAACAAATGCACAATAGCCTCGAAAACCACTTGTCATGCAACTTCATTCATTAGGAGGCCAAAAAAATCTAGCCAAACCTACACATGCATAAGGACAAAGCAAAATCAAGTGAAATGCTCCCCACCCCAACATGTCAAGAAAGTTAAAGAAACAAGATGGCAATATTTTTTTTTTAATATATATATATATATATATATATAAAGGCAAGAAAGCAAAGGGAAAACATCTTGAAGTTGAGAATTACCAGTCATGTTAATATATGAATAAAACAAGAATAAAATTCCGGGCTGCAACAAGGAGTGCATGATGCATTATAATTTATAGAGGACATCCTCGTTTAAATGATTTGCCTGGTAATTAAAGTAACATGGGAAAAATTGAAGAAAGTATGAATAAGGTATGAAGAGCATACAAAAAATGATCCAAAATGAATGAATTCAGGACAATACCCTTCTTTATCCTAGGAATATAATTGAAGAAAAAAAATACCATTTTTAACGCCGCAAAGCTTGAATCACATTCAGATTCGCGAATGTGAGCCAAGAAAGTGAAGAGAGATTAACGGAAAACTTTTGCCTCTAGAGACTAATTGACAAAATCTTTGCACAAATGTTTCCTCTTTAAATCGGCCAGCCAAAAAGTAGACTACAAACAAAACAACAGAGTCCAACTTGACAAGAAAACAAGCGTGTTGAAAAAACATGGCGAAGTTCCAATCCTCATGAGAAATGAAGCGTCAGCAATTAAACTCGGGCTTGATCAAATGCTTAAATACAGTCACTCATGTACATCTAAGGGAAGAAGGAAGAAAGAGAACACCGAATAAACCATCCAAAAAAAAAAACATAAGCCCATGAATGATCCATGTTTATATGAAGAAGCAAAAATCCAATAAACCAAAAACACCCACCAACCAGAAAACAAATCAGAACCCAACATAGAATAAATGAGACAAGAAGACTAGAAAATAAAAATTGATGAAAAATGGGGGTACCTTGAGACCAATCGGGAAGAGGAGAAGGTAAAGAGAAGGTCTCGGGTTCAGGCGGCAACAAAATGGCGGTTTTCCTCCAATACAAACAGTTACACCAAAAATTTCTTTCTTCGCACCAAGACATTCTCCTTTTGCACCCAAATGGCTGAATTATCTCCCTTCTATGTC
>Ga0307510_10010618_pt1 | contig 10944 bp, 9 predicted proteins | sample 12_EM_MG_FD_207224 | JGI IMG/M metagenome (GOLD analysis project Ga0307510, IMG submission 207224) | Populus trichocarpa ectomycorrhiza microbial communities from riparian zone in the Pacific Northwest, United States - 12_EM | ecosystem: Host-associated > Plants > Roots > Unclassified | place... | reverse complement strand
ACTCGGGACTCCACGAAACACATCGTGCCGACCGGTTCGGTCATGGCTACCGTAGGGTTACGTCTATTTAACACGCAAAACTCAATATGTAATGCAGGGTTGAGAAACACAAGGGGGTGCGCATGACGGGAAGAGGTCAAGGGAGCGCCGGAGATCTGCTCGAACTGGTGCGCACCGGGCGCGCCACGACCCGCGGCGCCCTCCAACAGGTGACCGGACTCTCCCGCGCGACCGTCGGCCAGCGCCTGGACCGGCTCTTCCGCGCGGGCTGGCTGCGCGAGGGCGCGGGCGGCCCCGTGGACTCCCCGTTGGGCGGCAGACCCTCGATCACCCTCGAATTCGACGACGCCCACGCCGTAGTCCTCGCGGCGGACCTGGACACCCGCCACGCGCGCGCATGCGTCCTCTCGCTCACCGGCGAGATCCTCGCCGAGCACGGCGGCACGCTGGTCATCGAGGACGGCCCCGACGCCGTACTGGGTGAACTCGGCCGCTGGTTCGCCGAGTTGCTGGAAAAGGCCGGACACCAGGCGTCGGAGGTGTGCGGGATCGGTCTCGCGGTCCCCGGCCCGGTCGACACCGACACCGGCCGGGTCGTCCAGCCGCCGATGATGCCCGGCTGGGACGGCTACGACATAAGAGGCCGCCTGGCCCGCGCCTTCACGGAACACACCGGCGCCCCCCGGGTACCGGTCCTCGTCGACAACGACGCCAACCTCATGGCGTACGGCGAACAGCGCACCGGCCACCCCGACTGCCAGGCCTTCGTCCTGGTCAAGGTCTCGACGGGCATCGGCGCCGGGGTCGTCGTCGGCGGCTCCATCTTCCGGGGGATCGACGGCGGCGCCGGCGACATCGGCCACATCCGCATCCCGGCGGGCGCGCAGGCACTGTGCCGGTGCGGGTCCTACGGCTGTCTCGCCGCCGTCGCCAGCGGTGGCGCCGTCGCGCGACGGCTGGCCGAGACCGGGGTGCCGGCCGCGTCCGGCTCGGACGTACGGGACCTGCTGGCGTCGGGGCACCCCGGAGCGGCGGCCTTCGCCCGCGAGGCGGGGCGGCAGGTCGGGGACGTCCTGGCGACCGTGGTGACGCTGCTCAACCCCGGCGTCCTGATGATCGCGGGAGACCTGGCCGGAACCTCTTTCCTCACGGGCGTACGCGAGCTGCTGTACCAGCGGGCGCTGCCGCGCTCCACCGCTCATCTGCACGTGCTGACCTCACGGCTGGGTGAGCAGGCCGGGCTGGTGGGGGCGGGTGCGCTGGTCGTGGAGTACCTGTACGCGCCGGAGCGGGTCGAGGAGCGGCTGCTCGCGCTGGGCATGTGACGTTCGCGTTTCCGTCCCGAGACTCGTCCGGATGGTGAAATCCGGGCGGTTGTGGAAGCGTGATTCTCGCCACCTTTGATAGGGGTGGCGCTCAGGTGAGCGGATCTTGCGCGGCTGCACTTCTCCAAGGGGTGGCACTGCGTGCCACCCCTTGATCGTTCATCGATCGAAAACAGGCGAGCCGTGAACCGCTCATGTGAGCGCAAATGTGCGCCGATGGACCTTGCGGCGTTCAAGAAGTGAAAACATCCGGCGGTGTTCGCTTGCCGAGCTTTGACTTTCGATCCGCTGGCGGACTACCGGTTACAGACGCATGACATGCAAGTGGACGTACCCAGGCGCCTTCGATCTGGGTATGTTCCTGGCCGTCAGGGCAGCCACCCGCGTCCCGAGGAGTCGAGACCCGTGTCGGAAAACAAAGAACCCCACGTAGCGAAGTTCGTCTATGACTTCACCGAGGGAAACAAGGACCTCAAGGACCTTCTCGGCGGCAAGGGTGCCAACCTCGCCGAGATGACGAACCTGGGCCTTCCCGTGCCCCCCGGCTTCACCATCACCACCGAGGCGTGCAAGACCTACCTCGACAGTGGCGAGGAGCCGGCGGCACTGCGTGACGAGGTGAGTGCACACCTCGACGCGCTCGAGTCGACGATGGACAAGAAGCTGGGGCAGGCCGACAACCCCCTCCTCGTATCGGTCCGTTCCGGGGCGAAGTTCTCCATGCCCGGCATGATGGACACCGTCCTGAACATCGGCCTCTCCGACAAGTCCGTGCAGGGCCTGGCGAAGCAGGCCGGCGACGAGCGCTTCGCGTGGGACTCGTACCGGCGCCTCATCCAGATGTTCGGCAAGACCGTCCTCGGCGTCGACGGCGACCTCTTCGAGGAGGCCCTCGACAAGGCCAAGGAGGCCAAGAAGGTCACGGTCGACACCGAGCTGGACGCGGCCGACCTGAAGAAGCTGGTCACCCGCTTCAAGCGGATCGTCAAGACCGAGGCGGGCCGCGACTTCCCGCAGGACCCGCGCGAGCAGATGGACCTCGCCATCCACGCGGTCTTCGACTCCTGGAACACCGACCGCGCCAAGCTCTACCGCCGCCAGGAACGCATCCCGCACGACCTCGGCACCGCGGTAAACGTCTGCTCGATGGTCTTCGGCAACCTCGGCCCCGACTCGGGTACCGGCGTCGCCTTCACCCGCGACCCGGCCAGCGGCCACCAGGGCGTCTACGGCGACTACTTGCAGAACGCGCAGGGCGAGGACGTCGTCGCCGGCATCCGGAACACCGTGCCCCTCGCGGAACTCGAGCAGATCGACAAGAAGTCGTACGACCAGCTCATGCAGATCATGAAGACCCTGGAGAACCACTACAAGGATCTCTGCGACATCGAATTCACCATCGAGCGCGGCCAGTTGTGGATGCTGCAGACGCGGGTGGGGAAGCGGACGGCGGGTGCGGCGTTCCGTATCGCGACCCAACTCGTCGACCAGGGGCTGATCGACGAGGCGGAGGCCCTCCAGCGGGTCACCGGCGCCCAGTTGGCGCAGCTGATGTTCCCGCGCTTCGACGAGGACGCGAAGGTCCAGCAGGTCGGCCGGGGCATCGCGGCCTCGCCGGGCGCCGCGGTCGGCAAGGCGGTCTTCGACTCGTACACGGCGGTGAAGTGGTCGCGTTCGGGGGAGAAGGTGATCCTGGTCCGCCGCGAGACGAACCCGGACGACCTCGACGGCATGATCGCGGCGGAAGGCATCCTGACCAGCAGGGGAGGGAAGACCTCGCACGCGGCCGTCGTGGCGCGCGGCATGGGCAAGACGTGCGTCTGCGGCGCGGAGGAGCTCGAGGTCGACACAAAGCGCCGCCGGATGACGGTGCCCGGTGGACATGTGGTGGAGGAGGGCGACGTCATCTCCATCGACGGGTCCAGCGGCAAGGTGTACCTCGGTGAGGTCCCGGTCGTCCCGTCCCCCGTCGTCGAGTACTTCGAGGGCCGGATGCACGCGGGCGCCGACGACGCCGACGAGTTGGTCGAGGCGGTGCACCGGATCATCGGATACGCGGACCGCGTACGGCGGTTGAGGGTGCGCGCCAACGCGGACAATGCTGAGGACGCCCTGCGCGCCCGCCGCTTCGGCGCCCAGGGCATCGGCCTGTGCCGTACGGAGCACATGTTCCTCGGCGACCGCCGGGAGCTGGTGGAACGCCTGATCCTGGCCGACACGGACACCGAACGCGAGGAGTCCCTCAAGGCGCTTCTCCCGCTCCAGAAGGCGGACTTCGTAGAGCTGTTCAAGGCGATGGACGGACTCCCGGTGACGGTCCGCCTGTTGGACCCCCCGCTGCACGAATTCCTCCCGGACATCACGGAGTTGTCGGTCCGGGTCGCGCTCGCGGAATCCCGCCAGGAGTCCCACGAGAACGACCTCCGCCTCCTCCAGGCGGTCCACCGCCTGCACGAACAGAACCCGATGCTGGGCCTGAGGGGCGTACGCCTGGGCCTGGTCATCCCCGGCCTGTTCACGATGCAGGTACGGGCGATCGCCGAGGCGGCGGCGGAACGCAAGGCGGCGAAGGGCGACCCGCGCGCCGAGATCATGATCCCGCTCGTCGGCACGGTCCAGGAACTGGAGATCGTCCGCGAGGAGGCCGACCAGGTGATCGCCGAGGTGGAGGCAGCGACGGGCACGTCACTGAAGCTGTCGATCGGCACGATGATCGAGCTCCCGCGCGCGGCCCTGACGGCGGGCCAGATCGCGGAGGCGGCGGAGTTCTTCTCCTTCGGCACGAACGACCTCACCCAGACGGTGTGGGGCTTCAGCCGCGACGACGTAGAGGCTTCCTTCTTCACCGCCTACCTGGAGAAGGGCATCTTCGGCGTCTCCCCCTTCGAGACGATCGACAGGGACGGCGTGGGTTCACTGGTGAAACTGGCGGCGAAGGCGGGCCGTGAGACTCGCCCGGACCTGAAGCTGGGCGTCTGCGGCGAACATGGCGGCGACCCGGAGTCGGTGCACTTCTTCCACGAGGTGGGACTGGACTATGTCTCCTGCTCGCCGTTCCGGATCCCGGTGGCGCGGCTGGAGGCGGGGCGGGCGGCTTCGGTGGCGCAGGGGAGCGATCACCGATAGGTCGTAGGGCCGACCGCTGGTAGGTCATACGGCCACTGAACGCCGGAACCGTCGCTTGTCCCCGACCCTCACCGATGGGCGGCGGCTCCGGATCACGAAGGGAGGGGCGGCACCCTGTGCGGGGGTGCCGCCCCTCTCCGCATGATCTGCGGGGACTGTCAACGTAAGTCGCTGACCAGGCTAAATGACGTTTGTTGGCGTTGGTTGGCGTTGAACCTGCCTGAAGCTGTTGTGCCCTCCGGGAGCGGCGAGAATCCGGGCCACGTGTCGTGGCAGCCGACCAGGGCGCGTGCGGGGCGGAGGATGGCCGCAGGGAACGACGTCAGGCCGGCTGCGGCTGTCGCCATTGGTGCACACGGCTCCAGTGATTGTGCCGATCAGCCGGCTTGCTGCTGTAGCCGTTGGTCAACGACTGTTCCGTTTGCGTCTGAAGGCACCGCGGCGCACGCTGAAATCGTGACGACCTTCGAGCTACTGGCAAAGAAGCACCCTGATCAGGTAGCACTCATGGAGATAATCCGTGACGCGTTTCCGCCAGGGCAATTCTTGCTCGGCGAAGACTTGAAACACTGGGATTCGGAGAAAGTCACCGCAGGTCGCTGCCTAGGAGTTGGCCTAGCGCGCTTCGATAATCACCCTCTGCACCCGGCAGTGCTGGTATCCCTGCACGCGGAGCAGAAACAAATATTGCCTAGACTGTCGGTTGGCCCACCTTTCGAAACCAAGAACGAGACCGACAGGGCATTGAGGGAAGTTAGTTTTACGATTATTGAGCGTTTCAGTAAAGGTATCGCGAGGGAGGTTTCTATCATCGGGATTCCTTCTCCTCGACATCTGTCCTGTCCTGGCTTCGAAGCTAGGTGTGGAGCGATGCCCGGGACCTTTGGGGCCCGCGTTCTCACCGAGAGCGGTCAGAATGGAATTCTTACGGCAGGCCATGTAGCTCCTAATCAGGGCGCCCCCGCCTATGAAGGTTCCACGCTGATTGGCGCGGTTTTGGCGAGCGTTCATCGAGGCACAGTGAATTACGGACTACCCACGGCGGATATTGCCCTGATTGAGCTCCTACAGCAGGTCAATCCTTGCTCTCAAGAGCAGGTCTTCCCCGAGGGTATAGGGCAAGACGGTGATCTCGTGAAGTCTTATGGCGCAGTCTCTGCCGGCCACGCATCCAAGATCGAAGTACTCCTACCTGCGTTCGGCGACCCACGGGAAGAGACTGGAGTCTTGGGGAATGTGATGCTGACCACAGAAGCCATCTCGACCTTCGGAGACTCCGGCGCCATCGCCGTACTGGAGCCACAGGCAGAGCTCATCGGCCACGTCGTGGCGGGGTTCCCTGCCACGAGCGACTTTGAGGGCTACTCCGTCATCCAAGATCTTCGCTACCAATTGAGCCAAGTTTCCGCAAGACTGGCCGGATGACGCTGACCAGCGAAGAGATGATCAAGAGCTACGCCGAGAACCGCCGGGCCAGCGGCGAGCTCCTGGGCTGGACGTTCGACGCGGATCACGATCAAGCGACGTTCATCATCCCCACGGATGTAGACCCCGATACTTTCCCGAAAGAAATTTCTGGAATTCGCGTCATATTGCGCCGTCTACCTCGACCGCTCTCTCTATCTGGGAGATAAGCATGGCGATCATCTCGGCTGGCGGGGTTCAGGTCCCAGGCGTAGCCACAGCGGTAGTTGTTTTTACGCTCATCTGTGCAGGTGGCTGCCTCATTCTGGCGATTGTCTTCGCATTTATAGAAAAGGCGTCGACCGGCGCTGTTCGTGATGCCACTAAGGCTGCTGTGCCTAGTGCAGTGACTCAACCCAGGCTCGACGCTAACGAAAGGCCAATTCCAATACCGCAAGCAGCTCACGTCGATTTCGCTGGCCTAGCCAAACTTGCTGAGGGCTTGGATAAGCTCAATCATGCCGGACGCTTCCTTATAATGTCTCTGGCCTTTACCGCAGTTGCAGCTGTAGCAGCAGGAGCTGGCTCGATTGCTGGTGCGGTGGCATAGACCATCCCGAAACCCCGCCGTCACGCCATGCGCTCATTCGCTGTCCAGTGCTGTGATCACGCCCGCAGGGTCGCCGTGGTACGTGAGATGTGGTTCGCCTCTCCCGGGCGGAATGAATCGGGTGCGGGTGCCGTACCTCGGGGAGCCGAAGACCAACCAGAGCTACCGGTCTGTTCCTCAAGGGCGTTCGGTTGTGGACGAGATCGCCCGGCATCGAAAGGAGTTCCCGCCCCAGGTCGTCTACATCGAGGATCGGACGAACCCGAGAAAGCCCGTGTGGCGCCACGCTCGCTTGCTGTACACCAGCGCGACCGGTGGGGCGCTCCGTCGTGGTAGCTGGGCGAAGGTGTGGGCCCGCAACGTCAAACGGGCCAACATCTACTTGGAGAAGTCCGGCAGCAAGGTCCGTGTCCCCGAGGACACGACACTTCACGATCTGCGGCACTTCTACGCCTCGGTCCTGATCAAGAACGGGGCGACACCGAAACAGGTGCAGATGAGGCTTGGTCACGCTAAGCCATCGATCACGCTGAACGTCTACACCCACCTGTGGGAGGCAGAGGCGGACCGGACTGCCGACATGATGGAGGCAGTCCTGAACGATGTGCCCTGACTGTGCCCTCTGACGTGCAGGTATGGCCGACTCCCCAGGTCAGGGAGTCGGCCATACATTCTGTGCGGGGGTGCCGCCCCTCTCCGCATGGTCTGCGGAAGCCGTAGAACCACAGGGTTCCGGGCTCTATTCGTGTGTGGCGTTCCCGTCGTACGCGTTCTGGTGGCGTCGGATCTCGTCGTGGTGCTCGGAGCTCCAGGCGGCCAGGTGCTGGATGGCGGAGAGGAGGGAGGCGCCGAGGTCGGTGAGGGAGCACTCCACACGGGGCGGCACCTCCGCGTAGGCGGTGCGGTCGACCATGCCGTCGCGCTGAAGGCGCTTGAGGGTGAGGGTGAGCATGCGCCGGGAGACGGCGGGGATCGTGGTGTCGAGATCCGAGTAGCGGGCGTCGCCACCGGCCAGGTCATCGTGTCCACCAAGGTCGGCATGCACCCGGACTACCAGGGCCTGTCCGCCTCCACCATCAAGGCCGGGGCAGAGCAGTCGCTGCGCCGCCTCGGCATCGACCACATCGACCACATCGACCTCTACCACTCCCACTACGACGACCCGTCCGTGCCCGTGGAGGAGATCGTCACGGCTCTGGACGACCTGGTGAAGGCCGGAAAGGTGCGCGCCGTGGCCGCCTCGAACCTCTCCGCGGAGCGTCTCCGGGCGTCCCTCGACTTCGCCGAGCGCGAGAACCTCGCCCGGTACGTGGCGATCCATCAACCGGTAGTCCAGGCCCGGTCGGAGGGGTTCCGGGTGCCCCACGCCTCCGCTGCCGTCACTCGCAGGCGACCCCGTCGCCGTCCCGGTCGAGGTGGGAGTCGTAGCCGGGGTCGCCCCGGTGGAGAGGCGTGACACCGGCGGCGCGGGCGGCGGTGCAGTTCGCGTAGTACGTGTCGGCGCCTCCGCCGGAGCCGCTGTCATCGGAACCAGAACCAGAACCAGAACCAGAACCAGAACCGGAACCGGAACCTGAGCCGCTTCCCGCGGCGGCCTCGGCGGTGACCGTCTTGGTTACCTTGACGGTCTTCGTCGCGGTGACCGTGGGCGCGGGTGCCGGGGTGGCGGTCTCCGTCGCGGTCGCCGTGACCGTCATCGTCGGCTGCGGCTTGGCGGCGGCGGGCTTCGCGTCGGCCGTCGTGTCCTTCTTCGTGTCCTGGCCGGAGCCGCCGGCGCCGAGGCCTATGAGGAAGGCCAGTGCGAGGGCCGGGAGGACATACCGCTTGCGGGCCCAGCGGGGTGCGGGCCGGTCCGGCCGGGGAGCCGGTGGTACGGGTGGCATCGCGTACGGATGGGTCATCTCGTCCCCCTGTGTCTGGTGTGGCCTGGAACGTAATGCCGGGACGGAGCGCGTGAAGGGGGAGTGACCAACCTGTGATGGTCCGTGATCGTCGGGTCACTCGGCGTGGGGGGAGCGGAGCCGGTCCGGCTCTCGTACGCTCTTCGTGCACCGGGGTTCACGCGTCGACGGAAGGAGCCGCCCATGTCCGGTTGGAACGAGAAGGCCGTGCCCGATCAGCGCGGCCGGGTCGCCGTCGTCACCGGGGCCAACAGTGGGCTCGGCTACGTCACCGCGCGGGAGTTGGCGCGGAAGGGGGCTCGGGTCGTACTCGCCTGTCGGAGCGAGGTGCGGGGGAGCGAGGCAGCCGACCGGATCGTCGCCGAAGTGCCGGGCGCCGAGGCGCAGTTCGGGCGGTTGGATCTCGGGGACCTGGGCTCCGTACGGGAGTTCGCGGCCACGTTTCCGTACGAGCGGCTCGATCTGCTCGTCAACAACGCCGGGGTCATGGCGATGCCGTACGGCACGACGGTGGACGGCTTCGAGACGCAGTTCGGTGTCAACCACCTCGGGCACTTCGCGCTGACCGGGCTGCTGCTGCCGGCGCTGCTCGACGCGCCGGACGCCCGGATCGTCACGGTCTCCAGCTTTATGCACGCGCTCGCCAACATCGACATCGACGATCTCAACAGCGGGCGCCGGTACGGTCGTTGGACCGCCTACTCCCGTTCCAAGACCGCCAATCTGCTCTTCACGCACGAGCTGGCGCGGCGGCTCGCGGCGGCCGGTTCGGGGGTGGTCGCCACCGCAGCCCATCCCGGGTACGCCGCCACCAACCTCCAGACCGCCGGGCCGCAGGCGGAGGGACGCCGGGGCGCCGAGCGGTTCATGGAACTCGGCAACCGCGTCTTCGCACAGTCGGCGGAGGCCGGTGCGCTGCCCTCTCTCTACGCGGCGACCGCGCCCGATGTGCGCCCCGATTCCTTCTACGGCCCGCGAGTTGCGATGTGGCGCGGGGCACCCGCCCGCTCCTGGCGGGCACCGTGGACCCTCAACGACGCGATGGGGCAACGTCTTTGGGCGGCCTCGGAGGAGCTGACGGGAGTCGTTTACGACCAACTCAAGGCGTAGGAGCGGGTGTTACGGACGCCCTTGCGGATGTGGTCCGTGGTAAGTCTGACTAAGCCTTGATTGCTGCGGCCGACCTGGCGGCCTGCTCGATCTTCGCGCAGTAGGCCGCACGGGCTTCCTCGTCGATCCGCTGCTCGTGTTCGGGGCGCATCCCGGTCCGGCCGTCGAGGCCCTCGCGCAGGATGTCGGCGTGCCCGGCATGCCGGTTGGACTCGCCGAGGACATGGACCATGACGGCGAACAGGTTCGTGTTGTGATGAGGCTCCGGCCACCACGGCACGTGGCCGGGCGCGTCGAGGGAAAGCTCGTTGATCGTCGCGTCCGAGTGGTCCCACGTGCGCCGGTAGAACTCGGTGATCTCATCGCGGGTCTCGTCCTCGGCGGCCCACAGGTCGTTGCCGTCGTGGTCCTGCCACCGGGCCAGCGGTTCCGGGGAAGGGCGGTCGAAGACCTCGCCGAAGTACCTGGCCTCGACGGTGGCCACGTGTTTGACCAGGCCGAGGAGATTGGTCCCGGTCGCTGTCAAAGGTCGGCGGGCGTCGTATTCGGACAGGCCGTCGAGTTTCCAGAGCAGCGCCTCGCGGTCCCGCCGCAGTCTCCCGTGCAGGTTGTCCTTCGCGAATTCATCGATCATGCGGCATGAGCCTGCCATGGGCTGCTCAAGGTCTCAAGATCCCGTACGTGGTCCACAACGACCGGCAGAACCGAGGCCTGACCATCGCGGCCCTGCCCTGCCACCTGCCTCGATCAGGACCGAGAGGCTCCTGCTCAGGAGAGCACCGCCCGGCTGCTGCGAGGAAGGTCGATCTCGGCTGCTTGGTCCTGCCGCGAGCGTGGGGATCGGATACGCCGCCGGGGCGTGCGCGGCGGCACTCGACTGGTTCGATGGCGTCCTTCCCGGCGAGCTGGTTGTGCTGCACACCCAGACCGCCGACGTCGGTTCGATGCGCCTCGCGGCAGAGACGGGGTTCACCGAGGTGAAGCGGTCCGTGCCTGGGACGCAAAGCAGTGGCTCGGCCCGCACTGCCCGACCTCTATCGGCTGTTCGGCGTGTGGATGCGAGTGGCAGCGTCCCTGGCCAACCAGTCCCCTTACTGCTGGCCGTCGCGGGCGGGCCGCGGCTGTGACCGCATCCAGGAACCGAACTGCTGCAGCGCACGTCTCCCGCACCATGATCTCAAGCGAGCGCCAAGAGCACGCGATTTCCACCAAGCTGGTCTCGCCGTCCGCAGTGAATATGGATCCGTCGAAGACCAACGACTACAACAGGTTCGCCGAGGCGTACACGGCCGCAAACGAAACCAACCTGGTCAATGCCTACTACGAGCGGCCCGCGATGCTGGCCCTCGCCGGAGACATGGCCGGTCGGCGGATCCTCGACGCGGGCTGCGGCTCGGGGGCCCTGTTTGCCGTGCTGCGCGACCGTGGCGCCATGGTGAGTGGCTTCGACGCGAGTGCCGGGATGCTG
>Ga0307510_10010617_pt1 | contig 10944 bp, 8 predicted proteins | sample 12_EM_MG_FD_207224 | JGI IMG/M metagenome (GOLD analysis project Ga0307510, IMG submission 207224) | Populus trichocarpa ectomycorrhiza microbial communities from riparian zone in the Pacific Northwest, United States - 12_EM | ecosystem: Host-associated > Plants > Roots > Unclassified | place... | reverse complement strand
CCGGGGCGCGCGCGCGACGCTGCGCCGGCAACTCCAGACCTCCATCATTACGGCGTGACAATGCCCGCCGCCATCCTCGACCGGGAGTATCGCATGCCGCTCAGGGCCCTGTTCCTCGCTGCGCTGACTGCCCTCGCGATCGCGCCGGGCGCGGGCCATGCCGCGCCGGCCGCCGCGGTGACGCCGGCGCGCGACGGTGTCGAGGTCCGCCATGAGGGAGCGGTGCTGCGCGTGACGGCGCTCAGCGACACGACCCTGCGCGTGCGTATCGCGCGCGACGGGCGCTTTCCCGAGGACGCCAGCTGGGCGGTTCCCGCCACCGTGCGCGCCCATGGCGTTACCGTCCAGGCCACGCCCGACGGCTTCGTCACCGCCGCGCTCGCCGTGCATGTCGCGCCCGACCTCGCGCTGATCGTCACCGACCTGCAGGGGCGCCCGATCGTCGCCGATGCCGCCGATCCGCTGCGTGAGGACGGACGCGGTTTCACGCTGCGCAAGCAGTTGCCGCAGGGGGAACATATCTTCGCGCTCGGCGACAAGACCGGCGGGTCGCTCGATCGGCGCGGGCAGAGTTATGTCGACTGGAACACCGACGCCTATGCCTTCAGCAGTTCGACCGACCCGATCTACAAGTCGATCCCCTTCTATATCGGCAGCGGCGGGCCGGGCGGCAGCTACGGCCTGCTGCTCGACAATACCTGGCGCACCTGGTTCGACTTCGGCCACCGCGAGGCGGATGTCACCAGCTTCGGCGCGCCCGACGGGCCGATCGACTATTACATCATCGCCGGCCCTGACCTGCGCGATGTGGTGCGTCGTTATACCGACCTGACCGGCAAGGCGCCGCTCGCCCCGCTCTGGTCGCTCGGGTATCAGCAGTCGCGCTACAGTTATATGTCGGCCGACGAGGTGCGGACGCTCGCCGCGCGTCTGCGCAAGGACGCCATGCCGACTGACGTGGTGTGGCTCGATATCGACTATCAGGATCGCAACCGGCCGTTCACCGTCGACCGCACCGCCTTCCCGGATCTCGCCGGGCTGGCCGGCGATCTGCGTAAGCAGGGTATCAGGCTGGTCACCATCGCCGACCTGCATGTCGCTGCAGCGGCGGGGCAGGGTTATGCGCCCTATGACAGCGGCGTTGCCGGCAACCATTTCGTGCACAATCCCGATGGCTCGGTGTTCAGCGGCAAGGTCTGGCCGGGCGCCTCGGTGTTCCCCGACTTCACCGATGCCGGCACGCGCAGCTGGTGGGGCAAGCTGCACGCGCCGCTGCTCGATGCCGGGGTGTCAGGCATCTGGAACGACATGAACGAACCCTCGGTGTTCGAGACGCCGACCGCAACCATGCCGATTGACACGGTTCACCGCATCGCCGGCGACGACTTCACCGCCCGCAACGCGAGCCATGCCGAGATCCACAATGTCTATGGCATGGAGGATACGCGTGCGACCTATGAGGGCTTGCGCACGCTGCGCCCCGACGAGCGCGCCTTCGTGATGACGCGGGCGAGCTATGCCGGCGGGCAGCGTTATGCGGTGACCTGGACCGGCGACAACAGCTCGACCTGGGACCATCTCAAGCTGTCGATCCATCAGCTGATCAATCTCGGTCTGTCGGGGTTCTCCTATGCCGGGGCCGATGTCGGCGGTTTCACCGGTGGGCCGAGCCCTGAGCTGATGACGCGCTGGTTCGAGATCGCCGCCTTCACGCCGATCTTTCGCGACCATTCGGCCAAGGGCACGCCGCGTGCCGAGCCCTGGATCGACGGCCCCGAGCAACTCGCCGTCCGCCGCCGCTTCGTTGAGCAGCGTTACCGCCTGATGCCCTACCTCTACGCGCTGGCCGAGCAGAACGCCCGTACCGGCGATCCGCTGATGCGTCCGGTGTTCTACGATTATCCCGCGCTGCTCGGTGCAGGCTGCGATCAATCCATGGCCTTCACCCTGGGCAGCGCGCTCTTGATCGCGCCGCCGCCCAAGCCGGAATCGCCGCAATCCTATGACGTGTGCCTGCCCGCCGGCGGTTGGTTCGACCTGTGGAGCGGGTTGCCGGTCGCAACCGCGGGCGACAAGGCCGCGCCGGTCGGCACGGTCAGCGAGACGCCGCGGCTCGAGCGCCTGCCGGTCTATGTCCGCGCCGGCACCATCCTGCCGACGCAGCCGCTGGTGCAGAGCACGGCCGAGACACCCGATGGTCCGCTCTCGCTCGACCTCTATCCCGGACCCGATTGCCACGGCACGATCTATCTCGACGACGGGCACAGCATGGCGTTCCAGCGCGGCGCGTTCCTGCGCCAGACGGTGCGCTGCGAGACCGGCGCCGATGGCGCGCTGACCCTGTCCTTCGATCCGCGCGACGGTCGGTTCGCGCCATGGTGGCGCAACATCGCCGTCACCGTGCATGGCTGGACCGGTGCAGCGGCAGTGAGCGGGCGCGGTGCAACGCCGGCAAGCGCCTCGGCCGAAGCGCGCACCGTGCACTTCACGCTGCCCGACCAGCCGCGCGCCGCGCGCATCGTCATCACGCCACGCCCGTCCTGAGGCGCGGCGGCATTCTTCTCCTCTTCCGGCTTCCGATCGAAAGGCCCTGACATGGCGTTCACCGCGGCAACATCGCCCTCGACCGATCCCGGCGCCGCCGCGCCGGACGGGCAGGGCGTCGATGCACCCGACCTGCGCCTGTTCGTCTTCGCGCTGTTCTTCATCTTCGGCGGCATCACCAGCCTCAACGACATCATCATCCCCAAGCTGAAGGACCTGTTCACGCTCGACCATGCCGGGGCGATGCTGGTGCAGTTCGCCTTCTTCCTGGCCTATGCGCTGTTCTCGCTGCCGGCGGCGGCGATCGTGCGGCGTGCCGGGTATATGCGCACCGCGGCGATCGGGCTGCTGACCATGACCGCGGGCTGCCTGTTGTTCATCCCCGCCGCGCAGTCGGCGACCTATGGGATGTTCCTTATCGCCCTGTTCGTGCTCGGTGCAGGCATCACCATCGTGCAGGTCGTCGCCAATCCGCTGATCTCGCTGCTCGGCAAGCCGCGTACGGCGCATAGCCGCCTGACCTTTGCCCAGGCATTCAACTCGCTTGGCACCACGATCTTCCCGCGCGTCGGCTCATGGTTGATCCTCGGCGGCATCGCCTCGGTCACCGCCGCCTCGCTCAGCGGTGCGGCGCTCGACGCCTATCGCGTCGAGGCGTCGCGGGCGATCGTCCATACCTATATCGGCCTGGCCGTCGCGCTGCTGGTCATCGCCGGTGCAGTGTGGAGCCGGCGCAACCGGCTCAACGAAGTGCAGGATCGCACCGGCAACATCCTCCACGCCTTCACCCTGCTCAAGCTGCCGCGCTTCGCCTTCGGCGCGGGCTGCATCTTCCTCTATGTCGGCGCCGAGGTGGCGATCGGCTCGCTGATCGTGAACTATCTGGAACAGGCCAATGTCTGGCATGTCGACCAGCAGACCGCCGGCGATTACGTACTCTATTATTGGGGCGGCGCGATGGTCGGGCGGTTCATCGGCTCGGCGGTGCTGCGCGTCATCTCGCCGGGCAAGGTGCTCGCCGGCGTCGCCACTGGCGCGATCCTGCTGATCCTGCTTTCGGCGAATGTCGATGGCGCCGTGGCGGGCTGGGCGCTGCTCGGCATCGGGTTGATGAACGCGGTGATGTTCCCGACCATCTTCAGCCTGGCGAGCGAAGGGCTGGGGCCGCGCGCCGCGGAAGGATCGGGCATCATCGCCACCGCGATCGTCGGCGGGGCGATCGTCCCGCCGCTGACCGGCAGGATCGCCGATGTCAGCCACAGCCTGCAATTCGCGCTGATCCTGCCCGCCGCCTGTTATGCGATCATCCTTTGCTACGGCCTGTTCGCGCGGCGGCCGGTGGTCGGCTAGTCATGTCACCGGGAGAGACGCCATGACCCAGTTCACCGCGATGCGCGGCAGCACCCTGTCCGACCGGCAAGCCGTCTGGGCCTTCGTCCTCGGCTGCATCGCGGTCACCGCCGGTGTGGTGTTCCACCTGCCGATGTTCGTGATGGCGCGCAGTATGGGTTATCGGCTCGCCGGCATGCCGATGGGCGCGGGCATGACCTTCGGCATGGCGCTGATCGTGGTCGGCGTGCTGGTCGCCGCCTGGGGCCTGTTGCCGCGCAATCTGGCGGCGCAGCGCGCCGCTGCGCGAACAATCACCGTATCGGCGCCCGAGGACGCGCCGATCGGCCCGGCGCACTGGATGCTGATGGTCGTGCTGGTCATCGCGCTGACCATCGACGTGATGAAGCCGGCCTCGCTCGGCTTCACCGTGCCCGGCATGGTCGCTGAATATGGCGTGCCGAAAGCGACCGTCTCGCTCGTCCCGTTCTTCGCGCTGATGGGCACGGTGGTCGGGTCGATGCTGTGGGGCGTGATCGCCGACATCTATGGCCGCAAGGCGTCGATCCTGCTCTCGGCGGTGATGTTCGTCGGCACCTCGATCTGTGGCGCGATGCCGAGCCTCGCCTGGAATATCGGCATGTGCTTCATGATGGGCGCCGCCGCCGGCGGGATGCTGCCGGTGACCTATGCGCTGCTCGCCGAGATGATGCCGAGCCGCCACCGCGGCTGGTCGCTGGTGCTGGTCGGCGGGCTCGGCGCGGCGGGCGGTTATCTCGCCGCGAGCGGGCTTTCGGCGCTGCTGCAGCCGGTCTTCGGCTGGCGGATTCTGTGGCTGGCTAATCTGCCCACCGGCCTGGCACTGATCGCGCTCGGTGCCTTTATTCCGGAATCGGCACGTTTCCTCATCGCGCGCGACCGGGTCGCGGAGGCCGAGCGGGTCATGCGTCGCTTCGGTGCGACGGCGCGTACGATGCCGTCGGCGTCCCCGCCTGATCCGGCGGCAGACGAGCGCGGCGGCCCACGCGGGTTCGGCGTTGGGCTTGTGGGATTGAGCATCGCCGCGCTGACCTGGGGCATGGTCAATTTTGGCCTGCTGCTGTGGCTGCCGGGCGACCTTGCTGCCAAGGGTTATTCGATTGGCGCGGCGAGCACGGTTCTCGCCCAATCGTCGCTGATCGCCTTCCCCGCGGTGTTCGTCGCTGCGCTGCTCTACAGTCGGTGGAGCACCAAGGGGTCGCTGGTGCTAATGATCCTCATCCTTGTCATCGGCCTAGCCGGGATCTTCCGGCTGGAAGTGACCGGGAGCGGCGGCATCGTGCTGCCCGTAGCGCTGCTGATCGTCGGCTCCAACGGGTTGCTCGCGGTGTTGCTGCCCTATGCCTCGGAAAGCGCGCCCTTGCGGATTCGCGGTCGCGCAATCGGGTGGGTCGCCGCCTGCACCAAAGGCGGCGGACTGCTCGCGCAGACGCTGAGCATCCTGGCGCTGGTGCCAGCGATGAGCGTCGTCACCGTGTGCGTGGTCGCACCAGCCGCCATCGCGCTCGCCATGATCGCCTGGTTCGGGCGGGAGACGCGCAGTATCGACTTGCGGTTGCTCGATGCGCCTGCCGTCCTGGCGTGATGGGCGACCGGCCAGGCAGATTCGTGGCAACCGCCGAGGCTGCCGAAGCCGAAGAACGATATTACGTGATGCTCGACGAGGAGCGCATGGCTGCGTAACTCAAACCAACCGGTCTCCGACAGACCCGGGGCGGTTCAGAGCGATTGTCCATCGTCGATTGTGACCACAGATCCAGTGACATAGGCGCTTTGATCTGAGCATAGATACAAGAGTGCGCTGTCCAGTGAATCCTCGGCCATAAGTCGCTGCCGAGGCCATTTCGCGATCTGGCGGATGCCGGCCTCGGTCTGGAACCAATCCCCGTTGAGGTCGGTCTGGATGTAGCCCGGGCAGAGAATGTTGACGTTGATGCCGCTGCGCGACCAGTCGCGCGCCAGCGTCCGGCCGAGCTGGAGCGAGGCGGCCTTCGAGGCGGCATAGAGGCCGAGGCCGGGCGAGATTGCCGTCGCGGTGATAGACGAGACGATGACGATCCGACCCCGGCCGCTGTCGGGTGACCCAGCCGCGATCATCCGCCGCGCGCCCTCGCGTGCGGTGAGGAACACGCCACGGAAATTGACCCCCATCACTGCGTCGATCGCCTTGGCATCGAGATCGAGCGCCGGGCCGGCCATGTTCATCCCGGCATTGGCGATCGCCGTGTCGACCGGGCCGAAGCGCGCTGCGGCGGCATCATAGGCGGCGATGACCGAGGCCTCGTCGGTGACGTCCATCGGCACCGCCAGCGCCTCGCCGCCGGCCGCCTCGATCGCCTGCACCACATCGGCCAGTTGGGCGGTACGCCTTGCGCCCAGCACCACCTTCGCCCCGGCGTCGGCAAGGATGCCGGCGAAACGGGCGCCGAGCCCCGATGATGCCCCTGTGACCAGCGCGACGCGCCCGTTCAGCCTGTCCATGGCCATGCTCGTTATCCCTGCGTCGCCGTGGCGGCATCGCGCTTGATCTTCCTGGCGAGGCTCCATTTGTGCACCTCGGTCGGGCCATCATAGATGCGGAAGGCGCGGATCTCGCGGAAGATTTGTTCGACGATCGTGTCGCCCGACACGCCGGTGCCGCCCATCACCTGCACGCAGCGATCGGCAACGCGCATCAGGCCTTCCGACACCGCGATCTTGGCCATCGAGCTTTCGGTCGTGCCCGGCGCACCGCTGTCGAGCACGCCGGCGCACCAGTCGATCATCAACTCGGCCTGTTTCAGGTCGATGAGATTTTCCGCCAGCATGAAGCCGACGCCTTCATGGTCGATTAGTGGCTTGCCGAAGGCGTGGCGCTTGCAGGCGTAGGCGGTGGCGATCTCGTTGGCGCGGGTCGCGCCGCCATGCCAGCGCGTGCAATGCGTCAGCCGCGCCGGCGCCAGCCGGACCTGGGCATATTTGAAGCCCTGGTCGGGCTCGCCCAATATCTGGTCGGCCGAGACGCGCAACCCATCGATCGCGACGATCGAATGGCCGCCCGGCATCGAGCTGTCGATCGTGTCGAGCACGCGCTCGATGCGGATCGCCGGGTCGGGCAGGTCGACCAGGAACAGGGTAGCGCCCTGCTCCGTCTTGGCCATGATGATGCCGACCGCGGCGCCATCCGCGCCGGTGATGAACGCCTTGCGTCCATCGATCACCCAGTGATTGCCGTCCTGCCGCGCGACGGTCTTCATCATCATCGGGTCGGAGCCGGCGCCGCCCTCATCGGCCGGCTCGGTCATGAAGAAGGCGGAGCGCGCCTCGCCCGCGACCAGCGGCTTCAGGAAGCGCGCCTTCTGCTCGGCGGTGGCGACCTTGCCGAGCAGGAACATATTGCCCTCGTCGGGCGCGGCGACGTTGATCGCGACCGGGCCGAGCGGCGAGAGCCCGGCGGCGCGCAGCACCGCCGCCGTCTGGGCATGGCTCAGATGCGATCCGTCGGCGAGGATATGCGGCGTCATCAGCCCGGCGGCGCAAGCAAGGGCGCGCAACTCGGCGACCAGCGCAGCCGAGGGGCCATGCGTGCCGCAGCGTGGGTCGCGCTCATAAGGCGCGACGGTCTCGCGCACGAACGCCTCGACGCGCGCGGCGATGTCGTGCGCGCGTGGCGCGGGGGCGTCGGTCATGTCCTGTCCATTTTCATGGTCGTGCCGGTCAGGAGGCGATGTCGAGCGGCACGGCGGCGCGCAACGCGAAATCGGTGACCTGGCGCCCGACCAGCGCGAGTTGCTTGGCTACCTCGGCATCGCTCGGTGCTGCGTCCTCGGCGAAGCGGCACAGCTGGCTGTTGACCGCCGCGGCGAACGGTGTCGGCCAGCCGCGAAAGGCATGGACGATCGCGCGCAACGCGGCAATCGTGCTGCCCGTCGCCTGCCAGCCATAAGCGGTGGCGATCAGGCCGACCGGCAGGTCGCTGAGATAGGTGCGCGCCTCGTCGCGTGCGGTGTCTTCGAGCAGGTCGAGCGCATTCTTGACCAGGCCGGAGATATTGCCGTGATAGCCCGGGCTAGCGAGGATCAGCCCCGACGCCTCGCGCACCGCCGCGACCAGCGCCGCCTCGCCCGGCGTGCGGGCGGGCGATTTCGGGTTGTAGTGCGGCAGCGCGGCGAGCGCCTCGCCACCGACCAACAGAGTGCGGGCGCCACGCGTCTCGGCCGCGGCAAGTGCGATGCGCAGCGCCGCCTCGGTCGAGGAGTGCCCCCCGGTGGTGCCGCCGATGCCGACGATCAACGGCCGATGCGCTACCATGATCCCGCTCCTGGAATTATTCAAACCACGATTGATTATTTGCCTCGATTGGTGTGCGAGTCAACGTGGCTTGTGGCGTCGGGTCGTTTACCCATGCACCACCCCGGCCTGCGCCGGGGTGGTGCATGGGTTTGCATGGCGTCGGTTTCAAACGAGTTTGGCATGACGGGCGAATTCAGCCTCACACCTCCTGCGCCTGGGGCCGGATCAATATCTCGTTGATATCGACCGCGTCCGGCTCGCCGATCGCATAGGCGATGGCGCGCGCGACCGAATCCGCGGGCAGGGCGATGGCCGCGGCACCGGCCAGGCGCTCGAGCGAGGCCGGGTCGGTGATACGGTCGAACAATTCGCTCTCGGTCGCGCCGGGCGAGACGATCGTGACGCGGATGCCGTCTGCGGTGACTTCCTGGCGCAGTGCCTCGGCGATCACCCGCACGGCGTGTTTGGTCGCGGCATAGACCGCCGAGCCGCCATTGACCTTGTGCCCGGCGACCGACGAGATCGCGATGATATGACCGGATTTCTGCGCCTTCATCCGCGGCAGCGCAGCGGCGATGGCATAGAGCACGCCCTTGATATTGGTGTCGATCATCGCGTCCCAGGCGTTGATATCGAGGATGTCGAGGCGCGAGATCGGCATGATGCCGGCATTGTTGACCAGCACGTCGATACGGCCGAACCGCGCCACCGCCGCTGCGACCAGCGCCTCCATCGAGTCGGGGCCCGTCACATCAGCCGCGACCGCCAGCGCCTTGCCGCCCGCCGCCTCGATCTCGGCGACCAGTGCATCGAGCCGGTCCGTACGACGCGCGCCCAGCACCATCGCGGCGCCGCTTGCCGCCAATCGCCGTGCGATTGCCGCGCCGATGCCGCTGCTCGCTCCGGTAATGACCACCGTCTTGCCCGCGATATTGTCCATGTCTCTCCCTCCCGCTTGACCTGATGGATTCGATCGATAGTTTATCTAACGTTGATTGGAAATAAAGTCGCTGATAGGTCGGCGAGCAATGATTACCCCGCCGGGAGAGCGCGATGCAGAAACCAACCGCCTATATCGTCGACGCCCTGCGCACGGCCGGCGGGCGCCGCAACGGCAAGCTCGCCGGCTGGCATCCGGCCGATCTCGGCGGTGCGGTGCTCGACGCGATCGTGGCGCGCACCGGGATCGATCCGGCGGGGATCGAGGACGTCATAATGGGCTGTGTCAGCCAGGGCGGTGAGCAGGCCTTTCAGATCGGTCGCAACGCGGTGCTCGCCTCGCGCCTTCCGGAAAGCGTGCCGGCGGTGACGATCGACCGGCAATGCGGTAGCTCGCAACAGGCGATCCAGTTTGCTGCCCAGGCAGTGATGTCGGGCACGCAGGACGTGGTGATCGCAGCCGGGGTCGAGAGCATGACGCGCGTGCCGATGTTCTCGCCGGGGGTGTTGTTCGAGCAGGCCGGGCTCGGCAAGGCCAAGTCGCCGCGCCAGGAAGAGCGCTACCCCGGCATACAGTTCAGCCAGTTCACCGGTGCCGAGGCGATCGCGCGAAAATATGGCCTGACCCGCATCGACCTCGATGCTTACGCGCTGGAGAGCCATCGCCGTGCGGCGGCGGCGACCGAGCGTGGTGACTTCGCGGCGGAGATCTTGCCGTTGGAAATCGAGATGCCAGACGGGCCTGCGCTTCACACGCGGGACGAAGGCATCCGCCATAACGCGACGCTGGAATCGATCGGCGCGGTGAAGCTGCTGCAGGAAGGCGGGATGATCTCCGCCGCCAATGCCAGCCAGATCTGCGACGGGGCTTCGGCAGTGCTGATCGTCTCTGAACAGGCGCTCAAGGATCACGGGCTGACCCCGCTCGCGCGCATCCACAACCTGACCGTCACCGGCGGCGATCCCGTGATCATGCTCGAAGAACCACTGTTCGCGACCGACCGGGCGCTGAAACGCGCCGGCCTCCGCATCGAGGATATTGATCTTTACGAGGTCAATGAGGCGTTTGCACCGGTGCCGCTCGCCTGGCTGCAACACATCGGTGGCGATGCCGCGCGGCTCAACGTCAATGGTGGCGCGATCGCGCTCGGGCATCCGCTCGGCGCTTCGGGCACCAAGCTGATGGCAACTTTGGTTCACGCCCTCCACAAGCGCGGCGGACGCTACGGCCTGCAAACGATGTGCGAGGGCGGCGGCACCGCCAACGTCACTATCGTGGAGCGGTTGTGAGCGGCCCACTTCAGGTCGAGCGGCGTGGCGCGGTCGACTGGGTCACCCTCGACCGGCCTGATCGGCTGAACGCGCTCGACGCTGCGCTGATCGAGGCGCTGCTGCGCTATTTCGAGCGACTCTACGATGATGACGATTGCCGCGTCGTGGTGCTGCGCGGCGCCGGTCGCGCCTTTTGTGCCGGTGCGGATCTGGGCGGTGATCTTACCCGCCACGTCACCGATGACGGCATCGCCGCCTCGATGCGGGTGCAGCGCAAGATCCGCAACATCATGCTGGCGATGCGCCGCTGTCCGCAGCCGATCGTCGCTTTGCTCCACGGCGCCGCGGTCGGCGGCGGCTTCGCGCTCGCGCTGGCCAGCGACATCCGCCTCGCCGCACCCGACACGCGGATGAACGCCGCCTTCAAGATCGGCATCGGCGGCTGCGATGTCGGGGTGAGTTATTTCCTGCCGCGCCTCGTCGGCGCGTCGCTGGCACATGAGCTGATGCTCACCGGCCGCGACCTGCTCGCCGACCGCGCGCTGCGGC
>Ga0307510_10010616_pt1 | contig 10945 bp, 4 predicted proteins | sample 12_EM_MG_FD_207224 | JGI IMG/M metagenome (GOLD analysis project Ga0307510, IMG submission 207224) | Populus trichocarpa ectomycorrhiza microbial communities from riparian zone in the Pacific Northwest, United States - 12_EM | ecosystem: Host-associated > Plants > Roots > Unclassified | place... | reverse complement strand
AAAATAAAAACTCAATTTGGCATACATGTGCATGCACATAGGGGAAGAGAGAGAGAGAGAGAGAGTTACAGTAACACACAAGTCCTTTAGGCAAATGAAATAAATTCTAAATGGAAAATTCTCAGCACAAAATTAGTAGAAATTGGATTGAAGAGCTGTAAAAACAATCAACCAATAATTCTAGCTAAAATCCTTTTGTGGTGAAGACAAAAATGACTGATCAAAATAGGGGGGGGGGGGGACATGTTTCTAATGATGGTTAAAGTACGATGCTATTCGTGGATACTGGTATCATGACATAGAAGAAAAACGGTTTGACACCTGAGAACTAAAGCATTCTGCTGCATTCAAATGCAAGAGGGACCCATTAATTATATGATTCCATGCATTCTTAATAGATAACTTTAGCTTATTTTATACAAAACCATAAAATTGGTTGATGTAGTTACATGAACTTATTATAAAGTACCTAAGCATGTCTCTTCTTGGGTTACTGATTCTACCCACACCCAAAAGTATAAAAAAAATAAAAATAGGTAGAATCAATAGTGCAAAATTTTGAATCATTTAAAACTGGATTGACTGGATCCCTTTCTCAGTTTCAACAAATTGGAGATGTGCACCTATTAGTTACCGTGTTTTTACCTTCAATTATTTCTTTTGGACATTTACCTTTAAGTATTCAATTAAATTATATGCAATTGAAAGATATGAAGTTGGATACACTATAACTCCCCACTATGGCACAACTCATCTCATTTCCACTTTCTTAAAGTTATTTTTAATTGACAGACCTTTAGAAAGTTTGAGCACCGGTGGCAGTCATCCTCCTATGCCAACTGGCTACGATTCAAAATAATGGGAAACTGCAATAAAAACTTAGAGCAAATTGAGTTGTTGATGATTATTATGCCCCAATTAGTCTGATTCCATGTAAGCCTTAACTCTGCCCTTACATGCAGCTCTCAACGCATCATGTTGAATGAAAATTACCCATTTATTTAAAAAAAAGAAGGTACAGTAGGAAGCGAAATAATAAAGATAATGTATGGTGTCAATTATTGTTCTTGTTATTGGACACCATAATTTCATCACTTTTTCTGTGTTTCTAGAATATTTAACAAGTCTATAATAGGTGCTGACACCACTGGAAGGGAAAAAATGTACCAAAAGAGTTCTAGGGTTAGGACAATAAATCTACAGAAAAGTTTCTTTTAATCCAGGACTGGGAGTCCAAGGGGACTCAACTTATTATTGAAATCATATCATGGAAGAATCAAATATAAGAATATGACAAAAATGATAAAAAAAATGTATTTCACCTTGAGAGGAGCTGCACCAGTGAAGAGTTATGATTTAAAGTACATGAGAAAAGACTAAACCAAGAAACAAATAGATGACACGTTAACAGCATAGTGAAGTTAGTCATGTGGAAGCATGTATACATACAAGAAACATGAGAATCAGAATGATTGAAACAGAAGAAATTTCGAAGTATAAACCCATGCAGAGCAGCAATAGTTAGCATATTAAAACCAAGTGTTGCAGTGTTCAGGTAGCAGTACCTGAGAAAGATCCTGCCATCTGCTTTGCTGCCCAAAATTCCGCAAAATGACATTCAAGTCTTGCACCTTCAACACCCCTCCAAATCTGTACAAAGAGTAATATACAGACTGTTTCATTTACATCAAACAACTCTAGTAACAAATCAAAGAAATAAAAGGAATAATTTAAGATGGAAGTAATCAGAAATAAATTCAAGTGAAAAACAACCAGATTTCTTTGAGTCCTCGTTTTGATGTTTTGGCAGCCCAAATCCCCCATTAATGTAATGGAGGCCCTTCATCCCCCCCCCCCTCCCCCCCCAACCCAATCAAAAAAGAGAGAAGATCAGTTTATCAATAACAATGAGATTAGTGTCCCCTCTGTGAACCATGGTATATTATGGAAGTACAAGCTCACTGACTGTGACTAGTGTAGATAAAGGGTCTTTTAATGGTACAAGGGTGAGGTATAGTTATGCAGTAATGGAGAAAAGAAGTTGTAGAGAGTAAAAGATGGAATTAGAGAGAAAAATTCTCAGGTGAATCTTGTCAAAAGCTGCCAAATGAGGAAATCGATATGGTATTTATAGATATTCATTGGAACTTTAGCAATGCAAGGGACGAGATGAATTCTGATCAACATAAGGATGGGTAAACAAGCCGAACAGTGATGATTTTTTTGTGCATTACAGGATCCATCATACAATAGCAGGGAATGTTGATGAAGAATGGAAGATAGTACTCATAGAATCAGTGAAATATAGTTATAATAAAGAAGAGTAACGGGATTGTTATGCGAACCCCAAATGAGATGCAGATGCTAAGATGAATTTGTGGTGACACAAGAAAAGACTGGATAAGAAATGAGTGCAGCTGCAGAATGGTGAAAGTAGCACATTTTGAGGATCATTCAGGGACAAAATATTTCATCCAATATCCAATGGAATCTTGGAGAGGAAGAGGGACCATGTTGAAGTACCAATTGTGAGAAGAGTATATGCAGAAAGGTGGAAACAGAACACGTTGAGGAGGGCTGTCCACGTAGTTGTAAGTTAAAATAAGGACTGTCCAAGATAGTTTGATCATGTCCAGTGTGGGCATTAGGAGAGCAATAATGAGCATATTGAAGACATGAGTGAGAAAAAGGGGAAAGCAGACCAAAACTAATGTGTGTTGAAGTGATAAGGAATGATTTACCATCACAACAGGTTGCAAGAAGTTTAGCTAAAGGGAAATGGATTCATACTAGATACTAGAAGCTTAATTTAGTTACATTGATTTTATGATCAATGTATCACCAATATAACAGATGCATAACACCAATTTACAGAAGTTTTCTTTTTTTATTAGAATCATTTAAAATTATGATTTCATGGGAAATTAACAAACAATTCCCATTATCATAGTTTCATTAAAATCTTTCTGCAACGAGACAACCTCCAGCACATACCATCTCTAAGAATCTTAGCTAAGTTTCAAATAATTGGACAAAAAACAGTTCATATTCATAAGTTCTAGCTCTCAATCTTGATCTCCACGGCAAATATCACCCCAAGCCCAATACCTACCACTAAAAAAGAAACTGTTCAATGAATTAACACGCGACCCCTTGCCTAATTTCAACCTTAAGGAACAATTCCCACAAAAGGGTTAATTTCTTGGAATTATAAGTTCCATGTATCATTCAGAGAATCCTTTTTTATGTAATATCAAACAAGTAAAATCAAATACCACACAAAAAAGAAAGAAAGAAAAGGCATCACAGCAAAATTCCAGAACCCACAAAACCAGGCAAGTAGATAAAAAATTGCATTCAAAAGTTACCTTGGAAGGGTAAAAAACGATTAAAACGTAGTTCACATTTTCACTGCATTTTTACGGCATATTATCATTCAAGAATAAAAAAACAAAGGAAGGACCTTTGGAGAGCAGAATCCAAATGGGGTGATTGTTGAACTTGAAGAATGGCATTTTTTCTAGCCAGGTATGGCTTTGAGTGACGCCTTTGAGCGTCAACTGCACAGCCGTTTTGTGGGTCATTACAAGAGATATCGACAAGTGTTGGTGTTGGTGTTGGTGCTGCTGCTGCTGCAGAACTGCGTTGGCTGCCTCTACCGCTGCCGCCGCCGCTGCTGGTGATGGCGGTGGATACACGAGGAGTTAATGGGAAAGATAAGGGTGTTGGGCGGGGGTGGATATGGTGAAACCCTGTGCAAGTGCTTGTAGGTGATAACTCCATTCTTCTGGGTTGGCACTAGCGAAGGAAGATTTTTTATTATTATTTCTTCTGTGAAGGTAATTATAAAATATTCGTCCTTTAAAGAAGGGAAAATTGCAACTTTGGCAGACTTCCACCTTTTCAATTGCGCCAAGTACTTCATTTTCATTTTTTCTTTTTCTTTTTTCTGTGGCTATTTTTTCCTATTAGCACGGTATTTTTTTAAAAATGATAAAATAATATAATTTAAAAAAATCAGTGAAATAATATAATTTATACATGTCATAGTTGGAACGATAGCACAATATTTAACTTTATTGATATTTAAAATCATGACATTTTGAATAAATTGTGAAATATATTGTATAAATTATGATGAAGAGAGATGAAAGGAAAAAAATAAAAATTCAGAGACATATTAAAACTCCAATTACAACTTTATTAGTACAATTATAAAAATCTCGACAATACAAATTTAAAAACATTAAAAAAATCATCAATCATGACGAAAGTGAAGCCACACTTGTCGTTAAAGGAAAGTGAGCCCTCACTACCTTCGAACTGTGAGTATGACACACTTTGATCATCGTTGATTATATTTTTTGGTGTCATTGAATTCGTCTTATTGAGAATTTTCTAATTACATTGGTGATGTCGTAATCAAGGTTTCGATGTCCATCCAAAGTTTTTTTATTTTCTTCTTTCTTTCCTCTATCTTTTTCTTATCATAATTTATACAGTTTATTTTACAATTTTTTTGAAATGTTGTGTTTCTAATAGCAATAAATTTGCATGTTGTATTTTCCAATCACATATGTACAAATTATATTATTTTAATAGTTTGAAAAAGAATTATTTAATTTACCTCCTTCTATTTGTATTTATTTATATGGCCAACCATCTAAATAAACACTCTTAATTGCCTATAAAGTTTTTGTATATTGTAAATCCTAGTCATAAGTACGGGAGAGAGAGAAACAAGCATATGGCCAAGTCAAAAACCAATTTATTCAAGACTGTCCTATTCTAGTATTTATTTACCCATTTCAAATTAGCCCTCAAGTTTATAAATTTTTTATCCAATAACCTAAAAATTATCTTGATCAAGTTATGGGTATTAATTTTTTTATTTGAACTTATAAATTATCATTGTGCTTGAATGACTTAATTATAATTAACTATAAGGATGAAAGTGTACTATTTCAAACTATAAGGATTGGTCACTACTTTTTTGACCACCCAGCCACTCAAGTGATAATTAAAACAATTATTTTATTTTTTAATTATCTAGTAGGTGGTCAAGTGGTAAAAGCTCGTGATTAAGAGGTTTGCTCTCCCTGTGATCTCAAGTTTGAGCCCCGTGGTTGCTAATATGATTACCACTAGAGGCTTACATCGTCGTTAACTTCAGGGTCTGTGAGATTAGTTAAAATGCACGTAAACTGAGCTGGACACCTACATTAATAATAATAAAAAATATTTTATCTTCCTAACAAATATTATTCTTCAAGAAGTATATTCAAACTCAATTGAAATATAAAATTTCAACTTTGTATCTAGAACTTTTAAATTCTAGCACAATAAATCCTACAATGTTTGGTTTTTAATTTGTTATTAAGAAATTACTAGCTAGGAAACTTTTCATTCGGTGGGTTTTCCACCCTTAAATAATGATTGGAAGATGAATATCTTTTTCTTTGATCATGATTTATGTTTAAATTTCTTATTATAACCTCTCTCTCTATTTTTTTTTAATTTAATAAAGATTGTTGTTAGCATGCTCTACCAACAAAACTTTTCAAGTAAAGAAAAAAAAAACCACCTTACCAAATATAGTTTCGACAAGCCAAATAAGTTAACTCGAGACTTAACCAACCCGAGTTTAAACCAATCTGAATTAAAAAAAAAATTAATTTAAAAGATATTTGAGAATATAATAGTGATTACTTTTCAAAATACTTTTTACTTAAAAATATATTAAAATAATATATATTTTTTATTTTTTTAATTATTTTAACATCAATATGTTAAAATAATTAAAAAAATAAAAAAATAATTTTTTTTAAAAAAATCTCAAAACTTTTTGAAACGTGAATTGAGTTTTACAACAGTGGACGAAACTTAAGAACATAAAAGATAAAGACAGAAGAATCTCACATGTAAGAGTTGTGAGCTATGCGATTTATGCCTTTCTTTTTCAGCACTTCTTTTAACAATTTTAAAATGCACTTTTTATTATTTATATAAATAAATTAATAATACAATACTTATAAAAAAAGAAAGAAAATCAGGTACAGCTCATGTACACCCTATTTCCACCTGCTCCATCATCCAATCACCAACACCGTAGCCGACTGGGACCCATGAAATCTGTAAGGGGGACCCAAGACGTCTGTTTCACAAACACACGTAGGTCCCACTAATGGTGTCCGACACGTGGCAATATTCTCGCGAGTGGATGGATGCTTATGCTCCCAACCTCTCTCTTTCTCCTTTGTCTTTTCAGAAGGGAGGTGGAGGGGTGAACGTATAAGGGCAAACCTAACAAAAGTCCCCAACTCATAAGGACAATATCAATTAAGTTTCCAATTTATGTTTTATCTCAATTTGGTCCTCAATGAATTCTCAATCAAACCCATCCTTAAATTTTCTCCATACAAAATCAAAGAATTCTGTAAGATCCTCGTTTTGAATGACATGGAGCTTATACAATAGAACTGTGATTGTTTAGAAGTATAGTTGCGGTTGTTTTTCAAAGTATTTTTCATGCTAAAATGCATCAAAATGATTTTTTTTATTTTTTTAAAAATTATTTTTGAGATCAGCATATCAAAACGATCTAAAACATATAAAAAAATTAAATTTTAACAAAAAAATTTATATTTTTATGAAACACGATTTGTACTGTGTTTCCAAACAATACTAATTATATAAGGAAATGTAAAGCTTTTGTGTATCAATATAACGTAAAAGATTTTAGTAAATTTGTAAATTTATTATGGACTAAATTTAACTATTCCAATTAATTTAAACTAGCAATGATTCGACTGAAAATTTATTTACTATTGAGGACTTAATCAAGATAAAAAAAAAACTGAAGATTTGCATGTGTTTGGCTGTGCAAACAAACAGGCCCTTAATTGATATTAACTTTACAGATGGGACTTGTTTTCTGGTTTGTCCAAAAAAAGAATGAAAGAGAAAGTGAAAGTAGGCGTAAGGAAAAGGAGGGAACTTGATGCATGGGCAATTGACAGACAACTGCCACCACAACACAACGGAACACTTGAAAAGGAAAGGAAAGGAAAGCAAGAAAGACACATTTTTTAATAGTTGAAGAAAGAAGCAAACAAAGAAAGAAGTTAATGTTTTTAGAGAGATAAAAGAGGTGAGGTGTCCATTGTAGCAGCAGCAGAGGATCTGGAGGCTCGACAGGACAAGATACAACCTTTTTTTGTATGTTTTGCTCCTTCGAGCTAAAAAGTTTTGGGTTTTGTTTTTTAGAGAGAAAGAGAGAGAGATTCATCATCGAGTTGCTTAAATGCTTGGACGATGCTTGGATTGATTTTCTTGTATGTTCAGGTGACTTTATGATTTCTTTTAGTGCCTGTTTCTCTCTCTGTGTGCTTGTGTAATTTGGTTATTTCCATTTTCTTTTGATTTTCCTCGCTCTTTTTTCTTTTGATGCTCTGAAAGATTACGGCTTTTTCTTTTTTGCTGGCCTTTTGTGTTCAATTACCTCGATGATGATTTTGGAATTGAGTAGGTTCATTAACCTTTTGTGGGATAGCAAGAATTTTTTTTTTCTATGTAATAATTCATGTTTAGTTTCAATTCATTGTGGTAAACCTAATGCATGATGTTTTGAAAGATTATGGCTTTTTCTTTTTTCTTTTCTTTTTCCTGGCATTTTGTGTCCATTCACCTTAATGATGATGGGGTCATTAACCTTTTCTGGGATAGCAAAAATGTTTTTTTCTATGTGATAATTTCTTGTTTAGTTTCAATTCATCGTGGTAAACCAATGGATGAATTTAGATGATTAATTTTAATATTGAGATAATATGAAATGCTTGAAGTGGAGGAATCTTGTGGTTCCATCATTTAAATATGATAAACTGCATCTTATTTTCAGAACCAAAATAGCAAATGGTGCTCCTTCGTCACTTATTAGATATTGAAGACAGTGAAAGGTACTAATCTTGTTACCAAATCTTCCATTTGTTGAACCATAACCTTCTTCTTCTTCCTTTTTTTTACAGCTAAGAATATCCTTTTGCACATACAAAAAATCATAATGTCACCCTCAATAATTATGATGATGATGAAAATTTCCTGACTTTTACTATCATGTCCCAGTATTGACAAGAAGGCCTTATCAAATGGAGAAGTCTATATTGGTATTTTCAAGGCAACACTTCCTCATGGCAAGGGTAAATATATATGGTGTGATGGAACAGTCTACAAGGGTGACTGGGAAGAAGGTAAAATGACCGGGAAAGGACAGATACTTTGGTCTTCAGGAGCAAAATATGAAGGTGATTTCTCTGGCGGTTACCTTCATGGAATCGGCACCTTGATAGGACATGATGGGTCCGAATACAGAGGGGCCTGGAGAATGAATGTACGGCATGGGCTTGGAAGGAAACAATATTCTAATTTAGATGTTTATGAGGGTTCTTGGAAGGAAGGGATGCGTGAAGGCTGTGGTAGGTACTCTTGGAATGGTGGAAATACATACATAGGGAATTGGAAAGGTGGAAAAATATGTGGCAGGGGGGTTATGAAATGGGAAAACGGTGATCTTTTTGATGGCTTTTGGATAAATGGCCTTAGACATGGATCTGGAGTTTATAGGTTTGCAGACGGGGGATACTACTTTGGAATGTGGAGTATGGGACTTAAGGATGGAAAAGGGACATTTTACCCAGCTGGAACCAAGCATCCATCTCTAAGGAGGTGGTGCAGCTCCTTAGGCTGTTATGAAAGTGGAAGAAATTTGTTGTCTCATAGTTCGTCTTTAAATTCAGAGAAAACCAGGGTTCTTATACCAAATGACATGCACAGTCTATCTGAGAGAATGTCAATCAATGGAATCTTCAAAGATTCTGGCCGATTCTCACAAGGAACTGTCTCACTAGATGAAAATTCGAGCCGTTGTAGCCTTGGCAGTGAATTTATATGCCGTGAACCATCATGTATGTTGTCCCAAACCTCTGATGAGGGTCAAAGTGGTGTGCAGGATAACTGTACAGTAGTTTATGAGAGGGAATACATGCAGGGAGTTTTGAAAAACGAGAAAGTTAAAAATACTGAACCATCCCGCAAAACTAAACAGAGAAACAAATTTCACGTGAAAGAAACAAAAAGGAAGTCATATGTGGACATTTTCCAAGGCCATTGGAGCTATTATCTAATGCTTAGTTTGCAACTTGGCATAAGGTAAATGGATAGACATTGAAGTCTACCTTTCCTGCTTTATCTGTTTTTCCCCTTATTCTTGTTTGTTTCTGGTGTATGTTTTCTGCTTTCAAATTGTTCATCTTTTCTTTTCCAAATTAGTCCTTATGAAAGTGTTATTGGTGTTCACAAATCCATCATTTTTTGGTTACAATACCATCTTTAAGCCCTTTTGTCGAACTGGACTGGAACTGATTGTATCAACACTTTCATCAGAAATGTGCTGCTGCATGCGTGATAATGCTTATTGTATTGTACCTTATCTTTAGTCTCATATGTGCTACTGAAAACTAGCAAAATCTGATAGGCTATTGGGATTTGGAATATCTGAGCATTTGATCCCAACTGATCACACTACCCAAGCAAGGTTACAACCATATGGGTTTGTACCATATAAAACTCTTAGTATTAATTAAAAAATCCTTATACTTGTTAGCTTGTAGAAAATGTTGATTTGGCTGCCAATATCAAAACATGTTTGACAACATGTGGAGTTTTCTTTCTCTTTCTCTTTGTTTTGTTATGTTTTTTTTTTTTTTTTTTTATGTTTTTGAGATGGACCATATGTGAAGTTATTTTTGGTATGATCTCTTTGAGAGCATCTTCAACTATTAAAATCTAAGTTACTTGGTGTGTGCATGCATGCTATCATGTCTAAGGAGGAATCAGACATCTATTATTTTTTCTTTTATTCCATCTTATGCTATAAGTTTGCACCCGTAGGAAGTTGATCATCCTAGTTTAAGCGGACCAAATTGGTATTTTAATAGTTCAGTTTTTCACCAGGTTAATAGCTCTTTCAGGCATGTGCAAGTTTATTTTATTTCATTGACATATTCTTGTACATTAGCACACTTGCAAAATATCTGATCTTAAGTTCACAGGTACACTGTTGGCAAGATTACACCAGTGCCTATGCGTGGAGTTCGAGATTCTGATTTTGGAGATCGAGCTAGAATAAGGATGTATTTCCCCAGAAAGGGTTCCCAGTTTACACCTCCACACTATTCTATTGATTTCTATTGGAAAGACTACTGCCCTATGGTCTTCAGGTATTTATTGTCAGATGTTTGCTTAACTCACGAAAAGAGACATTACAAGCAGCACACATCTTAAATATTTGAAAAATGAGAATAGTGCTGTAGATTTTTAATCTATCCCAAGTGACTTCCAGCTGTAAACTGGGGAGATTATGTGTTCTGTTTTTTCCCAGCTGAAATGATATCATATAACTGTCATTAACAACAAAAGTAGCTCTTAATGGAGCAGAAAGCTATGGCTGAGTTCAAATAGGTTGCTTCTCTGATTATTAGAAAGAAGTGGATGCTGTGATTTTTTTCTCATGGTCTTCTATTTGCATTTTCAAGCAGATATATTATGTCAATGCCTGTAGGAACATAAAACCTAGGTCTTGTCAGGCCTCCTAGAATTTTGCTGGGAGTCACCTGCCATTAGGCCTTTGAGGCTATTGATCATATTTGATGAGTGTTGTGTTGTGTTTCGAATGAGAAGTGTGTAAATTTGGAGAGATCTTATAACTTTCAGCACTGTTCTATTCTCATAGGCAGGTGAATGCCTTTTTCAATGAAGCACAAGGCTTGAACAGGTTTCAGCTTGGATGTGTTGGTATTCACTGGTTGAGGATTTTTTGTTTTCCTTTTCTTTTTTTATTCTGATCACCCTATTAAACTAAACAAATATCGACTTTGCCACGGGTTGCCAA
>Ga0307510_10010615_pt1 | contig 10945 bp, 15 predicted proteins | sample 12_EM_MG_FD_207224 | JGI IMG/M metagenome (GOLD analysis project Ga0307510, IMG submission 207224) | Populus trichocarpa ectomycorrhiza microbial communities from riparian zone in the Pacific Northwest, United States - 12_EM | ecosystem: Host-associated > Plants > Roots > Unclassified | place... | reverse complement strand
CCCTCCTTTTCCTTTTTTTCCTTCCTTCCTTCTCCTCCATCGGCCCTACCCGGATGAATAGATGGAACGAGTGAGTGAATGGGTGAATGGGTGAGTGAAGGATACGCTGCTTTATACGTTTGGTTTTGCTTGCACACGGGTTTTGGTATGATAACGTGCATCTTCCCTCTTTTTTCTCACCCTGCCATACCATCATGCCCGCCGCCGGGATGGGTTTGAACCGTAGGGCAAGATCTCGGACGTGTCACCTTGTGAACGCACGCTTTGTTGGTAAAGGAAGGCGTATCCATGCTCAGATTGGGGAATCTCTCTCTCTCTCTCTCTCTTTTTGTTTCCCTTCCTTCCTTCCTTCTTTTGCTCAATGGGTCGGCGGGGTTGTGTTATACCGTCAATGATTTTACATATGGATAAAGGTGGGGAAGTAGTGGTGGATGAACATGAGGAAGAGGGGGGTTATGATAAGCACGGTAAGCGTAACTGGAGCGTGGGAGCTTAGGGGCAGCAGTAGCAGAAGATAGGTTGGCCATTCAGGCGTTGTGGAGCTGCATTGCACCATTAGTCTAGTCTTTGACCTCAAATGGAAGAAGTGCAAGAGGAGGGAAGAAATATTACCGTAGATGGGCAAGGCACAAACAAGACCGGGGTGGGGCTGAGAGAAATTGTGTGCGGGAGTTGTCAATGTCAGCCATCTCCGCCCGCTGACATACTGGCACTGTACTAGTATTATACAAGTACGAGCACTGACGGAGGCGGCGGGGAGTTTCGTCCAAGTGTTAGAGGAATTAATAGCAGTAATAACCACGGACAACAGAATGCTCAATGGGTTACTCCGTAACCGCCGCCATCACCCTGTTCTCACAATGGCCCTTTGCCACATCGAAGGGCACGCACGCACACGTCCAGGTATAAGGATGAGGTCAAGGGGGTGAATGTGTATAATTATGTATATATATATATATACACATATATTATCATATATATTCTACCGGTATTCCTTCTGACAGAGATACTGTGCTGGCTGGTATTTCGGCGTGGATTGCCACTTCTGCTGTTGTTTCTCCTGTTCTTCCCGTTGCCGCCGCTTCCACTACGGTACTCGAGTACTGTCGTGCCGGTATGTGCAATGTGAAGTGAAGTGAAGTGAAGCGAATCCGCAGACCAGATTAGCCCACAATTTTCTGCCCGACCTGGCTGCTCGGCCGTGCTGGGGAGTACCATACCGGTACTGCCTGCTCCATGCTCATCCACCCCTCGCTCCCACGCAAGCAAGGAATACCCTCTTCTGCGCATCCGAGAGAGCGAGAGGGAACTGGTGCTGGGCTTGACTTACCCTTCCTTCTTCCTTCGCTTGTGCTTTGCCTCCACGGCTCTATCCATCACCCCCATCCATTCACTCACACTCACACTCGCACTCACACACACTCACCCTCGCCCTCACCCTCACCCTCACCCTCACACACCTTCACCACTCCTTCACACGCTCACACACTCATACACCCGCACACCGCACACTCTTTTCTTCGTGTGTAAGCGACCACTCTACCTACCCGCAACCCTTTTAACGACCTACTTTACCACCCTTCATCATCATCACCATCCTCCATATTCACCCCTCTCCCCCCTACTTTAACAACAGCTACCCTTCATCCTACTCTTAATCGCTTCCTACTCATCCCTTGTAGGAAAAATCCCGTCTCATTCCTGCTGCTCACCGTCACACGCGACTCCCTTCCGCCGTCTGCTTCAACTTTTCCACTCGTTTCACCAACACACATCCCAGCTCACCCTCCATCCAAGCTTTTATCCATTCCTCTTCGCTGGTCCGTTCACCTGGGCGCGATAAACAACGGATACAGCTGCCTCTTCTAGGCTTTCCTTCCTTCCTTCCTTTCTTTCTTTCTCTTCTTTTACTTTCTTTCACGTCTACATTGGAAATTACCATTTTGGTTTCGTCGATTAGGGGAGATATTACGGCTATTTGGATCGGTTACGGGAAGGATTGGTAGTAGGAACTGGGTGGAGTTGATTGCAAAGGGATTGGGGGGGAATAGATTTCAAGGAGGTGTTACCGATATAAAGGGATCGGAATTAGTTCCAGGGAGAGATAGAAGGGGAAAGGGGGAGAGAGAGAGAGAGACGGGAGGATACTTTTTCTGTGGGGAGCTGAGAGGGGAAAAAGTTTTTTTCTTTCCTTCTCGCTGCGGAAAAGTGGGGACCATTTTTCGCTTCCGTTGTGAGGAGCCTCAGGCAAGAAGTTTAAAATTTCGGACGGTCGACTTACTCACTCACCCACTCACTCACTCACATACGCCATCGTTTCTGCGCTTGCAAAGGGGAAGGGATATATCAAGTAGAAATAGAAAGGGAAAAAGGAGGATAAATCACCAATATTGTGAGTTTATTCGCTTTTTTCCTTTTAACAATCTTTTTTGTTCATCTATTCGTTGTTTATTTGTTAGTTTTTTTTCTTTTTTTCTTTTTTCCCCCTTCTCTGCTTGGGTTACCTGGGGTTTCGGAGCGGTGGGCGAGAACTCAAAGGGTGAGAGGAAGAAGAGGAAGAAGGGAAAAGGGCTCAACATCATCGCCCATCGAGCAAAACATCGCCTGGCAACGATCCACGATCGACAAACCCACCACTTCTCCCTTCCTCTCCCCACCGCTCCTGTTCTTGTTCTCCCCTTTCCATCTTGGGCATAACCCACCACGCATATACCCATCCACCCACCCACCCATTACTATTCAACTAACCATGCTTAAAGGTCTGGTTCAATAGAAATCTCCGATCATTCACCTCCGCCACTCAACCACCTATCACAGCAATAAAGACTTTTCCACGACAACCACCCCTGACATTCTCCTTTGGTTTAGTTCTTTGCCCAAATTTCCAGATCTGAAACATCTTCGTTGTTCTCGACGTTGAAAGTCTTGACTTTCACCGTCCCCCTCACCCGCCAAAATCAGTTCAACACCTTCTCACACTCCTCCCCCAACGCCATCGTCGCGTATGACAACCCTCTACTCTCATCAACACCACCACCCACCCACGCCAGCTCTGGATCAACCCACTCCTCAATCTCCCCCTTTCTACATGTCCTCCAACCATGCACCCTCCAATAATTATTCCTCCGGCAAATACAGCCATCATCATCACTCTACAACTCTCTCGCCTCTTAGTTCTTCGATGACCTCATCGTTCTCCGGGAGCTCACGCTCCCTTCATCCAACCAATACCATACCGACTCCTGCTAGCTCCGCCGCGAACACTGTTCCTGCGACTTTTGAGGATAACGAGGTTGACATGGATGAGGGAAGCGACACCGGATCAAACAAGAGGCGCCGAATTAGTAGCAGCTCTTACGATCGCACTTCACAGACAATGCCCCCCGCTCTGCGACACCGAAGGAACTTACCAGACGGCATCTCCCCCCCAATACCCACTGAGCAGGAACTACTTTCCCAGCCGGATGTTTCGCCTTACTATCTAGTTTGCTCAAATCGTTTGTTCCCCTTCCCCCTCCTCCCCCCCCCCCCCCCTTCATTCTTGCTGTTTCCTCTGCCGGTAAGTTTTTGTTTGCGCGCTTGAACACTGGGATTAACGCGCAACAGCCCGACAATCTTCATACCCTGATCTTACAGATAATCTCCTCGCTCTGTACGGCCTCGGCGATATTGCCAACACGGTAGCGCGCAAGAATCCCGTAACCGGGGCGAAAAATAAACTCCGAAAAAGCTACAAGGGTTTCATCAACGATCTGGCCGGCAAGAATGTAGTTGTGACAAAAGCCTCTCAGACAGAAGTAGAGCCTGGAGGAGAGGCAGGGGGCGGAGGTGATTATTTTGCGACTTTGTTGGGGTTTCCGAATGAGGAATGGCGCAACTTGCAGGTTATTGGGAAGGAGATTTCCAAGGGCATCGACATGGGGAAGCTGAGGAAAGGATTGTCCATGGGGAGGGGAGATATTCCGGGGGTGCGTTGAGTTCAAAATTGCCATAATGGCATGAGATTCCAAGGGGAAAAGCAAAAGGATACTAATGCTCTTGGTGCAGTTCGATGCTTCCATCCTTGGACTCGACGAGGAATCCCAGAGGAGGAAAACTCCATATGTAGGCTCCACAACTCCTGCCCTTGGCGCCGCTATAGGTACTCCCGCCCATGCCAATGGTTCAACACCTGGGGGACCATCTCCCGTTGGTGATGACGGTCGACCCAAGCGCGGGAAGCGAAGACGCCCCGACGGCGGGGATGACGATAATGGTGTGAACGGCAGCGTCGGGGGTGTAGCGGGTGGTGGGGGCGGAGGAAACCACGGTCCGGGGCCTGGGGTAAGACCTGGAGTAGTTGCCGAGGGCGTAGCGTGGGATGGGGGGAGGCCAGGAAAGAAGCGGAAGAAGGTTATTATACCCTCTTAAACATATAAAATGTTTCCTTTGCTTTCTTTGCTTCTTTTTTTCTCCTTTTTACTCTTCCACAGTTTTAGACAGAAAACAAAAAATACTCGAACCTTAGTCGCGAAATAATATACCCCACTATTTTCACTGTATCGCGCGTTTTTTCTTGTTTGCCTGCACCCACATAGCCTTAACCTCGCATTGCATTCCTCTTCTCTCCCAAGTTTTTCGCAAATTCAGCTGACGATTGACCAATTCTTGGTTCTTTTAGCAGAATCCTGAAATGAATTCACCTGGGCCTGCAGCAACAGCCGGGAACATGGTTCCCCACCGCCACGTGGGAGGAATTGCGGCCCAAGGTGGAGGCAGCGGGTACGGTCGGTGACCATGCACCAGCACTGTGGTGGGCAGAGCGTTATGAGTGATGCCCAGCATAGCGATGGCGACGATGACGGGTTTTTATATATATACGTACATACATTCGATACTCGATCACCACCCTTTTTTACTTACCTATCCACCCTGCTACCTACCTACCTGTCTGCCGACTGTCTCGGCGGATCGTTGTAGTTAATTCATACGCACGCCTATATCCATCGGTCGGGTTGGATTGGGTTGGATTTTTTTCCCCCTGTATTTGTTACGCCCTAGATTGGGTTCGCTTTTTTCGCTCCCTCTCTGATGTTGGATTAAGCAGAGGGGGGAAGGGATCGATTATTAGTGCCTGCCCACCTACCTACTTACCTGCATGTCATATTTACCTATTAACTAACTTCCCACGCTGCTATTTCGCTTTTTTGCTCTGTCCGCCGAGTTACGTTTTACCTTCCCTTCCCTCCCTTCCCTCTTCCCCAAACCCCGTTGTAGGTTGTGGGCTGTTAGTCGATAACTCCTGCATTATTCGCAGCTTAAAAATTAGTCCTTTCTTTTTCTACCCTTTTTTTCCCCTTCTTTTCCTGCTTTTTCCTTTTCCTTTTATCCTTCTTGGGCCGGGATTTTTTTTTACTTACTAGTATCACCCTACCCCACCACCTGCTTACCCTTCTCACAACTATCACATTACCATAGCTAGACCCGCCCCTTCATCCATCCTCGCTTCAGCCAGCAAATTCTTGTTTAAGAAGGACGAAGAAAGTAGGCCCTACTAGTGGCCGTACGATATCACGAGTACGATGCGATTACGAATATGTATATAGCTTATTCCCATCCATCCTCCATACTTCTTTACCCCTTGCTGCTTGCTTCCCTACTTATCATAGTTGCCTCTTTACGGCTTTGTTTTGTCTGCTGTTTTTTATCCGCTCCTCTACTTTTCTTTTTGCTTCCTTGTTGGAGTTGTGCTTTGGTTTGGTTTGGTTGGTTTAGTCTACTGTTGGGTTGATGAATGGTGGATGGGTAGTGGAGGGGGAGGGCATTATTGTAGATCACGTAGAAGTTAGTTTCTTGGGGCGGGGGAGGGAATTAAAGCTATTGGGTGAAGTTATGAGTTTACTATTGTGCGGGTTAAAGGGGTTGGGCCGTGGGCATGGGGTATCACTCGTCGCTTACTGTACTCACGGGCGAAGGAAGAATTTCGCCGGTGGAGGGGTTCGGCTGTGTGTGAATTGTGAGTTGATGGGTTGGTCAGTCATGAGCTATGGCTTGTTTGGGGGGGATAATGGTATCTGAAGTTGAAGTGTTAGTGGAAGATTTAAGTGATAATGTGTGGGTAGGTTTAGCAGGCCATGATATGCAGTTAACAGCTATTGGTGCGAAACGTGCAAACTTAATACCAGGACCACTCAAGCCAAACACATGAAAAACAAAGAATCTCCCAAGAGGGCATCATATCTATGATTTTTTTTCCCTTCTCCCTTTTTATCTCTACACTAATCCCTCTCTCCTTAAGCCCACTACACTAGACTGCTGCGACCCCATCTCAAGAGCTAAAAAACAGCCAACAAAAGCCAACCCAACTCCCCACGACCCCAACCGCAGAATAGGAACTATTAAACATCAAGGGCAAGAACTCGTACCGGTCCCCAAACAAAACCTTATGAAAAAGACTAGTGTAAGCAATCAACGGAATAGCGACAATTATGAAAAGCATTGTGAATCTATCTAGCAAGAATCTCCTAGTGTTGACTGCGACGGGGGATACGAGGGCGTCGAAGGCGGTGAGGAATACCACGAGCCAGGCGATCGTGTACACCGTCTTAATCAGGAACTCGGGGGCGGTGAACAGTAGTGGGAAGAGGGAGACGTGGCCGGCTACGGCTAGTGGTCTAAATGCGCCGAGATAGCGGCGGTCCTTTAGGGCAAGGAGGGAGAAGGGGATCACTACTAGGAGGATAGCCTTCTCGTGCACGTGCCAACCGAAGAGGAAGGAGGCATAACCGCAGAGGGTTATGGCGCCGAGGAATGTTTCATAGGTGGGGTTTGCCCAGAGCTTTACGAGGGGGAGGGTTTGGAAGAATAGAGTGAAGAGGAAGGTTGTTCTGGGAACGATCTCTGGGAGGACGGCGAAGGTGGTGTCGCCGACAAGGCCGCGGGTTACGCTGGTGAGGGCTTCCTGATTTACAGAGAGGCCGAGATGGGGGGCGACTGCGAGGGCGTTTTTTCTTTTTTAGTGGAGAAGCAGTGAGGGGGAAGGGAACGTGTGAGTACCTATGATTAGAACTCTGTCTATGAAGGAATATATCGCCCAGATATTTGGCGCCCAGTAGGCGTGGCAGAGACCTCTACTGAACGGGAATAGCCGGGACAATAGCTGAGGTATCTGCCCCCAATAAAGGAACGGCCCGAACGCCACGGCAATGATTCCTATAACCCCTACCCCCAGCTTCACACCATTCGCAAACCGGACTTGGAAGATGCTGTCGCCGAGGCAGTATGCTCGTAGTAGAAAAACAAAGTATGCTGGCGCTAAGTAGAGGTATATATGCTTGAAACAGAGCAGTGCAGCGAAGAGAAAGCCGGAGTATAAGCGGGTAGAAGGTGACCGGGCGAGGACCATGCTAAGGATTAGGATTCCGTATAAGAAACCGTTGTATTGGAAGTGAATGTGGTCGATTATTAAGAAGCCGGGCGACAGGAGAATGGATAGAGCTACAGCATGGGCGGGGCGTTTCGAGGATTCGGGACTCATATTTATGAACCTTCATCATTATTAGCATTATCTGGGTTGAAGAGGGCAAAGGAGGAGGCACTTTTGTAGCGCATAAACAAGTAATAATTCCGTAAACATCACAGACAATCGCTGAAAGTATATTGTCTGAATAGAATCATATCCTAAATTCCTCACATCCAGCATCGCCGGATCAAAGAATTGAGCGACCTGACTGAGAATCCATTCGAACGCCGCAAAGAAAGGAGGATAGTCTAGTGTCCACTCCGAAGTTTTCTATCCCTCCTATCAGCTTCCACCCCCACCGGCCCATTCCCAGCTTGGAGGAAAAACAAAAACCCAGACCTCATAGTACCACTCCTTCACCGGTAATGAGTGAGTAATTGCTAACCAATTCCTGTGAACTTCGAAATCCGTAGACTTACTGCCCACCACCGCGATCAGCTATGCCGGCTACACACAGATAGCATGAGGTATATAGGGGAAAACAGACTATGCGGGGAAGAGTAGGAGCTTAAAAGCGGTCGCGGCAATGGCACATTCGCGAAGTGAAGGATGGAATTTATCCATTGTCTAGCATTGAAGATGGTATTTGCGAGGGGGAAGGACCCGAGAGTCTGGCTTGGAGGGGACAATCGGGTTTGTAGGGGCTGCTCCGGTTTGAGGCGATGCACGGTACCGTATTGTGATGATCCACGATAACTATTTCTAAACTTGCACCGTACTTTCTATCATGCCAATTTATTGAGAGGGTGATGTTGTTACCCGGTCTTTAAAACATTCTTTCATCACATCATTATTTCGCTTTGTAGTGATGAAGAGTTCGCCTGTAAGCAGTAATCAAGAGCACACATTTTCTTCGCGCAATGTACCAGTATTTCGAGGTTTTCGGGCATAAAAAAAAAGCTCGTGGTCTGTTCTTGAGAAAGGAAATTCAAAAGTCTCTCAACAGAGCCCCCCCCCTTGAAATCTTCTATTAAAGGCAGCGGGGATCGCCTTACTTCTATCCTACCTATACACTACACCCCTGATAAGTTACTGATCAAATCCGCATTACTTTTCTTCGATTTCTTTCTCCATCTTCGCCCCTCTATCCACCCCGCAATGGTTACCTCGAAACGGGGAACGCCTGGGAATGCTCGAGTCGCACCTCCATCAATGTCCGAATCCATTAATTCCTCCTCTGCGCAAAACATACTTGCTTCCGCCTTCCCGCCCTCACCACTGCAATTGTCACTTTTTGCCTCCGTCATACTTGGTCTTGATGCGCAACGTTTGAGAATTCACGATACAATTACGAATAGACTGCGCTGCGAACTTACGCTCGACAGGGGCGTGGCTGTCAACCATCTTAGCTGGGGTGAAATCCCACACTCGGAGGGGACCACTAAGAAACATAAAAGGAAGCGCACTGAAGCAAATGGTGAAGGAAGGAGGAATAGTGGTGTTGCTGTCGTTGCGGTTTCCGCCAGCCTTGGGGGAATCTTGTTCGTAGGCCCACTAGAGGGAGTTGTTCTAGGAAAGCTTACCAATTCCGGTCATTCTGGTGAGGTTCGGCAATTTGTTTTCTCCGGGAAGAAGTCGCCCAGCAGGGGATGGAGCATCGGTTCAGATAAGAGACTCATAGAGTGGGATATCAATCGCAGGATCCCAATGAGGTATGTTTTCTAATCCTTCCGTCTCACTTGACCAACCTTCTATTGCCCTTCGAGTTTGCTAACCTTCACAGAGTTATAACATTGAAAGATGCATCGGTTCAATCCGTAACATATTCGCCACCTTTCGTCCTCTGTGGATCTCACAAGGTGTACGCAGTCGGCTACGATAATCCTGGGCCCAGGGAGGCACTAGAATTTGCGGCATCAACTACACCCATCCATACCATGCTTGCCTCTGATGACAATAAATCATTTCTTTCGGCCGCAGAAGCGGATCGTTTTATCAATATTTTCTCCCTCGAGGAGAAAAATCTTGAGGGTTCTTTGGTTGCTGAATCCGACGCCCGTATTCTTACAATCCACGAGAACAGGATCTTAGTCGCCGTAACCACGGACGGCACAGTCGAATTGTTCCAGAATCCTTTTACCCCCGTTCCCTCAGACTATAGATTAAAGAGGCGCAGTACTACTACTCGCGCAGCCGACGCAGTTGTCCGGGTTACTAAGGCTACTACCTCTTCGGCAGTGACCATAGTCAACGCTCGCATTCAAGGCGACGAGATAGTTCTCGCCTGCCTTGAAGGCGGCGTTTCCCTTTCTTTCGAACGGATGAGATGGTCATCCGCGGAGACTGGGGCGCTAGCACTTGCGGGACGCATTGACATCAGCCGGCATGTTGGCGTTGGTGCTGCTGCCAGTGGGGCAACGGACGGGCCACGGCACGCCGTGGACAGTATGAGGGCGGCGGTTGTCGGAGGTGATGACCTCCGTAATGTCGAGTCAGGAGACCTCCCCCTAGTGGAAGAGTCGGCTGCAGAGGAGGAGGAGGAAACCGATCAAGAAGGCGATGATGGTAATGGTGGGGTGGAGCAGACGTTTGGAGAGAAGGCGCAGGCCTTAAAGGTCTCTGAGGCTTCCAAAGCCCCGGAACTGGAAGTCACTCGTCTCCGGGAGGTTTCTAGCGCCGTCGTCAGAGCGCCGGCCACTGGGTCTCTGACCACTGTTCTGACTCAGGCACTCCAAACCGAGGATAACAGCCTTTTGGAGTCCTGTCTACATTCCACAGACGACGAAGCCATATTGGCAACCATTCGCCGCCTGAACTCCTCTTTGGCAGTCACCCTTCTCGAGCGTTTGGCCGAACGCATTGCCAGGCACCCTGGGCGCGCCAAGCCGCTCGGTAATTGGGTTAAGTGGATCACAGTCGCACATGGAGGGTATTTAGTCACTTTGCCAGATCTGGTGAGCCAGATTTCCGAACTCCACCAGATTGTTTCAGCCCGCGCCAACAGTATGCCCAAATTGTTGTCTTTACAAGGAAGACTCGAGATGCTTTCCGCTCAAATACAATTCAGGTCTACCCCAGCAGGTGGATCAAAGAAAGACGAAGACAACAAAGTTCTCTATATGGAAGGCATTAGGGATAGCGACAATGAGAGCGAATCCGATAACGAGCCTGAAAATGTTGGACTCGAGGGCTTCCATATTGAGGATGCAAGCTTCATCAATGCCGAGGGGTCCGCCGGTGACGACGATAGTGCTACCGACTCTGAAACCAACGACTCGGACGCTGAGCCCTCTGATGCTGAGGAGTACATTGATTCCGACGGCGACGGTGACGAAGATGAGTCCCTTGATGGGCCTCGCACGAGCGGCTCACTCGGTGCTGGAGCCATTGAGTCCTTGGCCCATGAGGAGTTGGATGAGGAAGACCCTGTGGATCGAGACTCCGAAGTGGATAACGACGATGACGATGAGAGCCAGGACGATAACAACAGCGACGGAGACTCGG
>Ga0307510_10010614_pt1 | contig 10946 bp, 6 predicted proteins | sample 12_EM_MG_FD_207224 | JGI IMG/M metagenome (GOLD analysis project Ga0307510, IMG submission 207224) | Populus trichocarpa ectomycorrhiza microbial communities from riparian zone in the Pacific Northwest, United States - 12_EM | ecosystem: Host-associated > Plants > Roots > Unclassified | place... | reverse complement strand
TCGCCTTCGCGCCGGAGATCGTCGTGCCCGCGACGCTGGCGATGCACCGTCGCTATGGCGACTGGTTGTACGGCAAATACGGCTTTTACGACGCCTTCAATCCGAGCTTTCGCTGGACCGACCAGCCGGTCCAGCGCGGCGCGGTCGACCCGGCACGCGGCTGGGTATCGCAAAATTATCTCGGCATCGATCAGGGGCCGATCATCGGCGCGATCGCCAATGCGAAGGACGACTTCGTGTGGCGCGCGATGCGCCGCTCGGCGCCGATCCGCCAGGGGCTGCAACGCGCGGGCTTCACCAGCGGCTGGCTCGGGGCATAGCCCCGGGCTGCGCGCTGCCCTAGAACCGCGCAACAAGACCGGGAGAGGGAAGCATGAACGCTGACGAGCACCCCAACGCGCCGCTGAGGACGGTGACGATCGTCGGCGGTGGCACCGCGGGCTGGATGACGGCGGCGATGCTGTCGCACCTGTTCCGCAGCTACACGATCAGGCTGATCGAATCGGAGGAGATCGGGATCATCGGCGTCGGCGAGGCGACGATCCCGTCGATCCGCACCTATAACGACATGGCCGGTATCGACCAGGTCGAGATGATGCGCGCCAGCCAGGCGACGTTCAAGCTCGGGATCGACTTCGTCGACTGGCGCTGCGGCAGCGATCGCTATTTTCACGGTTTCGGACGCATCGGCCATGATTTCATGTGGCTGCACCCCCATCAGCTGTGGCTCGGCGCGCGGCAGGAGGGGAAGGCGCGGCATTTCGACCATTATGCGCTCAATTGCGTCGCCGGCATGCAGAACAAATTCCGCTATCCCGATCCCGGGAACCCGGCATCGCCGCTCGGCGGGCTGGATTATGCCTATCAGTTCGATGCCTCGCTGTTCGCCAGATATCTGCGCGGGCGCTCGGAAGCCAATGGCGTCACCCGGATCGAAGGCAAGATCGTCGACGTAAAGCTCGACGGCGAGAGCGGTCATGTCGATCATGTCGTGATGGAGGATGGGCGGACGGTCGATGGTGACCTGTTCGTCGATTGTTCGGGGATGCGCGCGCTGCTGATCGGTCAGGCGCTCGATATCGGTTACGAGGACTGGAACCACTGGCTGCTCAACGACCGCGCGCTCGCCGTGCCATGCGAGCGCGTCGAGCCGCTCACGCCCTATACCCGCGTGACGGCGCGCGATCATGGCTGGCAGTGGCGGATCCCGCTGCAGCACCGCACCGGCAATGGCCACGTCTATTCGAGCAGCCATATCTCGGACGACGAGGCGGCGTCGGTGCTGCTCGCCAATCTCGACGGCAAGCCGCTGGCCGATCCGCGCCCGGTGCGTTTCCGCCCGGGCAAGCGGCACAAGGCGTGGGACAAGAATGTCGTCGCGATCGGCCTGTCGTCCGGCTTTCTCGAACCGCTCGAATCGACCAGCATCCACCTCATCCAGACAGGCATCATCAAGCTGCTCGGCCTCTTCCCGCACCGCGGTTTCGCCGCCGCCGACATTGCCGAATATAACCGCCAGCACGACTTCGAATTCACCGACGTGCGCGACTTCATCGTCGCCCATTACAAGGTGACCGAGCGCGAGCACACGCCTTACTGGGCGTATCTCAAGAACATGGCGATCCCGGAGAGCCTGACGGAACGGCTGGAGCTGTTCGCCTCGTCGGGCCGCTTCTACAAGCGGGCGGCGGCGGAACTGTTCCGCGTGGAAAGCTGGGTCCAGGTGTTGCTGGGCCAGGGATTAGCCATGGGGCACGATCCCAACGCCGCGATCGTGTCGGCCGATATCCGGTCGTCATACCTTGTGGATATCGAGGAAGTGATCGCCGAGGCCGCGGCGGAAATGCCCGATCACGCCGCCTTTATCGATCGCCATTGCAAGGCGCCGCCGCTGGCGGCCTGATGGCGAGGCGTCTTGCGCCGAAGGATGAGCCGACAGGTCGTCGGCTCATCCCTTGCCTCGCCTAGAAGCGGTACCTTGCGCCGACCTTGAAGTTGCGCCCCTGGCTCGCGACCGAACCGCTATCCGGGGCGAGGCTGGGGCCGGGGCCACCGACATTCTGGAAACCGCCACCCCATTGCGAGTAATTGCGGTTTACGAAATCGAAGACGTTCAGCGCCTGGAAGTAGACCGTCAGCTCTTGGCCGTGGTCCCACGGCATCTTGAACGTCTTGGTGATGTTGAAGTCGACATTCTTGTAGCCGATCCCCTTGGGCCGATAGATGCCGAAATTGGTGAGGTAACATCCGGCATTGCCCGGCGTGGTGGCGGGAGCGCCGCACACGACGCCGCCATAGGACGGGCCCGAGGACAGGGTTACGAAGGTGGTCGCCTTGATGTCGAACGGCAGCTTGACGGTGCCCGTCGCGACAAACCGCCACCGCTCGAGACCGCTCGAATTGCCATAGCCTTGTTGCCCGATGGTCGGCGCGTCGAAATTGAACGGGTCGCCGATCGATGCGCCGTTCCTCGAATCATTCGACCGGGTATTGGAGAGGGTCAGCGTCGTGCTGAATCCCCAGCCGGATTGTTCCGTGTAGGGCTTGTCGGCCTGCAGATACAAAGCAGCGTAATTTGCTTTGCCATCGCTGTTGCCGATGAAGATGCTGCCATATCCAGGCAGCGGCGCGTTGAAGATGGCGGACCCGCCATAGAAGATGCCGGCCGCATAGGGCACGCCCTGATAGATGAAAATCGGGTTGCCGCCGGGGCTGTAGGTGCCGTCGGGCAGCCGGTTTCCGACGACTTCCTGATAGATGTTGTGCGACTTGATGTAGGAGAAGGTGATCGACGTATTGACCTTGCCCAGCCGCTTCCTGATCCCGAAGTTCAGCTGGTCGGAGAAGGGGATGCGGGTGCGATTGTTGAGCAGGTGCACTTCGCCGCCCTGTATCGCGCCCAGCGCGCGCAGTTGGTCGATGTTCGTCGGCAACGTCGCGACGCAACCCTGGTTGCCAAGGGTGCAGCCGGCGGCGGGGGTAAGGATGGTAGCGACCGATTCATACTGGTCCTTGATCGTCTCGAGCGCCGAGTCGATGAACAGCGAGCGGTTGTAGTAACGACCCAGGCCGAAGCTGAACACGAGATCGCGATCGCCTCTCACATCGTAGGAAACGCCGAGGCGTGGCTGGAAGGCGCCCATGAAAGGCTTACGGTTGTGCCCGGTCGAAATGTAGTCGTCGGGGTTGATGCCGGCGGCCTTCCAGCCCGGATATGCCCGGAGCGCGGCGGCGATCGCGGCCGGCGTGACGAAGTCGTTGTTGACCGCGTTCGACTCATAGTCCCAGCGCAAGCCGGCGCTGATCTGCCAATGGTCGTCGGGCCGCCAGTCGTCCTGCAGGAACAGGCCGATTTCCGTATTCTTGGCCGTTACCGGCTGGACCGCTGCGGTGTTGATCGTCGCTGCATATGGTGCTCGCGTACCGGCCGCACCGACGCCGACGAAGTAGTTGGCGTCGTAGAAATAGGTGCCCTGGCTGTTGTTGTCCTCAAGCCGCTGCAGCTTGGTGAAATTGACCTTGATGCCGGTCTTTACCGTGTGGTCGCCGCCGAAGAACGTCACATTGTCCTTGAACAGCGTCTGATATTGATGGTCGTCTTGCGCGAAATTGGCCCCGCCGAGCAGCAGTACCCGAGAGTCACCAATACTTGGCGTGGCGCCACCGCCGAAAGTGACGACAGAGGAAGAGCCGCCGACATTGGGGATTGAGCCGTTGGCCGCTGCATCACGCGCGAAGGTGAACTCGTTCAGCCAGCTATCGCCGCGATGGGCCCAGGAAAGCTGGTAGCGATGCTCATTGTTGCGGTTCCTCGTCGAGGCGTCGGTCGTCGTCACACCGCCGTTGATCTGGAGGTTGGACTCGGCACGGACGAACGCGCTGACGTTGATCGTATCGCGCGGCGTCGCAAAAAACGTCAGCTTTCCGAAATAGAGTTTCTCGTCGAAGTCCGCCGGAAAGCTGCCATTATACTGGGTCCGCGCGGCCTGCGCATAGGCCTGCGCCGGCGCCGGCAATGCGGCGAGATTGCCCTGATAGACATTGATGTCGTTGGCGCCGAAGACTTTCTTCGTTCCCTCGAAATCGACAAAGAAGGTCAGCCTGTCCCTGATGATCGGGCCGCCCAGGTTGCCGCCATAATATTTCGTGTCGAAATGCGGCTTGGGCCGGTACGGCGCGGTCGGATTATTGATGTGGCCCGGCCGGTCGTCATAGTTCTGGGAGATGAACGAGCTGGGTTGCCATTCACCGAAGATTTCGCCGTGGAACGCGTCGCCGCCGGTCTTCGTCACCGTGGAAATGACGGCGGAGCCTGCCTGTTCGAACTCGGCCCTGAAATTCTGCGTCTGGACGTCGAACTGGTCGACGGCGGACGCCGGGAACGGGTTACCCGAAGACAGGTTCTGCCCGACGGTGCCGCCATGGTTGACCAGATTCTTGATGCTGATGCCGTCGATGAAGGTATTCGTATTGTCCGAATTGACGCCGCCGGCCTGGACCTGGCGCACCTTGCCGCCGAGTTGTGGTGCCGAGACGGTGACACCCGGCGCCAGCGCAGCGAAGTTCAGGAAGTTGCGATCGCCGTTCGGCAGGTTTTCGATCTGGAAGCGCGAGACGTTCGTGCTGACTACCGGGGTCCTGACGTCCCGTGCGCGCGACGCTACAACGACGACGTCGCCGGTGGTGGTCGCCGGCGCGGCGACCAGATCGGCGGTCACCGCCTGGCCCAAGGGCACCACCACCACGACGGACTTGTCGCCGGACGCGACGCGGTAGGTACTCGGCGTCAGCCCGGGCAGGATATAATTGCCATTGGCATCGACCTTGGCCGTGTCCTGATGGCCGGTGTTCGTATCCGTGATGGTTACGGCCGTCCCGGCGGCGGCGCCGTCGACATGTCCCCGAACGGTCGATGTGGTCTGCGCGGCGGCCGGCATGGCAAGGATCAGGGCGCCTCCACCGAGAATGGTGGTCGCAAGCGCCGCGCGCAGGCTCGCCTTCATCAGCTTGTTCATGTCGTATCCCCTGTTCGGAGCGGTTGGCCGCTCCGTTATCTTTCCTGGTTCTTGCTCGAATCGGTCAGGCGCACGGGTCCCGTCCGCAGCGCTGCGGTACGGAGATCGAAAGTGGTGCTGCAGGCCGTAGCCATTGCCTTGCCTCAGTCCTTCCCCTTGCCAGCGCCGTGCTGGACTGAACGATGTAGCGGCCTCTTGCGGGCCGCGTAACCGGTTCCATGGCTTGCGTCGTAACCGGTTTCATGCGCATTCGCCAAGCAGAAAATTATTCCGTTCCGACACGCCACCGCGATTCGGGACCGCAGATGGGTAGGAGAGGTTGTTGTGGCTGGAGCCGTTTCCCGCCGCGATCTGTTGAAGGGCGCGTCCGCGATCGCCTTCGTCTCGGCCGCGTTGCCGGCTCTGGCCAGGGCCGCGCCCGCGACCGATCCGTTGATCGAGCGCCTGATCGCGAGAATGAGCCTTCAGGAGAAAGCGGGCCAGCTGTCGATTTTCAGCGATCCGGCGCGCACCGATGGGCCGGCGATCAATCCCGGGCTGGCGCAGCAGAGCATGGCATCGCTCAAGGCGGCGATCGCCGCGGGCACGATGACCGGCCTGTTCAACGGCATCGGCGTGGCCGCCGGACGCGAGCTGCAAAAGACCGCGATCGAGCAGAGCCCGCACGGGATTCCGCTGATCTTCGCCGGCGATGTGATCCACGGCATGAAGACGACCTTCCCCGTGCCGCTGGGCGAGGCGGCGAGCTTCGACCCCGAGCTTGCCCGGCGCACCGCGCGCGCGGCGGCGGTCGAGGCGAGCGCCAAGGGCATCCATTGGGTGTTCGCGCCGATGGTCGATATCGCCCGCGACCAGCGCTGGGGCCGCGTCGTCGAGGGCGCGGGCGAAGACACCTGGCTGGGGCGGCAATTCGCCGCAGCGCGCGTGCGCGGCTTTCAGGGCGATGACCTGAAGGCCGAGGATTCGGTGCTCGCCTGCCCGAAGCATTTCGCCGCTTATGGCGCGGTGATGGGCGGTATGGAATATAACAGCGCCGACATCCCCGAGACGACCTTGCGCGAGACGCATTTGCCGCCGTTCAGGGCGGCGTTCGACGCCGGCGCGCTGTCGACCATGTCGAGCTTCAACGACATCGCCGGCGTGCCTTCGACCGGCAACCACTATCTGCTCACCGACATCCTGCGCACGGAATGGGGATTCAAGGGCCTGGTCGTTTCCGATTATACCTCGGAGCAGGAGATGATCCTGCATGGCTTTGCCGCCGACGGGGCCGATGCGGTGGTCAAGGCGCTCAACGCCGGCTGCGACATCTCGATGCAGAGCGGCCTCTACAACAAGCATCTGCCCGAGCTGGTGAAGGCCGGGAAGATCTCGATGGCGACGGTCGATACCGCGGTGCGTCGCGTGCTCCACGTCAAGCAGGCGCTCGGGTTGTTCGACAATCCCTATCGCTCGCTCGATGCCGCGCGCGAGCAGCGGGACGTGCGCCTGCCGCAGGCGATCGCGCTGGCGCGCGAGGCGGCGGGCAAGTCGATCGTCCTGCTGAAGAACGAAGGCGAGCTGCTGCCCCTGACAAAGTCGGCGAAGATCGCGCTGATCGGGCCGTGCGTGTCCGACAGGAACGACATGCCGGGACCATGGGCGAGCTTCCCCGATGTCGCGAGCTGCGTCACGCCGGAAGAAGGCTTTCGCGCCGCGATGGGGCCGGGTGCGAAGCTCAAGGTGGTGCGCGGTTCCGACTTTGAATCGCCGCTCGACGGCGGGATCGATCAGGCGGTCAGGGCGGCCAAGGCGTCGGAGGTGGTCGTGCTGGTGATCGGCGAAAGCGCCGGCATGTCGGGCGAGGCGCAGGCGCGGGTCGAGATCACGATACCCGATCCGCAACGCGCGCTGGCCGAAGCGGTTGCCGCGACCGGCAAGCCCGTGGTCGTGCTGCTGCGCCACGGACGGGCGCTGGCACTGACCGGCGCGGTGCGCGCCGCGCCAGCGATCCTCGCCACCTGGTTCCTCGGCTCGGAGACCGGCAATGCGATGGCGGACGTGGTGTTCGGCGATCGCGCGCCGCAGGGTCGCCTGCCGGTCAGCTTCCCGCAGGCGTCGGGGCAGGAGCCGTTCTTCTACAATCACCGCCCCACCGGCCGGCCGCAACTGACCGCCGATCGCGACTGGAAAGCGCGGTACCGCGAAGTGACGAACGAGGCGCTCTACCCGTTCGGGTATGGGCTGACCTATTCGACCGTCAGCTATTCCGGCACCGAGGTGAGCGCGCCGACCCTTGGCGGCGGCGGCGCGATCACCGTGTCGGCAACGGTGACCAACACCGGCAAGCGGCGGGCGCATGAAGTGGCGCAACTCTATATCCACGACAAGGTCGCGAGCCTCACGCAGCCGGTGCGTTCGCTGAAAGGCATCAGGCATATCGACCTCGATCCCGGGCAAAGCCTGCGCGTGTCGTTCACGCTGAGCCGCGCCGATCTGGCCTTCGTCCATCCTGATCGCCGCGCCTTCGCCGAGCCGGGCGCGTTCGATGTCTGGGTTGCGCCGTCCTCGACCGGAGGCGTGCTGGCCACGTTCGTGCTCGCATGATCGCGCTGCGGAAAGCATGGGCGCGATTGATCGCGGTCGCGTTGGCGCTTGTGCCCGGGACCGCGATCGCGAAGGCCGTCGATCGCTATGTCGCCGAGCGACATGGCGTGACGATCGAGATCAGTGCACCGCGCGCCGATATCGTCCGTATCCGTGCCGGCAAGGGCGCGCTCGCCGAAGACGCATCCTGGGCGGTGCCGCAGCAAGTGCGCAGCCTGCGCGTGCCGCTCGAGGTCGCCACGTCGGGGGACGAGGTGACGGTGCGCACCTCTTCGCTGACGGTTATGCTCGACCGCGCCACGCTGGCTGTCTCGATCCGCGATGCTGAGGGCCGCATGGTACTCGCCGACGCGCCCGGTAACGCGCTTGATTTCGCCAATGGCGGGTTCCGCCTGCGCAAGGCGATGCCGCTCGACGCGCATTATTTCGGACTCGGCGACAAGACCGGCCCGCTCGATCGCCGCGGCGGCGCCTACACCTTGTGGAACAGCGATCAGTTCGGCTTCGGCGTCGCGACCGACCCGCTCTACAAGGCGATCCCGTTCGTGCTCGGGCTCGACCATGGCGGCCATGCCTTCGGGCTGTTCATGGACAATAGCTGGCGCAGCTTCTTCGATTTCGGGAAGAGCGAGCGCGCCGCCTTCTCGTTCGGCGCCGAGGGCGGGCCGGTCGACTATTATGTGATGGCCGGACCGGGGCCGAAGGATGTGGTCCGGCAATATGCCTATCTCACCGGCACGCCACCGCTGACGCCGCGTTGGGCGCTCGGTTTCCAGCAATCGCGCTGGAGCTATATGAGCCAGGCGGAGGCGCAGGGTATCGCCGACCGGCTGCGCGCCGATCGCATCCCGGCCGACGTGCTGTGGCTCGACATCGATTATCAGGATCGCAACCGCCCGTTCACGGTCAACACGCGGACCTTTCCCGATCTGCCGGGCCTCGTGCGCAGGCTGAAGACGCAGGACATGCACCTCGTCGTCATCACCGACCTGCACATCGCCGACGCGCCGAACCAGGGCTACAAGCCCTATGACAGCGGCATCGCCGCCAATGTCTTCATGAAGAACCCGGACGGCAGGCCGTTCGTCGGGCCGGTCTGGCCTGGCCCCGCCCTGTTCCCGGACTTAACCCAGGCGCGCGTGCGGGACTGGTGGGGCGAGCAATATCGCGACTTTGTCGGAATGGGCGTGGCCGGCTTCTGGAACGACATGAACGAGCCGGCGGTGTTCGACTCGCCGACCAAGACGATGCCGCTCGATGTGGTCAACACGATCGATGAGCCCGGCTTTGCGCCGCGCAGGACGACGCAGGCCGAGGTCCACAATCTGACGGGCATGCTCAATGCGCGCGCCACTTATGAAGGCGTGCTGAAGCTCGCGCCCGACAAGCGCCCGTTCGTCATGACGCGTGCGTCCTTTGCCGGCGGGCAGCGTTACGCCGCCACCTGGACCGGCGACAATTCGTCGAGCTGGGCGCACCTCAAGCTCTCGGTCTCGCAACTTGTCAGCCTGGGGCTGAGCGGTTTTGCCTATGCCGGCGACGATATCGGCGGCTTCGCTGGCGACCCGCCGTCGCCCGAATTGCTGACGCGATGGATCGAGATCGGCGCGTTCAACCCGATCTTCCGCGACCATTATCAGAAGGGCAAGGCGGAGCAGGAAGTCTGGGTCCATGGCAAGGAACATGAGGACATCAGGCGGCGCTATATCGAGGAGCGCTATCGCCTGATGCCGTACATCTATGCGCTGGCCGATGAGAACAGTCGCACCGGCCTGCCGCTGATGCGCCCGGTGTTTCTCGAACATCCGCTGGTGGTCGCCAAGGGCGACCGGCTCGGTGGCACCGAGGACCAGTTCATGCTCGGCGGCGATTTGCTGATCGCGCCGCCGACGACGTGGGAATCGCCCGCGCCGTACAAGATCACGCTGCCCGGTGCGGGCTGGTACGATTACTGGACCGGCCTGCCACTGGCGAACGCCGAGACGACCGAGACGCCGACGCTCGATCATTTGCCGGTCTATGTCCGTCCCGGCGCGATCCTGCCGCGGCAACCCTTGGTCCAGAGTACGGTCGAAATACCCAAGGGCCGCCTGCAGCTCGCCATTTATCCCGGCGCGAACTGTCAGGGCTCACTTTATCTCGATGACGGGGAAAGCTTCGCCTATAAGCGCGACGGTTATTTGCGCCAGCAGATCACGTACGACGCCACCTCGCTGTCGTTCGGCGAACGCGCGGGCAGCTTCAAGCCATGGTGGACCGGGTTCGACGTGGTGATCCATGGCTGGACCGGCCCTGCCCCCAGAATACGGCTCAACGGTCGCACAGTGACCGCGAAGGTCGATGCGGCCGCCCATACGATCAGCTTCTCCTTGCCCGATATCGCGCATCCCACGCGTGTCGCGATCGGCGGGTGATCGCGCGATGACCCCGGAACTGCGTCGTGTCGGGGCAAGCCAGAGTCCCGTGGTGGTGGTCGATGATGTCAGCGAACGGCTGCCCGCGATCGTCGATCTCGCCGCTGCGATGGCGCCGTTCCCGCGCAACGCTGGCAATTATTATCCGGGCCTTCGCCGGATCATCCACGAGCGTGACGAAACTGCGTTCGCCTACGTCACGGAAACCTTGCGCGTCGCGGCGCCGTTCATCGGTGGCGCGTTCGATGTGGACGGGTTCGACCTGATCGAAGCGAGCTTCTCGATGATTACCGCGCCGCCCGCGACGCTCCTGCCGGCGCAGCGCGCGCCGCATTTCGATTCGACCGATCCCGATTATATCGCGCTGCTCCATTTCCTGAGCGACACGCCCGGGACTGGCACCGCCTTCCACCGGCAGCGCGCGACGGGGATCGAGGTGGTCGATGAGGCCAATGTTGCCAGCTTCGTCGCCACGGCGAAGCAAGAGGCTGCTGCGCGGCCGGCGACCTATATCAACGGAAGCGACGCACATTTCGAACAGATCGCCGCGGTGGAAGGCGTGCCCGACCGGCTCATCATCTATCGCGGCAATCTGCTCCATTCGGGGATCATTCCGCCGGGCATGTCGATGAGCGCCGATCCGCGGATCGGCCGGCTGACCGCCAACCTGTTCGTGCAAGGACGTCGCGGTTGATTCCCTTGGAAACCGTTCATGTCCAACGCGAAGACCGCGTCGGCCCTGAAGCGAGCCGGACTCGTTTCATAGTCTCTTCGCCGCTCTTTCGCGCCGCTTTACCGGCCGGTGCGAGCCTGCCCACACCAACCGAAAGGCCCTGACATGGCGTTCACCGCGGCAACATCGCCCTCGACCGATCCCGGCGCCGCCGCGCCGGACGGGCAGGGCGTCGATGCACCCGACCTGCGCCTGTTC
>Ga0307510_10010613_pt1 | contig 10946 bp, 4 predicted proteins | sample 12_EM_MG_FD_207224 | JGI IMG/M metagenome (GOLD analysis project Ga0307510, IMG submission 207224) | Populus trichocarpa ectomycorrhiza microbial communities from riparian zone in the Pacific Northwest, United States - 12_EM | ecosystem: Host-associated > Plants > Roots > Unclassified | place... | reverse complement strand
CTTCACCTCCCCCGCCAAAGAAGTCTCCCCCACCTCCATACGTATACAAGTCTCCACCTCCACCATCTCCCTCCCCGCCACCTTCATACCACTACTCTTCACCTTCACCTCCAAAGAAGTCTCCCCCTCCTCCATACATCTACAAGTCTCCACCTCCACCATCTCCCTCACCTCCCCCTCCCTACTATTATAAGTCTCCACCACCTCCAACTCATTCCCCACCTCCTCCATACTATTAAGCTTCAGTTGAATCAACTTGAGATACATATACACGCAACAATAACGTACTTTTCTCTATATCATTTACAAACAAATTTTCAAAATGAAGACAAGGATCTTGAATGAATGTAATTTTTTTTTTTTGTACAATAAGGATCTTGATAGAGTGAAGGTCCATGGTAAAATCATTGTTTTTGTTTCATCTTGTTACAATGTAATGTAATTGTAATGGTAGTAATTACAATTCCAAAGAGAATTATATATTTGTTATGTCTTTATGAGTTCATCTTGCTTTCTGCTTGAATTAGATTCTCTTATTTGTTTGATTACAAGGAAATGCACGCCAACTTTCTCCTTGCATGAGCTAGGCAAGTCAAAGCCCTAGTCACAAACCCAATTAGACCTCTAAATATATAAAACTTGCAAGTCATAATCATTGGAATGTTTAAAAGAGTAGCCAGAATAAAATATTTGAAGATAATATATTCATGTCCCACTTTTTAATTTCTCTAAATTATGATCTCATTAGGCATGCATGCATGCATCTTAGTAAGCCACGTCCAATGTTGTTGAATTGTATTTATGCTTTTATTAATAAAAAAAATAAAAAGTAGATAATTCATCTCATATTTTTCAATTTTAACATTATTTTCGTATCACATCATTTTTTTTTATCTAAAAGAACACTCATTATCCTTATTTTAGGAAATTACAAGATATAGGATGTATATATTTAGGAAATATTAATAAGCTTAATCTTGTGTTGTAATATCTACATTAACTAATGTACACTGCCCTATATATATAAATAGAAAAGGTTGGTTAACTAATAAATTAAGCATCTTATTCTTCTTAACTTGGTATCAAAGCCTTAATACATTAAACCTAATCTTGCGACTCTAACCAGGTCTGAACCCTATCTTGGTAATAATCATTTGCATGTTGGTGACAGTAAAGGCCTTTCCATATCTAATATTAGGCATACTACGTTACATACCCCACAACGCATTTTTACCTTATCTAATGCTCTTCATATACCTCATATTACAAAGCCATTACTTTCTGTTCGAAAATTTTATCGTGATAATAATATCTATTGTGAATTTCACGTGGTTGTGTTTTATGTTAAGGATCTCACCACTAAAGCAATGCTCCTTTTTAGTTAGAGTAATGATAGTCTCTATGTTTTGTCCGAGTCTTCTGCCACGTCCATTCCTCAAGCTTATTGGTCTCCTTGCGTCTCTACTTTTATTGATATTTGGCATCGTCAATTAGAATATCTTACTTCATGTGTTTTTAATTTTTTTAGTTTCCAATAATAATCTTGTTTTTACCTCTAAATGTTCACTTTTTCAATGTGAAGCTTGTCCGCTAGGTACACCGTTACATCTGTCATTAAGACCTACGGGTCACAAAACTACTGCTCCACTTGATTTAATATTTAGTGATGTCTAGGGCCCTGCTCCTATTTTTTTCTCTGATGGTTTTCATTACTCTTTTTTTAATTTCTGTTGTCACACTCAAACATCGTAACGGCCGATTAAAAATATTATTGATTGGAAAAGGAACAGATATACGACATCTTGTTCTTTAAGGGGAAAGGTATTAGTTCAAGGAGTCGCCACCTAATATTACGGTCACTAGGAACCCTAACTGGTCAACAGAGATTCTATGGTACGGGACTAGTTACGTGAAAGGAAAGATACTATCACCCCTTAAGCATCCTACCTGAGGCAGACTGCATTTTTTTTTGGCTAAAATTGCTAAGAATTTGTTCTCCTTTTTTTTTTGTTCTTCCTATCATGTTCCCAACTTTGACGTTAGTGAATAATTCCTATAAATATTTTCAACTCTAGTGTTGATAAATATTGCACAAACCTAAAAAAATACGATATGCCTGACACTAACGTAAGTGAATAATTTCGTAAAAAATTGAATTTGAAGAAGAATTTTTCTACGCCATTTTCTTTTTGCTTGCCCTTTATTATATTTTTTATTGTACCCTTTTTAGACTGAAATAAAAGAAACGTTGCACAATGAATTTTACATTTAATAGAGTTTGGTCCGCAAATTGAGCACATAGGAGAAAAAATACAAAACACAAAGAAAAAAATAAGACAAAGTGTGAGGGGCCCACAAATAAATCAACGAAGATCGCCAAATATTTTTGGAATTTTTTGATATAAAAAGCGGGCTTATTTGGCCAAATATCAAACTAGAATGGACATAAAAATTAGGGTCAAGGCGTAAGGGTGTGTTTGGCCAAACACACCCTTAGAAAATATGGACTGGGCTGGCTGGGCCTAAGGCCTAGATCTGACCTACTCTTCTTCCTCTTTTCTTTTTTTTACTGGGCCCGGATCCAGCCAACCCGCCTCGGTTGGTTACTGGTTCAACTAGTAACCCGGCTAAGTCATCTGCAGGCATACGTGAATTGTCCATGCACGTCTGGCACAGTATCTATGTAATTAAACTGCAAGAGAGGGAAAACAATGAAAGCTTACCTGTTGCTGGAGTTTTGCGCGAAGAATGGTGTGGATACTCGTTGCTGGAGTTCTCCTTCTGTCTTCGGTATCTTCCCCTCTATTTGTTTTCTCTTGTCTTTCTGCCCCTTTTGGTTCTCTCTCTCTCTCTCTCTCGTTTTCTCTCCTGTGTTTTGTCCCCTGCAGTATTTTTTTCGTCTGGATTTTTCTCCTCCTATGTACTCTCTTTTTTTCCTCTGTTTTCTGTTTTTTTCTTCTCTCTAGGAGAAAGCCCCAGTTCCCTTTGTTTTCTTTCCCCCCTCTTCTCTCCTGGTCCTCTCTGTCTTTTATAGGCTTTTCTCGCGCAAGGCTAATCCTTATCTTCCCCGAGCGCTGATCTTCATGTAGAGATAGAATTTGAGACTCCTTGTTTTGGTTGGATTGGGACGCCAACTGTCCTACCATTGTTGGACTACTGGTGGTGGTTTCCTCCATGCCTCAATGGCTTGTTATGGCGGCGAAGGACATGGAAATGAACTGAGAAGCTGGTGATGGAAGTCGTGGGCATTGCAATGTGTCTGGTAGTGTGAGCTTCCTGTCTGGGTGGCGTTCTGTATTTCCTCCGCAGGTGGTCTCCTCTGTTTTCAGAGGAAGAAGAAGAATGGAAATGACAAAATAGCGTTGTTTCTGACTAAGGTGACCATTTCTCAATTTAGTCCTTAAAGTTTCAAAATTTTGCATTCAAGCCCCTGATATTTTAATTTCAAATTTTAACCCCCTTAAAATTAGATTAAAAAGCAAATGGGTCAAAATTAGGTTATAACATATGTCAATGCATATATGAAATATATATGGTATTATCCTTTTATTGCGAAATCTGATATATTTTCTACTTTCTATCTTTTTCAAGTTTTTGTTAAGTGTCAATTTTCATGAAAAATTAAAATTGTTCAAACTGATTAGGGTGGTGAATACCACAAGTTAAACACTTTCTTTCAAACTATCAGTATTCATCATCAGATAGTGTAAAATGGCATTGTTGAACGTCGGCATTGGCATATTGTCGTAACTGATCTTACTCTCCTCGGATAGTGTAAATCTCCATTATGGTTTTGGAATTATGCGTTTGAATCCGCAGTGTATCTTATCAATTGTATGCCTACTTTTATCCTCCAAAATAAATCCTTGTTTGAGTGTCTTTTTAATCATATTCCTGATTATAATTTTCTATGTATTTTTAGATGCCTTTGCTTTTCATTTCTGCATGTGTCCATATCATGCTCATAAATTAGATTTTCATTCCTCTCCATTTGTGTTCTTAGCTTATAGCTCCTCTCACCTTAGTTATCGTTGTCTTAATCTAGCATTTCAACGTATTTATATCTCATGTCATATCCGTTTTCATGAAGATGTGTTTTTTTTTAACAAACCTGAATAAATGGCATAACCCTACAACACATCTTTGCATCCTATCCTTACTACCCACTTGCCAAATTTGCTTAGTTCACCTTCAACCTCTCCACTACTCACACTACCTACTATTTCTACCACCATATAACAACCTATCAGCCCTGCCCTTATGTCACCATATGTTTGTTTATCTAATGATCATTCTCTAGATATAAGTTCTCCTCCTTCAGGTCCGCAAATTTCCAGGTCTGTCGCTACTGGTTCTCCTGGTTCTACTGCTATTTCACTAGGGTCTGCTGTTGCCAAACCAGTAACTCGGTCGTTTGGTTCTCCACAACCCAATGTTGAGAAGCCACAATTTGGTATTAAAACTTAATTCAATTAATTAATCTAACAGGTTTAAAACTACTTCTTTTATCATAATAATGGTTGAAGAATTTTGTTTTGAAAAAATTATGTTACAAATCTCTAATTTTAGGTCTCTCTTTAACTATAAACTAGTAACTTGATTTTTTGATTTTGGAGAAATTGGGTTTCCTTGTTTTTTTTTTAAAGACGATCTCTGATCAGCCAGTTAAAAAAATGGCTATAGAGAGAGAAATAAACAAAGAAATAGGTATTTTACAAACCAAACAGAACTAATAAAAAAAATTGGGTTTCCTTTTTCTAATTAGGTTTCAAATGAATTTGGATATTGTTGAAGAAGTTGCAGTGAAAGCAAACTTTTCTTTCCCTCTCCATTTATTATGATTTTTAAGATTCAAGAACATGTGAGAAGAATATAAATTAGATGAGGTGCAGTAGAGAATTTTTTATTATTTGTTCCAGTCACTTGAATTTAATTATAACTCAATTGAATCCTATTTACTTATCGAATTGAAATCATTTTCAAATATATCATAAAGTTTGATTTAACAGCTATATTTAAATAACTATATTGACATATCTAAAACATCACTGTATGGAAAGCTATATTTCTGTTTGTTTTTGCATTTTAAAAATATTTTTAAAAAAATTTAAATTTTTTTATTTTTGTTTGTTTTAAATTAATATTATTTTGGTGTTTTTAGATTATTTTGATGTGCTGATATCAAAAATAATTTTTAAAAAATAAAAATTATATCACTTTAAAAAATAACTGCAATCACATTTTAATATATTTGTAATATTTTAATATATTTGTAGGATATTGTACACATTTTAGCCTTAATTAATTCAATTAAGTACAGCACTGTAGCTGAAAAACTGGCAATTTATATATTTTCCTATACAACCAAAAGATCATTTAGGGTGATTGCATACATTACAATTACAATTACTGTATAAACTAAAACAGGAAATGGAAAACTCTATAGCATTTACTACAGCTTTCCTCATCTTTCACGGATTTCTAGGATAAATGCTCGATTTTGATACTTCGGTCCTAAAAGTTTATTTTTTTTACGTTTCACTGCTTGAATTTTGATGTAAGAAAGAAAAGAATCTCTGGAAAAGAAAGGAAAGAAAAACATTTCATTCAGCAATAAAAAAAAACATATTATACATACCAATAAATATAGTTTTAAAATTCGACCCGGTCTGGTAGGTCAACCCGAGATCCGACTGACCCTGTTGACCAAAACCAGGCTGAGTTTATGAAAAAATAAAGAAAGTCAAAAACCCGACTAACCTGGTTAACCTGGTGGGTTGACCCGGTGACCCAGTCAAAATCCGGTTGTAACTCATTAACTATTTATTTATTTTAATAAAAATGATATCGTTTTGATTTATAAAAAAATTAAAGTTGGCCCGGTCAAAACCCGTGACCCGGACCTTAAACTAGGTCAACCAGGCTGGATTTAAAAACACTGTCAATAAGTTATCTTAAAAAATGAAGTTCGATATTAGTGGTTTGAGCATTCAGTTATATTAAAGAAAATATATCAAAACGAAGAATGAAGTTTAATATTGGTGATTTTAGTATTTCATTATCTTAAAGAAAATATATTAAAACTTGTAAATTATTTTTAGATTCAGTTTGATTTTGAGTCTCAAGTATAATTAAATAAGGTTTTAAAGCTTGAAATTATATTATTAATGTTTGTAGGACATTATTATCTATATGCGCGCAAATTTGGATTTTGAGATCCAAATTACTCTGAACTCTAATTTTGTGGTTGGAATTTATCATTAAAGAAACATCATCATGTAGCCCGACTAATCAAGCCATCCATACATTTAAAAAAAAAAACTCAAGTGAACAACATGTTCTCCACTTGAATTTTTTTAAAAAAAAAAATAGGGGCTGAGCTTTCTGCTTTTTAGGCCAAATGTATGGGCATGGGAATGTATGGACATGGAATAGCCCTTTCCCATGCCCATACATTTGGCCTTTAAGTTTTTAATATTTTAAAATATTTTTTAAATAAAAAAATTACAATGATGTTTTAAAAAAAATACAATGACACTATATTTTTCAAATAAAATTAAAGATTTTAATGATATTAATTGATATTTTTAATTTTTAATGATAATATTAGTAGTTACTTTATGAATAATTATATATAAAACAAATATGTATTATTTTAAAAAAAAATCCTCATAGATATTCAATGAGAATAAATACTTATTTCGTGAAGATTTTATGTAACTTTTTCAAATTAATTATTCTTTTATTTTTGCTTGCATTAGCATAAAAATTATTAAAACGTATGTTTTTTTTTTATTTCAACTACTTTTCAAGTCATGATAAGTTTTGTTTTTTAAAAAATCATGCTAATATAAAAAATACATAAACAAAGTTGAGAAACTTTTTGAAGCGGTTTAATTACCTCGAGCAATTGTGTTTCTATGACGTCAATGATGCATTATTCTCTATTTTATCATGAAAATAATTTGTCTTTCATGTATCTAATAAGCTCTTTACGTAAATCAAATAGACTGCTTATATATATATATATATATGCAAAAATGCAAAATCTTAAAATTAAATAACACATTAATTGACTAATTAAAATAGAAACTCGGAGAGTAACGCCTGCAATTAAGCTAGTTATTATCTAAAGGAGAATTGACAACTCCCTCTTCGACTTCAACTATTATAAAACCATAAAAACTTGGTGTCCTGTAACGGAAGGTATAAAATACAAAAGATATACGTACAGCCACAACAGTTATAAAATAAAAATAAAGAAAATCACAAAGATTTTTATAGAAAAAATAGCTAGCTAGTAGCTCCATGTCAAGCCAACTCTTCAAGACCTTTCCTTGCGTGTTTCCAGCATCAAATTCAGCAGCAATCCTTCGTGAGTACTTTATGCAGCAATCTTGTGTATACTCTTGCATTATACTCATTGATTGTTCAACTTTTTATTGTTGACCTAGCTGCTTCTTCTTCTTCTTTTCCCATATACCACTGGATTAGTTGACAAGAATGAATGCATGCATGTTGTGTTGTTTTCCTTTTAACAATTAAGTAATACTCTAAAAGCTACGGGAAAATACTATTTTCATGTTCACTAAAAAATAAATTATTGTGAATTGTGATAGTGATTTGTTTTTTTAAAAAAAAACGTTAAGTTATTTCTTTTAAAATTCAAAATAATTTTGGCTCATTTAACCTTAAGTTTATTGCTGCATCATTCATAAGAAATAAATACGAGATAACTATATCCAAATTAATGGATTGTTTATATCTTTTGGTTGATGATAGAATATCTCAATAAAATGGAACATTTCATGGCAATGGCATGCACTATTGCTTGAGAGTTTCTAGCTAGAAACATTCAGCCTGGCATGCATAAATTAAATTAACAAAGTGTATAATCCAAGTTTTAACTGGTAAAAGTCGTGCATGCATGTTACACTGCGTACTAAGCTGACAGAGGCACTTTACATAAATGATCAGGTCATCGTGAAGTCGCAAGAATCGCTCAATTCAATTCAATTTTGCAAATAAGAGTTGATTTTTCTTTCCATTATTATCTACAAACTAATATAATATATGTAGATACACACACATGCATTGCATAGTTTAAACTCGGTCAGATAGATTAATCTAAGAAACCTCCACATGATCTAAAACTTAACTCAGCTCAAGTTTTAAATTTAAACAAAAAAAATTATTAATATGATAAGACTTAGTCAATTCATTCAAGTTGACATGTAATTTAGTTGACCAGCTAAGTTAATCAAACCAACACTAATTAAAAGAATTAAAATATATATTGTTTGAATAAAAATATTTAATTTGAATTGAATTAAAAGTTTACGGGCTGAACAGAGTCGGATATGACATATGTGTTTGTATATTCCTTTAATTGTGCAATAGAAAGTGAACCTTTAATTCAATTAAAATTAATTATTGTTAACAAATAATAATATATATTGTTTGAATAAAAATAATTAATTTGAATTGAATTAAAGGTTTACAGGCTGAACAGAGCTAGATATGACAGATATGTTTGTATATTCTTTTAATTGTTCAATAGAAATAAGAAAGTGGAGGAGGATTATATATGTAGGTAGCACTTTTTTTCCACATATTTAATTACAGATTATTTTGATGATAATGATTTTTTTATTTTTTAATATGCAAAGTAAATATACATCATCACCACTATCACTATCATCACTATCACCCCTGCACAACAAAGGATTCTCAATTGTTCACTGTATAATGTCAACATTAAATTATATTAGCCTTGATTTGTATTTTATAATAAACCATTAAAAACTTGGATTGCCCTACCACCTTGTCGATCTAATAAAACTATGACAAAAAACAATTAGTTTTTTTTAAAAAAAAATTATTCAAAACAATATTATTTTATCTTTAAAAAAAACAGGTCAACCATGGTTGATCTCTCGATTCGTAACTTTGGTCTTCAAATTAATTTTTAGATCGAGTTTTAAAACTATGCTACTGATAAATCAAACTAAAAATGAAAAAAGTTTCTAATTTTCATCGAATGTTAAACAAGGCCTCTTCTAAAAAAATGGAAGTGATTAAGCCCTATCAATCTAAATGCTAACGTGATCTGGTACAATTAGTTTCAAACAAATTGTAAATATCCATGTTGTGTTTATTAAAAAATAAAATAAGGAAGAAGAAAAGAAAATTGATTATGCCAATGACAATAGTATATAGTTATACATGTACGAACAACATTATATATGGAGTATGAGCAAATCTCTTTTGACCCCCTAATCGACAAACACAACATGGGCTGCTAAGTGTAGTGGTTTATTACGTATGAAATGACCAACTCCCTTAACTTTTTTAGAAGAATGGATCAATATAATTTCAAGAATTTTATTTAAAATCATTTGGACAAGAAGCAAGATTAATATAATTTCGCGTCCTGTTGCTTGATGAAGTCATTTATGAATGGATTAACTAAAATCAACATATGATTCACTCTACTAGAATTTGCTGACAAATCTTTATAAATTAGTTGGGATTATATTTTAAAGAATATTTTAATTTATTGTTCCATTTTGTTTATTAAATTCACCGACTGTGAGATATACTACTTGATCATACATAGATTTGTTATTTAGAACTTCCTTGGATCATGGTACTGAAGTAACTTGCTACTTTCCTCGTAAAACCTCAAGAATTTAACAAATCTAAATTAGAAGGCAGCAATTTTTTATTGTAAAATGGAAATGTTTGCCTTGAAATTATGATCTTTGTCTCACGGATCACTTCTCCTCGCCACCTCTATTATCGTATTTTTGTAACAAGGCTAAAACATTCAGACCAATCTGCTGTACGTAAACGCGTTTACAGTTCTTACACGGAAAATGGCATATCTCACCAGCTCTCAAGCTGACAATTTCTAGGTTTATTATATGCATTACTGATAAAATTAGTGCGAAGCCACTAATAACAAGTAGACAAAAACAATAAGAACGAGGAGGTTGCAGCTCAGTCAGATTTGGAACATATTTTTATGCTTTAATCCAGGCTGTAATAATCATGGGAAAACATGTCTTTGTCAACAATGATTGAAGGGATCACTATATAAAGGGCTAGTATCCATGCTAACCATGCAAACACAAAGCAAGAGTTCTAAGGATGGGAAAACGGGGGAAGTCGGGGCATTTGTCCCTAATGATACATGCTATAGCAATTTGCCTTGTAGCCACCAGTGTGGTGGCTTATGAGCCTTATTCCTATAAATCATCTCCTCCTTTGTTGAAATCTTCTCCCCCATATTATTATAAATCTCCACCACCTCCATCTTCATCACCACCTTCACCAATTCTCTACACATCTCCACCTCCTCCAAAAAAATCCCCTCCACCATCATATCATTACACATCTCCTCCACCACCAAAGAAATCCCCTCATCCACTATACCACTACAAATCTCCTCCACCACCAAAGAAATCCCCTCATCTACCATACTATTACAAGTCTCCTCCTCCACCATCTCCATCACCACCACCTCCATACCACTATACATCTCCACCTCCTCCAAAGAAATCTCCTCCTCCTCCATACCACTACACTTCACCTCCCCCACCAAAGAAATCCCCTCATCCATCATACTATTACAAGTCTCCTCCTCCACCATCTTCATACCACTACACATCTCCACCTCCTCCAAAGAAATCTCCTCCACCACTATACCATTACACATCTCCTCCACCATCAAAGAAATCCCCTCATCCACTATACCACTATAAATCTCCTCCACCACCAAAGAAATCCCCTCATCCACCATACAATTACAAGTCTTCTCCTCCACCATCTTCATACCACTACACATCTCCACCTCCTCCAAAGAAATCTCCTCCACCACTATACCATTACACATCTCCTCCACCATCAAAGAAATCCCCTCATCCACTATACCACTATAAATC
>Ga0307510_10010612_pt1 | contig 10947 bp, 12 predicted proteins | sample 12_EM_MG_FD_207224 | JGI IMG/M metagenome (GOLD analysis project Ga0307510, IMG submission 207224) | Populus trichocarpa ectomycorrhiza microbial communities from riparian zone in the Pacific Northwest, United States - 12_EM | ecosystem: Host-associated > Plants > Roots > Unclassified | place... | reverse complement strand
CTGGTACATTTACTAAGTTATTACTTTGTGGTTTGTATCGCAATATAAGCATGTTATGTTCTTGTCGTTGCCAGGGGAGGGGGTTGTGTGCACGGTGATTGGTTGGTATTGTTGTGGCTGGCCCAGCATCCTTTGTTGGTTGTCGGGGCTTTTTGTGTTAGCTGTTGGTTTTCCTGTTCGCTTTGCGTGCTTGTTGCATTGTGGGTGGTCTGTCATCGCTACTTGGGGTGGTATTCTGGGCTGTTCCCGTTTGGTGGTTTCGGGTCTGACCACGTTTCCCTTATGCTTTCACAGGACTTACCAGCAGATCCCAAACTCTTACCCGCATGTATTTGGGTGGTTGATGTCCATGGTTTTACTGTCTCTAATCCCACATTGTACACATTGATGGTTTCTATTGGAGTGATTCATTATGATTGTTCTGTGGGTTACACGGGGGCATTTGTACCTGTGGCTTATGCCTCTCCTTGCCCCAGTTTCAACCATGGGAAAATCGCGCCTGGTGGTGGTCGCGGTTCAAGGAGCCCCCCCTTCGGGATTTCTTTCCATAAATGCTTACAGATGCCATTCGCGATATTTCGTTGCCAATAACATTCGCACTCATTGATCAGTTTTCTACAATCACATTTTTTGGTGATTAGACTTCATATTGCATAGGACAGTGTAACCTGAAATATACATGGAATTCACAGGCTTTTCTTTGATAAGTGAATATGCTGTGCTTGGAGAGGTACGAAGTGTTTGTTCTCATCACACTCCCTGTCCATGTTCGGGACCCTGTACTAGTCTAGTGTGGCACCAATGGTGCAGTGGACATAAAACTTGCCTTAAAAGCAAGTGAAATTGGATCCATCCCACTCGTCTGGAAAACGAGAAAGCACACTTGCCTCAAAAGTAAGTGACATGGGATCGATTCCCGTTTTGGGCACTAGTTTTTTGCATTGCCTCGAACTTCTCTTTCTCGTTGAACCCGACATTCTAATGGCATCCAGAAGTGTCACTGTCGTTTTCTCATAACAGCCTGTCCATCAGATGGCGCTGAGAGCCATAGAAGCGTTCCTGATGCAATCTATCATTGTACTTGGGAGAATCCTCTCGGGTGGAATACCCCACTCAGTTCCCACACTGGCAAGTAGCATCATGGTTGTTGCTATCACCGCACAGATCACGAAGACGAAAATGTCGGCACTGAGGAAATGTAGATTTACCAAGGAAGAGGAGATGGGCGGCCACATAATCGCTTGGTGGCCCCATGGCAGAAAGGTGCAGCATGAATGATAAAAAATCATTACCCAATGCAGGAGTCGATCCCATGCCACCGCTTTCGAGGCGAGTGTGCTTGATTGCTTTCGAGGCAAACGTGACCGAACCCGTGGCTACTTGCTTTCAAGGCAAGTAGGATGTCCACTGCACCATTGGTGCCATGCTATACCAGTAGAGGTTCTTGAATATGACGATTAGTTGGATGGGAATGAATCAATTGTATCTCTCCAGAAACAAAACATCCTCTCATATAAAAAAGAGCGTTGATTCACATATGTGTCTACTTTGTGTCTGCCATGTAGGGAGTCAAAAGAACAAAAAATGGGACCACGGGTGAATCATCAATGAGGTTTTCCTGGACATCCCAACCAAACGTCGATCGCACAGGGGACGGCAATTAAACATCATAAAGAATTATATTAGTATACTTTATGGTAACCCATTCATCGCCCTAATGAATGCAGGCCCATCTATGGTTGGGGACTGTGTACCATATCTAACAAATTTATTTCTCTATGTAATAATGTCCATGTCGTTTTGATCCTGGTCAGTTGACCCAGCCCCGTGCAGCTGCACCTGATCCGAGGTTACTCCGGGCAAGCAGCTGGCATGGCGTGTACCACTAGTACCACGGCCCGTCTTAACAGCTTCTGTGCGCAGACAATGAAGTCAGGGGGCACATTCACCAATGGAGAGGATGTGAGTGGTAACACAATCACTCGGTAGTCCCACTACAAAAATGTGTATTGTGAATGAAAAAATATTATTACCCAAAACGGGAGTCGATCCCATGCTACTCACTTTCAAGGCGAGTGTGCTTGCTTGCTTTCGAGGCAAAAGTGACCGAACCCATGGCTACTTGCTTTCAAGGCAAGAAGGATGACCACTGCACCATTGGTGCTATGCTATATTTGTCGGTGATCTCAAATATCGATGGGAAGTTGGACAAGAATAAACCCTTTGGATCTTTCCAAGGACAACACTTCGTCTCATTTAAAGGGAATCATTGATTCAGGTATATACCTACTTCTTGTCTACCTGACAGGAAGTCAAACGAACAGAAAATGCAACTGCAAATGAATTATCAATCATACAGGGGACCATCATGTTTGGAAATTAGACATTATTAAACAAGTCTATCAATAGTCCTCTCGTCGCCCTAATGAATACAGGGACATTGACAAAATGAGTGAGATATGTGGCAAGTTGTGTCAACACCCAATCCAGGTGCGAGGTAATTAGTTGATTCGGATTGGTGCTCGTCATGCGTCTCTATGCTGGGATACTGGTTGTCCAGGTTGTGGAAATAAGCTTAGGCGGAGGTGGTGGGGTGTGTGAAATCAGTGTTCGACAGCGAGGCCGGTCCCGGGTATGCGGTTGTGTGAGCTATGTCATGTGCCGAGATGGCATAGTTTGTGGCGGTGGACCGCCAAATTGATTCTGACGGATCGGGTGGTTGTATGGTGCAGCATCCAGGGTGGTGGAGAGGGATGTTGGGGAATAGATTAGTATTGATTGTGGTCCCGTGTTGTCGCTGGTTGCGCCTGACGATCAGAGCGCTGGTCCGTTTTGGGGTATAATGGGCGTAAGATGACAACGTGGCAAGCGGAAGCTGGTGTGGCTGTTCGTAGGAAGCGGTCGACTCATGATAGTTCTGCGTCTGGGGCTGGACCTCACGATCCAGATCGTAAAGGTGGGAGGAACACCAATTAGACTGGGCTGTGAGCGAGGAGAACCAGATGGACTGGGACAGTTCGAATGAACTAGGAGATGGTAGGGAGAGGGATGAGGTGGCGGTAAGGCCCGAGATGGGCTAAGAAGTGCTTCGACAGTGACCGGATGCCGTGGAAGTGTTTGACAAGGCGGTGTCTGAGTGTCCGCTGAGGGACTCGTATGTCCGTATGAGAAAACTGTGTCTGATGAAGGAAAGAAGAGAAGGTGAAATTGGGGAAAAGAACTGACGGAGAGCAGTGCCTGCCTCTGAGGAGAAAGGAGGAAGGTGCCAGAGTCAGATCGCCAGAGGAGTTAAGTCCGAAAGATGGCTTCCGTTTCCAGACTTGAAGCTTGAAGCTTGAAAAACCGCACACACGACGCCCATATGATGCCTGAAGACCTGAACATACATGATGAACCTTCAGAAATTTGACCGTTTTTGGCACCTGCACATGCTCTTGCCGACCAAGCCCACGATGAGGTGATTGCGAGTCAAGACAGGAATTCGGGCCGTGCTGCGATCCACGGACGGACCACGACCACGATGTCCAGTTCTTCTGTAATTCCCGAACAAGAGTTGTTGACAAGGTCTGCGATGACAGCCTTGACACTGGAAGGCACTGACTCGCTGTAGCCTCGGAACGGAGCACCTTCGACCACGTGACGGCCTCGGCGTGCCTGCAAGTCCGACGTGTTCAATCACCATCGGTACCATTGCCTCGATCTCACCCCCCATCACCCCTCATTTCCCCTTGTCCTCTGCCCCTCAAAGTTCCTCTTCGCCTCACCTCAAGCCTGCTGCCGACGCTACGCGGATCGCCCACCTTCACAGGCCGATGCGACAAGTGCGCAGCCCCCCAATAGCTGTCGGCCCACGTCACGCACGACATACAGCCCTTGCCAGTCGTCGGACCCCATATCGCCAGAGTCGCACCTTACTGCGTCAGGACTCTCCGTCCTTGTTTTGTACGTTTTCCTATTGCTCTAGAATTCCTGCTCTCCCTCTTTTACCTTTCTTTTTCTACTTAACATTGGACACAGGGCGACATCGTTCCGCCTCTATCGTTCCGTCTCTACTTGCGTAGCGTACTTGTATATAACCCTCTCGCCTGGCCCCGGCAAAGGTCATCACCGGACCCATGCAACAGAGCCCCTCTTTTCCCTCTTTCCGTTCGCGTACCATCGCCTCAAGTCTCTCGTTACACCCATTACGATTCCCCAGGAACGCGGCCTCTTTCCCTCTCGCTTTCTTCCTTGCGCCTTCGCCTTCCCCTTGGGAACGCGGACCCGCTTCGGACCTGATCTTTCCCCAAACTCACTAGCTGCGTGGACCGTCCACCTGCGATACAACACTTTCTGTGCTTTTGAGAAACGCTGGGTTGACAATTAGTTTCGGCAAATATGGTCGCATGGCACGACGGTGTAAGATTCCCATCCCCACCTTCGTCGCCTACATTGAGGGTGCGCCAGAGGCTGAAGAAGAATCTGACCAGCCCCAAGTAACTCGTATCGTTGTAACGTCACGGTCGAAAGACGCACATGTGACCACGGCCAGTTAGGGTGATCGTAATCAAGCGGCGCGATCAATGGCAGAAGCTAACTTACAAATACCGGAAATGAATTGGGACAATGGATAACGGCAGGCACGGCGAAGATGAGCACCACATAAAACATTGAGATTCCTGAGGGGAGGTCGTTGGCTTCCTGGGCAACCCAAAGCGCTGAGGTTTCAGCCTTGAACAATACAGCGATTTCTGACTTGTCTAGAGTGCCTGCACATGCTCTCGCAGGCCAACAAAAAATGATGAGGCGATCGTACAGTCGAGTAGCGCAGATCACGGGGTTTTGGGGTTCGGCCCGTGTAGCCGGTAACCACCGACGAGAAATTTCCCTGTCATTCTTCGACTGGAATTCGACCCAACTTTTCCATACCCAAATCCATCAAGTCCTGGCACATCAGGTCCCCTTCCCGTACACCACATGATCATGTCTGGTATTCCAATACTCCATTGCCCTCCGGAACTGTGTCTGACGGGGCATACATGCCTCTTTCATGAGACGTGCTTGCCATCCCCTTTGGAACTATGCCTTTGTGGCACATTTTTTCTCTGCTGTTCATATCATTGGAGCAGGTCATACCTCCGCGGATGCCTAGGACAAGACGGGATCGCGCCTGTTTGGCTTCTTGACACCCATCAAATGATGCGTCCTTTCTTCGCTCTCGCCTCGTATGTCCTTCGCTTCTGTCACAACAGACAACGCATACCTATCTCACACACTTGCGAAAACCCGTAGCACTCCCTATGCAAATCCCAAATTCATCGATACTGTGCGTAAGCAGCGTAACGAGCATATTCTCTAGACGACCTTCGCAGGCGGCCCCGCCGGTGCGCTGGCACAGTTACAGCAGGGGCCGGGGCCCTGGCTACTGGGGGTTGTGCGAAAGCAGGAGGTTGTTGAGGTGGCATCGGACAAGGTGACTCCTCCGCTTGTCTCCTGACTCAGCTCTCATTCATTGTAGCACAATGTCGAACCAGGTGACACTTGCGCGCGCACAATGTACAGCGGCGTTCTCAGTCATACCAGGGGGTGTCCACTCGCTCGCATGACCGTCCGCGTTCCTCAACGCGCTCTCCCTCACGGTGCTACCCTTCCCTCTCCGTACTGCCCATCGGCATATGAACACCTCTGCGCCAGGGTCAGGGTGACGACAAATACCCGCATCGGGGTTACGGGTGCTATCACCGATGAGTCACATGCTGTAGTGCCCACCCAAACTTGGTGTGCTGCTTAACAGCACTCCCAGAATGCCATTTCTGCAGCCGCCACCTCCTGTCTTCGAAGGTGTTCACACCACGGTATATATTTGGCATACTCGAGCTACTCGAAACGACCAACAAAGGTAGTGCTCATACAGCCGTTGCGTACTAGGAGTGTTGCTTGTGTGCTTGGTTATGTCACTTGCTTGCTGTTCGTGTTCCCAGCTCTGAGCGCGAGGTCGACTAGCGTGGAATCAGAAGAGCAATATTCAGGCAAACATCAAATTGCACGATCCTGATATACAGATAGATAACGGGTTGTGAGGCCTGAGGTCGTTTCTCGTGTGTACCACCCGTGCCACCCATCCTGTTCCGGTCGCGACGCCACTTCCCTTGCTACTGTACCTCAAATACCGCTTTTGATCGTTCCCTTTCAAATCAAGACTGAGGTGGGGTTTTGTATCTGTGAATCGCATGACTGGTCACTCTTCGTTTTATTTAAGTGGTCTGTACGTCATGCTCAGACTTTACCGTCTTTGGTCAGGCTGCATGGAGGTGCAGACCTGTGGGTGGCCATATGCTGCGCAAGTTCACGATCGCGAGGTGGGTCGAAACTGGTCAGATCGTCGAAGATTCATTGGCTGGGTGGAACCTTGACCCGATATCCAAGGTCGGGTTGGTTGGAGGGATTTGGAAGTATCAGTGGATCATCGCGAATCAGATTCGCGATTGCTATTTTCCGTTTATAACTGTGCCACTCTGCCCGGGACACCATGACGCTGATCACTTTTGCGTGTCAGATATCCTCAGTCGGGTGTGTGATCGGTGACCGGGCGTCCGTGATCCATGTGGTCTCATCCAAGTTCAACGGCCAACATTCCGCCAATCATAACGACACCTGGACCCCGACAGCCAATCCGGTCCGAAATGGGGTATATATTGGGCCTGCTGATTCGGCGATGTGATACCACACTTGGAGTAACCATGATGGGATACCCATACCTTGACTTTATCATACACACTGACTCAAAATTCCGCCATGTTCCATGATATCTCACACAAAGCTCATGTACACATGTGTGAGCGCCCAGCGGAGCAGGAAACTCCCCAGCGCTAATGTAATTGAATTACTTCCAATTATGTATCCTTGTGGGAAACTTCGAGTCTCCTTGGGCGCTTGGGTGTTATCGATGACATTGATGACAACGCGCGAGGCTGACCACCGTTGAATCAACACCCTACCACCGCATTCCAGGGTCTATCTCACGTAGCCTCACCCTAGACCATTCCTCTTTCATTGCCCACGTCTCTTCGGTTAGCGGTATGAGTCAACCCTCCTCATCCTCGTCTTTCGAGTCGATCTTCAACGCTGCCCTCGAAGACTACGCAAAGCGGTCCGGAACCAAATTAGATCAGCATCATCCCCTCGTCAAACAACTCGAAAACTGCAATTCTGTCGATTCGATTTCCTCGGCTATTCAAGAGCATGCACGACGGTTCCGCGAATTCCGAGGAGAGGATGGAAAGATGATGAAATCACTGAAGGGTGCCGTGCAGGTCCTGTATACGCTTTCTACCAGCACTGTTCTTGGTGAAGGTATTGGTATTGTAAGCCCCAAGTCGCTCATTTCAATTATTATCGCTAAAGAACATTCGATAGCCATTGCCACCTTCAAAGGCAGTACTTGCAGCGTTTGGGGTCTTGCTCGGTGTAAGTCCCTTTCACCATTCCCATCCACGTATCCTTGTGACATTAGTATGTACCAGGCGGTGAAGGACGTTAGCGCAAGTTATGATGCTCTCATCGAGCTGTTCGATTCCATCAAGCGTTTTCTCTGCCGGCTCGAAATTTATACAAATATCACTCTCACGACAGCCATGACTGTCATCGTTGTGGAGAAGTTGGCAGAGGTTCTCTCAGTTCTTGCTCTGGCAACGAAGCAGGTCAAGCAGGGGCGGATAAGTGAGTCTTTTCCTCGCGGTATGGTACTATAACTAAACGCACAACAGAGAAATTCATAATGAAAATCATTGGAGAGGATGACATCGAGGCTCTCCTCAAGAGGTTGGACAGACTCACTCAGGAGGAGGGCGTCGCTGCCGGTGCGCAGCTCCTCGGGGGTATGCACGATCTCGTTCAACATACGAGAGGCGCTATCGGTATGAATCCGTTCAACATATTCTTCGGTCGCTGCTGAGTACTGAGTGTTCCCAACTCTAGACCAAGAAAACAGGGGATCAATAGGACCAGCCAGGGGTGGACCAGGTCAGTTTATCTTATGGGAATTCGGCGTTTATCTGACACTCCATTAGAAAATACTATGCAGAATGTTCCGAGCGACATCAAAAAATCAATGCGTGAGTCATTTCTCAAACCTCTGTTAGCTACAAAGTCCGATAATTTGACACTGCCTAACAGGTGTCGAATTGCAACAAAACATGCAAAGATGGCTCTCTCCGCCGGATCCGTGGAAGAATCACAATATCGCCCATGAATCTCAACACAGCGGAACTGCAACATGGTGGATTCGTGGTGAAACGTTCTCAAAGTGGAAATATTCTGGGCTAAGTTCGCTCTTATGGCTACATGGGAAGCGTGCGTGTTTTGTGCTCTCATACTTCCCTTGGAACTCATGGTTTTCACGTCCGTAGCGGGAGCAGGGAAGAGCGTTCTTTGGTACGTAAATCCGTCCGTATTTTCTTTCAGGGACTCAATAGGCTCCATCACCCAGTTCCTCAATCATCCAGGATATCCTATGCATGTGCGCATCAGGACAGGCATCACTCGCATTCTTTTATTGCGACTTCAGGGAGGACCAAAAGAAGGACGGCCGCGGGTTACTTTCCTCTCTCCTGGTCCAGCTCTGTGGTCAATCTGATACCTACTACGATGCTCTTCTCAAATTCTATCTGGCACACGATAAGGGCTCGCGACATGCCAGTGATAGTGAATTAGCGCAATGTCTCAAACATGCGCTTGAACTCTCAGATCGAGTTACAGTCTATGTTATCATCGATGCCTTAGACGAATGCCCAAAGGCTGGCCTGCCGTCTCCCCGTGCGCAAGTCTTGGAGCTTGTGAAGGAGCTCGTCAAATCACAAATTCCAAACCTGCGGATTTGTGTCACCAGTCGTCCTGAGGCTGATATCGAGCCTGTTCTTCATCCTTTGGCCTTCCGTTCAGTTTCTTTACATGGAGAGAATGGTCAAGTTCAGGACATCGCCGAATACGTCAAATATGTCGTCGAAACCGATCCTATGATGCAAAAATGGAGAGAAGAAGACAGGAAGCACGTCGTTGAGGTACTCACGAGGAAAGCTGACGGGATGTAAGGAATCGATTCAATTACTCATCATCATGGCTTCTCATCACACCTCTTCAGGTTCCGGTGGGTGCATTGCCAACTTCAGTACCTCCGGGAGTGCCTCCGTCAACGCATCCGGTGCGCTCTCAACGAATTGCCAGACACGCTCGACGAGACATACGATCGCTCGTTGGAAGAAATTGGCAAGCAAAAATGGGAATACGCACATCGACTCTTTCAATGTGTCGCAGCAGCTTCCCGCCCACTTCGTGTCAAGGAGCTTGCCGAGTTCCTCGCATTCGATTTCGACACTAATTCAATTCCCACACTTCGGGAGGATTGGCGCGAGGAGGACCCAACACACGCTGTGCGATCAACATGTTCCAGTCTGCTTGCCATTGTCGAGGTGGACGGATCTTCTGTTATCCAATTTTCCCATTTTTCGGTGAAGGAGTACTTGACATCGGAACGGCTTGCCGAATCAAAGGGCATCATTTCCCGATTCCATGTTTCCATGACACTGGCCCATACGATCATTGCGGGGGCCTGCCTAGGTGTTCTACTACAGATTGATGAGGACGTCACCAAGGACGACCTGGAGAGGTTTCCTCTCGCTTCATATGCCGGCGAGCATTGGGCAGGCCATGCGCGATTCGAGGGCGTATCATCAAATATTCAAGATGGGATGAAACGTCTCTTTGATCCTGACAGTCATCACGTTTCCGTCTGTCTCCGGATTTACGATCCAAATGAAGAAATTGCATACGCCAGATCTGCATCCCCGTCACAGACCAAGGCATCTCCTTTACTTTATGCGGCATGGTGTGGCCTGCACGACATCGTCCAGTTTCTGATCGTCGAGCGATCCCAGAACGTAAACGCTCGGGGCTTTGATCTCGAAGAGACTCCGCTGAGTGTGGCGTCTCGGCAGGGCTATTCTGAAGTTGCTCGAGTCCTCCTTGAACGTGGCGCAGATACGGAAACCAGGGACAATGAAACCTACAGCCCGTTGGATCGGTCTTCGGTCAACGGACATGTGGAAGTGGTTCGGGTGCTTCTGGAGAACCACGCGGATCTGAACTTCTTAGACGAGAATAACTGGACAGCCTTGCATTTGGCATCGAGGTCTGGACATGTGGCGGTAGCCCGGGTGCTCCTCGGAAACGGCGCGGATCCGAATGCCAAGAAATGGGATAATGGGACTCCGCTGCATTTGGCGGATAACGAGGGGGTTACTCGAATTCTCCTCGAGTACGGCGCAGATCCGAACGCACGGGACAGCAGCAATTGGACCCCGTTGCATCATGCACTGGAACAGAATCGCGCGGAAGTCGCTCGCGTGCTTCTCGAGAATGGCGTAGATGCGAATGCAAGAGATGTCAAGAACCGAACTCCGTTACATATGGCGTCCGATTGCTGGTCCAGCACGGCGCCGATATCCATGCACGGGACGACAACGGTCGGACACCATTCCAGGATGCATCAGAAAGGGGAGCCCAAAGCATAATCCAGTTATTACTGGGGCATGGAGCAGAGGACGACAGGACTTAATAATAGCTATGGACTCGGAGCCCAGGGCGTTGTGTTGGGCCCGAGATATCGTCGCTGTATTTACACGGTGTATGTGATCTCGATAGTATGAAGATATTTACAGTAAAACCAGGATTCAAATCTCATTGAAACGTCATTTAAACCAGCACCAGACGTATATCTTCAACCCACCACCTGGAGCGAGCAATGTCCTGACGAACAACGTCCTATACTATCCGTTCATTCGCAGAACATTTATTTCCATCTTCTACTACACAGAAGCTTCCCTTCCTTCAATGCCTAATGTTGAAACAGGGTGCCCAATGTCAATCACTCTTCACAGACCGTCACACAAACGTTTATCCGCGAATAGAAGC
>Ga0307510_10010611_pt1 | contig 10948 bp, 8 predicted proteins | sample 12_EM_MG_FD_207224 | JGI IMG/M metagenome (GOLD analysis project Ga0307510, IMG submission 207224) | Populus trichocarpa ectomycorrhiza microbial communities from riparian zone in the Pacific Northwest, United States - 12_EM | ecosystem: Host-associated > Plants > Roots > Unclassified | place... | reverse complement strand
CAAGCACATCAGAACCCAAAAAGAATTTCAGGTTCGAAAAAGGCAAGTGGGTGAAGCTTCTGGCTCAGGTTGGTTAATTCCTAGAAGGGAAAGTTTTCAAAGTATTTGGTGGTCTAACCACGTATTTATGTACAAAGATTCAAACAAGAAGCCAAGACGAAAGATCGGAAGAAACTTCCCTCCAACACAGGGGACAAGCATTAGTAAAAGAGGAAACGAGATTAATTAGCAGCTCAACTACTTTAATAATCGGAATATTCTCTAATGCTAGCTCACACGCAAATGTATAGGGATTTGAATGGTGGTGTTTGCTTAGTTTTAGTGGCTCTGCTAGTTTTTAATTATCTCAATGCCTTTTGCTTTCTTAATCGATCTGGACTAATGTTTGAAAACTATCATATAGGTATTATTCTTCCTTGAAGATTGGTGGGGTGGTTGAATTGCTTCTTGGCCAGAAAAGGTCAGTCGACAACTTGCATACATTCAGCTGCTTTTCATTGGTTCAACCACAAAGTCTAAAACCCAGTATAGATGACGTTGACATTTGACAAAATGATTTCTTGGCGGATTTGAAAGAACATGAACTGGGCCTGCTCTCTCTGCCCATAATCATTGCATTTGAACCCATTTGTTTTTTTTTTTCCTAAATCAATCGTTCCTCATGTTTTTGGCCCAACACCATTTAACAGGCTAAGTTTGGTAACTTTTTTTTTTATTATTATTATTATTTGTTATTGGTGGAAATATAGAGTAGAGTGAAACGGTTCACCCGGAAAGCCGGGTAAGGATAGTTTGGATAGTTTAATTGGTTATATTTTAAATTTATATTTTAATAATTACAAATTTAAATTCTCTAAAAATTTACATAGTGATCAAGTTTAAAATTCATAAAATTAATCCAGACTTACAAGCTAATTCAGATTTTCACTTTAAAAAAAATTATTATTACCAGCCTTCACAAATCTTCCAACATTTGTCTTTATCTATCCGCCTGTGAAAATATTACAAAAGTAGATCATGTCGACATATATATTATGGACCCTATCCCTGATGGCACGTGTCACCGACCTTAATCTTCAAAAACATGCCACGTGGATCTGGTTGGGAGGGGACAAAACCCATTAAGAACCTGGGAAACCTCAGAAACGTCCCCCAATTATATAGGTAGTCTTGATTGAGTTTCCAAAGAAGTTTTTATATCAATTGAGCCCCTAAGGCTTTCGAACTTCCCAATTTTTTAGCCTCTCCATCCAAACTCGCTAGTGAATTAAATCCAAAATTTACCTTTTTCCCTTATAAAATACATCATTTTGTAAGAAATACAACGTTTCCATTAAGCATATGTGAAGTATTTTGCTAGAAAAAATCTTATTTGAGAATCTTGAATTATTTTAAGGGTTATAAGCCATTGTTTAAAGATTCAAATGGGTGTTCGATAATATGGCATAGAGTGTTTAATTTTTTTATTATATCGGCATATAAAAATCATAAAAAATTATTTAAAATAATTAATTTAATTTTTTTTAGACAAAAAATAATTTACAAAATTCTTTGAAAAAAGGGGCTGCACCATACTACCAAAAGTAGCGAATCTTGAAAAAACTCAGGAGATTTTTATGAGGTTTCTCTTAAAATAATTTTATATAACAAGATATGTGATTAAAGTAATAAAGATTGTGAATTTTAGGATTGAAATGCAACATGTTCCTGCACGCGCCATAACTTTAAATAACGACCAATACCAATTTGACGGTGTAGCGCTTTTTGGATTGCGATATAGGATATTTTTTAAAATAATTAATTTAATATATTTAAAAATAAATAAAAAAAGGACACAATATAAGCGGTCCCTTCACTTTCAAGTCTTGAGCCACTTATCATTGTCATTTATTGGTTTCAACTTCACTCTCCTTTCGGTACTGACTTTCAAGCCTTTCTCACAGTTCCTGTGGTGTCTCTTGTCGCTAAGAAAACTAACAGGAAGAGCGAGACCAGCAAATATGGGTCGTTTATTGACTTTTCTCACTCACGTTCATACAATATCTGGGTAAATATTGAGTGATCCCAAGATATTCCTTCCTTTCTTTGTTTTTAGGACTTAATAATTTGGTTGATCTGATTGATGTTTGTTTAATAACTCGCAGGCCAGTGTTGATGTTGCTATACCCCTTGTGAGAATCTGAACCATTTCCAGAAGTTTGGAACTTTTTTGTTTTGTTTGTGCTCTTTTGTTTCTCGTAGGGTGTGTGCACACCAAATTTTCAATCTATCTAATTGTTCTTTTGGTAAATAGGTATGCATCAGTGGTTGCTATAGAGAGTCCATCGAGAGAGGATGATAAGCAGTGGCTTGCTTATTGGATCTTATATTCATTTCTTACTCTTACAGAGATGCTGCTCCAGTCCCTTTTAGAGTGGTAAATTAAGAAAGTTTTGTTTCCAGATTTTCTTTTTTGGCATTTTAATTAGCAGTTATGAATTCTTTTTCTCCTCTTGAATCTAGAGTCTATAATCTCTAGTTAATGGGGCTCCGACTGTGTTATTGTAGGATTCCCATATGGTACTCTTTGAAACTGGTGTTGGCAGCATGGTTGGTTCTACCACAGTTCAAGGGGGCAGCTTTCGTTTATGAAAGGTATGTGAGAGAGCATATCACGAAATTTATAGGGGTACAAGATCATCAGTTTTCCCATCCCGAGCCCCCCATTGCCAGCGGTAGTGGTGGCAAAGGCAAGAAGAAGTCTGTTCAGTTCGCAACCCCCGATTAAGTAAGTAAATCAATCTGCTTGTACCATATAATATTTCCATAAGCCACAGATTCGGAGGCCCTTTATGTAGTTCGATATCTTTGTTCGAAAAGAATAGATTGATGCAGATTTTTCATGGGATTCTAATGATTTACAATGAATCGTCCATGGACAGGGAGAACATGAGGCTTACTGAAGAGGGGAGAAAAAATAATTAGAAGAGGAGACATAGATAAGACATAGTCGGCAGCTGGCTTTTGAGGGATCTTTTAACCCTCGTAGGGATCTTTAACCCATGTAGGGATCTTCGCTTCTCTGCCCTCACTTTGGTGCTTGTAAATCTTTAACCCATCTACAAGTTTGAATGTCGTGACTTTCCTATCATATACTTATGTTAATTCGATATGTTGAAAATGTATGGTGTTTGATGGTAATATTTGTCCCCTCGACGATGATGCTCTGCCTACTTTCTCTTCAATCTTAGGTGTTTACCATCTTAATTATGGGGGTGGGATTAATTAGTAAAGTTAATTAATCCTCTCCTGGCCAAGTAATTGGCATCAAATGATGACGTTCACACATGATTCAGGGAGGGAAAAAGAAGAGTTTGCGTGGAACAAATGAAGATATTTTGAAGTCACACCCCAATGCTCTTTTCTATTCATACACCTAATCATGCCAAACTGAGAAAAGATGATTTAGCTAAAAAGTAAAAATAATTTCATTCATTTATTAGGGCAACCAATGAATTAAATTTTGGTACAACCAAATACCAAGTTCTTATTTGTTAAGGATTCAATGGAGAGAGTATATGGCAAGTAATTTTAATTGTATTTTCAAATTGGTATATCATGAGTTTTTTTTATTTTCTTTGCACAATTTTCTTTGAACGAATAATCTCATATCTAAATTAATAGGTAAATTTATTTGACTATCTTATTGCCATCTTTTTGAAATTTAGTGCCTCTTTTAAAATTTATTTTTATGTTTTTGAATTATTTTGATGTGTTATATTAAAAATAATTTTTTTAAAAAATATATTTTCAAATAAAAAACATATTAAAAAATAACACTTAATACAGTCTCTAACACACGGGCTCCCTGCCGGGACACGATTTACACTAAAAGGGCTCCCGAAAATTTCCGCTGCAGAGGTTTGAGCCTCCAGATCACAAACATGGTTATGGGTTTGGTTGGTTCAGCTTTAAGGATTTGAACCGAAGACAACCTATGCTATAATGTTTTTAGCACCTTCTGTATTCTTTTTTTTTTTTTAATATTACAATGTGTTATCTATATTTTTATGTTAATTTCAATTAATATTCTGTAATTTATAACTGTTTGTCACAGCATATTTCTGTTAGAATCCATCAAAAATTAATGTTTATTGCAAATTTGCCATTATACATATATATCTTAAACACCATAATTTTATCTTAATAAATCAAACCCTTGATCAGAAAAATAAAGTGCACAAAATGATGGAAAATATTTTTGGTACTAAAAATGGGTGTACTGTTCGTTTAGACTAATCATAAAAACATGGTGGCTTTGACATTCTGATGGAGAATATTAATGATACTCTGAATTTACTGCTCCATCTCTTCTCCAATTTCTGTGGTCTACATAAATGTGACTGATGGTGGCATTTCATCACCTTTTTGAATTAGCACCAAGTATATGGGCCAAGGCCTGACTGATTCCGGGGAAGAACAGGCTCTCGACAATGAGTTTTATACAAGTACACCATGGTTAATTTATAGGATTTGTTCAAGTCTGATGATCTCATGAAATTGTTTGCACCTGAAAAGAGTAGAACCTGAGATCTTGTACAGGACCATATTGCCGATTCCCAGGTATTCTCAGCTGGGCAAACTCCAGAGCTGCAGTTCACTATTGCTTCGCACATCTGAGGAGAATCATAAATTAGTTGGACCCTCGGAGCATAACTCTATCTCTAAAACTAATTGTACAAAGCAGCATGTTCAAAAGAAAATCTCTACGAGCAACTTGTTATATAATTATGAAGAACAAGAATCATACAAGTACCATTTGTGACTAAAAAATGTTAAGACTGATAAGCAAAATCAGTAATCAAATTGTGAAAGCCTGCACGCAGAAATGAGAACTCGCATTTCTGTTGGCTCCTTGTGTGCCATAGGGCATCAGTGATTCTTCTACATGTGAAAAAAAGTGCAAGGTCGGCTTCTTCTAACTTTATACATCAATAATGTCTTTCAACCTGTAGCAAACTTCCCCTTAATTGCCTCTTTGTCTCAATACTTAGCTTGTGTTTGTGTAATTAGATTTCCCTCAAAGGAAGGTATAAGAGTTCTTGTACTGTGGAGTACAGATACGTACATTCGTTTATGTACACATCCATGCCCATTAATAGGTCTCTAATTTTTTTTCCGAAAGCCAAGAAAGCTTCATCTCCAGTTGTTCTTCACTTTATGATTAGCAAGACCATGTGCTTAGGCACTTCAGATATTTTTCTTTGTTTAAGCATTAAGGTATCGAGTTAAGAGTACAATGGTTGATAAACAATCATGCTTTACCAAACCTTTCCTTTTGGGCCATTTCCCTGAAGTTTCATCTCTTCCACAAAACTATATAATAAGGCATAAATCTTCATATGCTCTATTAGAATAATTGAATAAAAGCCACTTTTACACACTCCATTTGTACCTCGTGCCCACCTGTAGCTGACAGATACAGAGTTTAGGCATGTAGTAATGTTCTCGATCTCTTTTGTTTCAAAAACAGGTAGAGGAAACCAGTGACCTTAAAATGCAGAGATTCTAATCCACAGATGGGCCATTCTCTCCTTTTTCTCCCTCACTTAAACAAGCCAGAAACTCAAGATTTTAAATTATTTGAATCCTGTGGTGAAATCAGGAAATCTTAGCTTTAGCAAAAGCATTCCTGTCCTATCAATCTTTACACGCACCCACACAAAAAAAAGGATCAATAAGGGAAACTCCATTGTTTGTGCCCGTGATGAGATATTAAAAGGTGAGACTAAAAGCAGGTAATATTTACTTATTTACTTCAGAATTTCAAGGAATGGAACGTCTGTCTAGAGAAAATCAATAATGCTTAGTTACCTCATCGAAAGCAATTGCAAATATAGCTCCTCTAGATGCATCTAAAGGAGCCTTGGAGCTTTCACCACCTAATAAAGCTACTTGAATGACTAAACTTTGAAGAGAGATTGCACGCTTGTTTGCTTAAAAAATGTTTACTTGATACACCACATGTATTCATCCTGATCCAATATAAGAATTGTTTAACCATCATTAATCACTTGTTGATACACCACATGTCTTTCTTTATGTTGCAAGATATCAGTAAAAGTATACATGTTGACTGCGATCCGCCATACCTCAATCCTGTTGCTGCTAAACAAAAAGAAAAATCTCACCAGACACAAGGAGGTAAAAATGTTAGAATTTTCGGTTGAAGTAATTGGTCCAGTTTTTTGCCAGGAAATCAATGCAGCAACCTTTTCTACCTTCAACATATATTATTTAACTAAGTTTAGATTACCAATGATATGGATGCATATCATAGTAGTTTTACCAAGACAGGGAGCATGCAATTTTTTTACCCTGTTCAGTGGACAATAAGCTAGAGAAGTGTGTGCAAGAGGATGCTAAATATTGCAATTTGTTTATCAGAAGACAGACAAACTACTGTGGTAGCCAACAGCCAATATCTTGTTCATCTGTTTTCGAGTTTTGCTTACATCAAAATGAAGAAATACAAACAGAGACTACATCTATTAATATCATATTGTTGTTATTCAAAAAGGGCCTCTCTCTATTTTCATTAAAGGTTTCCATAATCCCAACCAAGCCCTTAATATCATAACCAAGCTTCATATTCTGTGTGGATATATGGGCGTTCAGATGATATATCCAAACAATCCCCTTTTCTGCCAGTAACTTAAAAAATGCCCCAGTTCCCAGGTCCTATACCAGCTTCCCTTTTTTGCTCCACTCAACAATGTGCCTTCTGCTAGTAGAATTATGCAAGGAAAAGCTTAGCACATGCTTTAAGCAAACCTCCCACTTCGCTTCCACTGAGCACTCAGGAAAGAAAAAGATCTAACGCTTTTTTTAAGTGGACTTCCTACATTAACGTGCTAGGTGTTACTCTCTCTCAACATTCGGGGAAAAAAAAAATTGGTTCCCAGCACTATCAAGTCTCACCATGACTTCACCAAATAATACAGAAATGATGTATTAATGAAATTATTAAAGCAAATCTCCAAAGACAGTATGAGGCTCGTCTAATAGGCATAGATTTTTCCTCATTCACTTTGTTAATTATAAGGTACACTGGACCTTGATCCTAAGCAGCCATTCTTGGTTTTCTATTTCTGATGTTCTTGCAACATTAAACACTTTCCTATCCCTCCAAGTTAAAACCACTAAGCTAAAGTTTGTCAGTTGATGCCAGGCAACAAAAATCAAGTAAGAAAACATTTTCACTCTTTCATGTAAGTAGAAAGGAAAGGAGAATGTTCACAGTTTACACAGATTACCTTAATAATTATTCCAAGAGTTCGTTATATATCAGCATATCATAAAATACAGAAAAGCAGGAAGCCAAAAGAAAAAAGTAGCCAATAAGCACTAATCAATCTCTCACAGCTTTTCATAAAGTCATATAACCATTCCAAAGTAGAGTAAAAGTAGCCTGTGTTTGAATTTTACCAAATCAACCTCCTTTCCTCTTCTATATAATTCCATGTTTACAATGCCTTGTGTTCAGTCAGATGGCAGTTCTCTTTAGTGGTCTTTTAAAATTTGCCTCTGAATTCTTTCTCGGAATTGCATCTATTCCTTTCCTAAAGGATAGAGTGAATTCCTGGTGACCTTATAACCCCAACTAAACCCTCTTCTGTATTCTAAACAAAATCAAGAAATGGATCTCATTAAGCTAAGAGAGATTCGTGCAGTTAACAAGTCCAAGAAGCATCAACTTCTTGACAATTTTTTCCTGTATTCTTTGATTGTCTTGGCCTGTACTCTTTTCTGTTCTAGCCCTTTCTGGTTTCCCTGCCTATTTGATTCCGTGAAGCTCTTTCTCTTTGGCTCTCCTCCAAAACTAGGTTCAGTTTTCCTCAGCCCCAAGTTCATTTTCATAGTTGGCAACCTTATAATCTTTGTCCTTGTTGGAGAGTCCAAGTTCTTTACTACAAATTCTCCACCAGCTACTGATGTTTACTATGATGAGTACATTGACCACAAAAGGAGCCTTCAAACAGCTTCTAGTGTTGAACAGAAGAAAGAGACAAACATGGGGAAATCTTCCAAAGAAAAACGTAGCAGAACTTGCGAAAACGGAAAAAAGAATGAAGGGAAAGGAATGGCTGAGGCAAATTTGAAAGTACACGAGGAAAGAAAGGATTTACAGGAAGACGCCCTCAGTTTGCCTACAGAGGAATTGAACAAAAGGGCTGATGACTTCATTGCAAGGGTTAACAGACAAAGGATGCTTGAAGCTAGGCTATGAGTTCGATAAAGTTAATAAAACCAAGCTAATTAGTGGTTTGGTACTTGTGGATTGAACCTGGCTGAGTTTTAAACTTAAAGATGGTCCTGTAAATTACAGGACCTCTAATTGAACAAGAATCTTAGCTTGAAGGGAATATTTCCTCCATGTAATTATCATAGTACATAAATAAAATGTAATAATCATGGTTTCGGACAACGTGAATATAGTCTATGCTTTCACCATTACATCAGCTTGCTTGACATGATTTTGAAATGAATCCTATTAACTTATCCATGGGAAACAGATTGGATCACTTGATGCTACAAATCTTGGACTCAGAAACTAGATTTTTCAATATCCCATGTATAATCATCCCTGAAATATTATTTTTTTATTTTTTATTCTTGTTTTTTTATAAAATTATTATTTATTTTTAATTTCATTCTCGAATCACAATTTGTGATTTTTTTTTTCAATTTGATTCTTGTTCTTTTGATTTTTTTTTTTGTTAAATTGATTTTTATTTTCAATTTTACATTTCAATAAAAAAATATTTTTCTTTCAATTTTCATCTTCATTGTTTTAATCAATATTCCTTTTCTTTTGGATCCTTTAGTATAGTTAAATTTTTTTCAATTATATCCTTCAATATTTGATTGATTGTAAATTAATTTTTGTAGTTTTTCTAAATAGAGTGTTTTTGTCACGAGTTTGAAAAGTTAACGCATGTTAACATTGTTTTTCTTTTTTTAAAAAAAAGGGCTTTGTGATTTTTTTTTCTATTAGGTTATTCACAATAAGTTTTTCTCTCCCCCTTTGTTATCAATAAAAAATAAATAAGAAAAGTGAAAAAAATTAGAGAAACATAATATAATATTCAAAATATACCTTCATTATATTATAGAAAGGAAAAGAAAGTAAAATAAAAAACATGAGAAGTTCATGGTACAATCATTTAGAGTGATTGATAGCAAGAGAGCAAGCTAGTCATCATATCCTTGATATCTCGTATATTGTCAGCCATATGCTGTTGATTAGAGAGGATGTGTGCTTGTGATTTTTAAAGATAACTCACATCAGCCTAAATATGGGCTAGGCGATCATCCATCTTAGATCTTCATGAGCTAGCACCAACATCTTCAGGAGAGGAAGTTAGAGGTGGTGTCTCAAACACATTAGCAAATTCATCATCACCAACTTGTTATTCATCTTTTTTATCATCCTCTTCCTCGCCAACTTGATCTTTAGGAACCAATGCACCGTCCTCATTTAAGACAAATTTCATCTTTGTTAGGGTCCTATTATTTATCTCCAAATATTTGGAATATGGTGTCTAACTGGATAAAAAAAGGGACAAAAAACTTGTCCAACTGAACCTAAGTTAGCGTGATAGATATTTAATATAAGTAATAAAGAGTGAGTCAAATCAGGTTAACCTACAAAACCAATGGCTAAGGTCATGAGATTAGAATAATCTGATAGAAAAGAAATTGAAGAAATTAAATCACAAAGCCAATCTTTAAAAAAATTAATAACAAACGATGAAATTAGAAAAGAAAATATTCCAAAAAAACAGGGTGTTGACTAGCGTTAACTTTTCAAACTCGTGACCTTGGTCATTAAACCAGAAGCACCATATATAGAAAAACCACGAAGCCCGATCCCTAACAAATCAAATGCTAAAGGATAAAATTGAAAATAAAAACAATTACACAAAAGGATCTGAAATAAAAAAAAAAGGTAATTAAAATATTGAGGGTGAAAATTGAAATAAAAATAAATTAGATGGCAACCCAAAATTTTATATTGGAGAGTTAAATTGAAAAGAAAATTAACTTTAACAAAAGGAAAAAAAATCAATCAATGAGGACTAAATTAGAAAAAAAAATACACGATAAACTTGGATTGAAAGATGAAAATGAAAACCAATAAAACTATTACAAAAAGGCCAAGGAAAAAAATTATAACTCATAATAATAAGGACCGAATTGAAAAAATAATATATGAAAAATTAAAATTAAAGGACTAAATTGAAAATAATTAAAGCTTTTATAAAAAGGAAAAAGAACAAAAATCATAAATCAAAAGAAAAAGAATTGAAATTGAAATACCAAAAAAAAATAGGGTCAACTTTTATTTTTTTTGGGAAGAGAGAGAAAAGAAAAAAAAAAAAAAAGGCTCACTAACAACAAACCATCACACTTCCACCGACATGTGTCACATCACTAATAAGAGAACATTAACACACTTCAAAAACCACCATAGACAACGATATTTGATGGTTGTATGATGCTACACGGATCACTCGGAAGGCATAGGTGGCATCCACACGCACATACTAACAACGTTTTTTTATTAATATTTTATCTATGCTAAAATATTAAATTGCTCCAAATCCAGCATAAGTATTACATAAAAATCAAGAGAAGAAGACCAAAATACCCTGCAAGGAAGTTTTAATTTTTTTTTTATTATAAAGGCATTTAAGTAGTTTAATTGTGCTTAAAAAGTAAAAAGACTAAATTGGATCTTATTCAATGTGAGTATTACAAAAGAACTAAGAGTAAAAAAAAACCAAAAAGCCCTTGCAATGAAGTTTTAATTTTCTTGATTTCGAGAGTAGTTAAATAATTCAATTGTGCTTAAAAAAAGAAAATATCAATAAAGCCCTTAGACACCGGTTCATTATTTTTGCTT
>Ga0307510_10010609_pt1 | contig 10948 bp, 15 predicted proteins | sample 12_EM_MG_FD_207224 | JGI IMG/M metagenome (GOLD analysis project Ga0307510, IMG submission 207224) | Populus trichocarpa ectomycorrhiza microbial communities from riparian zone in the Pacific Northwest, United States - 12_EM | ecosystem: Host-associated > Plants > Roots > Unclassified | place... | reverse complement strand
TATGGACTTCATCACGAAATTGCCACCATCTGGAGACTATGACACCATCCTGACAATAACAGATACGGACTGCAGCAAGGCGTCCATCTTCCTACCCTGCAAAGAAGCTATAGACTCAGAAGGAGTCACAGAATTATACATGACACACGTCCTACCACACTACGGACTACCCAAGAAAATCATCTCGGACCAAGATCCCCGGTTTACCTCGCACTTCGGCAAAGAACTATGCCGCCTCATGGATATTCAACAAAATATCAGCACAGCCTACCATCCACAAACAGATGGTGCCAGCAAGCGCACCAATCAGACACTTGAACAGTACCTCCGTATGTTCTGCGGAATGCAACAAAACAAATGGCACAAATGGCTACCTTTAGCACAGTATACAAAGAACTCATGGCCATCTGTGACAACAAAGAAAGCCCCATTCGAGTTAATAATGGGCTACACTCCATGCGTTCACCAACCAGACAGACAATCAGACATCCCCACACTCAACAAACATCTTAACAGCATCAAAGAAGCCAGGCAAGCCGCCCAAGAGGCGCAACGAAAAGCGCAAGATACCTGGATCAAAGATAAACTGAGATACAAGCCATTTGCCATAGGAGAGCAAGTGTGGCTAGAAGGAACAAACCTCAGACTTCCTGCAAATGTAACACCAAAGCTATCCCCAAGGCGGTACAGACCTTTCAAGGTAGCTGCCATTATATCAGCAGTTGCGTACAAACTGGAATTACTGACACACTGGAAGATTCATGACGTCTTCCATGCATCACTGCTTACGCCATATAAAGAAACAAGTCAACATGGACCCAACTTCCTGGAACCGCCACCGGACATCATTGATGGAGAACCAGAATGGGAAATAGAACAAATCCTACAATCAAGGCGCTATGGGCGCACAAAGAAGAAGCAATACCTAGTCAGATGGAAAGGCTATTCACCTTCGCATGACTCCTGGGTTGACAAGTCAGACATGAACGCACCCAACCTAGTCAAGGAATTCTACACAAGTCATCCCGCAGCCATTCATGCCTGTATAAAGATCATGGAAACAACAGAGGACGTCTCATCCCCTCAATGTCTTCTCACTCCAATGTCCCCAGCGCAGGATTTCCCACTTCTACCATATTCACCCTTGGAACCAACACAGGTATTGTCCTCATATGCATGCACACCGATGGAGGAAGACTCCACTTATTCGCAGCCTTCATTGACAACCAACGATTCAACGTCAACCTCCATTGGACCACATGGATGCCAGGAGAAGGATCTACAGAAATTAACCACAAAGCAGTCACAATCCCAGCAGAAGACAACAACCCCACCCTCCACGATAGAATCATCCATCAAACGCACACACCAGGACACAAGACCGTACCTACAGAGGAATCAGAAAATGGCAGTAACAACGCCATCTTCCCAGCAGATGAACAACAGCAGGCACAACAAGGAGACCACAACTCAGACAGTGGATACGGCAGCGCTCAAGGAGAAGCGTAAAGAATGCACCACAACCTTCAAAGGGCTATACCGGAAATGGACAATACGTAACCAGCAATTCAGAAGCACAACGGTGGCAAACTGGTTCAGACGAAACAACACAGACATGGCACTATTCCTATACACATTCTTCAGACCGCTTTATGACGAGACAACAGAAACAATCAAGGCGAAAGAAAAAGGCATCACGCTCCCCAACCCCAGTCATTCACAATGGTCACACATATTGGCGAACAAAGCATTCCTCATCACCCTCAGACACAGCATGTCCATGAACAAAAAACGGAGTCGTGTGGTACTGACTTCCTTAGGAGGGACCTCATGTTACAATCCACCCAGTTTTTCGTTTTACTCCCTACCCCAAGCAACCTCAGGACCTGTCGCACCTCCTGCACCAACCACACAGATCCCTCAGAATATATCCCAACCAGTAATACCGCCATTGACACCTCCCAGAGCATGCACACCCATGCTACCCACTACCTTCAGCCAGGCAATACCAGTGATCCTGATCACATGGCCTACTTACATGCGCCACCATTCCTCCATGGAATACTTCACAGAGCCTGCACCAGTGATCACAGATCCCACTACAGATAGCGATGGAGATAGTCCTATGAGGGACCGCAGTCCTAGCCCACCACACACGCCATACCAGCCCAGACCATCTGGCTCTAACACCTATGAGTTAGAAGTCAACAAGCAGCCTTCACCGCCATGGAAAGCATGGCTTAGTCAGCCATCCCCGCCTACCAGTATAACCCGGCCCGCCTCCCTGAGCAGTGAAGTCTCAGCACCTAAACGCCTACGTCATGAGGATGGGAGTTATACCCCCATTACACCATCAGCCACATCTCTGATATCCCCGACAAGTCCTAGTGCCCAAGCCACTCCTGATTACCAAAGCCTACCAAGTCTCCGGTCTGTGGGAACTGATCCCGATCCAAATACGGAGTCACCTCCTATGCTGCTAGAGTAAGCAAGACTCTCATCAAAGTGGATTACCAAAAGCGGATACGTATGTGATCTGATACTCGTTCGCTTACGTGCCCTTCGTATCGTCATCTCCTGGCCCCCGAATTGGAGCATCTCAGCACATCTACTGTATCTCTGTCCTGACTCATTTCCAGACTCGATATGACTTGTACTTACTGCGCATACTGCGTATTCTCTGACTCCTACCTACTTGACTCATTCCAAGTGATCCCTGTATTAGTTTCGACTCATAATCTAGCTATAGTAAGCGTAGCATAGCCTCAGACTCCTCATGTATATAAACCAGCCATTAGTTACAAGTCAAAGCTCTAAGCTTGACTTGGTTTCCAATCCAAATGTCTTGAAAGTCTTCACTCTACCGTTTGACTTCCCTTCCCCCTTCATAAAATCCTCTCAGGTCTTTGACGTTGTCAAAGACACTCTAGTCATCGTTACTTGTCACCACCACTTTGTGCAAGTTGCACCTTCAAAGGTCCTTGGGCCTTAACAAATGCCCTCTGTCACCGCCTTAGCAGCTGGGCAGAGGCCAGGAATTTGTACATCCCCCCAACCTCTAAGCAAGCCATAGACCTAGCCAATGAGCCTCCAGATATAGCAGACAGGCTGCCTGAAGCAGTGCCACTTAGGCTCCCCTCATCGCTACCTCCCACCCTTCATGAATCCTGCCCCTTCAAGCTTGCTAATATTGAGTTTCGCTTCTGTCTTGCCCAGGCAGAAGATGCACTTTCTGAGCTGAGGCGCCTGCTTCGTGTTACAATGGGCTTATGGCGCTACAAGTCAAAACAAGTTGGGGCAAGCCAGCATGTGGGCACTCATGCATGGGCCCTAATTAGCTGCTTTCAAGATAAGGTTGACCGATGCATAGGCTGATACAGATCTGCACACATTGCTCTACTTTCCCTAGATGCCAAAGGTAAATGGCAGCTCCGGCTACAGGAGCTGTCAGAAAAGGACGCCCAAGTGCCAGGGCGTGCTGATAATGAGTCTGAGGGAAATCGGGAGCTTTCATGGATTTGGCAGGTTACACAGCAGACTCAAATGGAGGGCAACTCAGCACTTGACCCACCAGAGTCACCAAGCAAGGAGGAGCTTAGTGACTGTAAGTGAGCTAAAGGCCTACCCTATACTCCACTAACCTTGACTTGAATAGGCCTTAGATGCGAGTGGGCAAAGTCTAAAGCTCGTGCAGACAGATGGGATGAGAAGGTGCAGCTTGTCACAGAAGAGATGCGACGCGTGCTTGCTTTTCTGGATTGGAAGGCAGGCTGGTGGGACAGGCAAGGGGAGGCACAGCTGAACTTAAGCCATGACATTCTAGAAGGTGCTTATGCATATGCTGCCAAACAAGCCCATGTCAACCAAGCACTTGCTGCCTCATTTAAAGTACACTGGACAGCTGAGCAAGCGCAGGTAGCAGCTTTGACCATGTGACACCTCCCAAGCCTGCTGCATCTTGCCCTCCCCGCTACCTTAGGGTGCATTCGACAACTGAAACGGGCAGATTGTATCACACATGTGATCTCTATCTGCGGGGTTGCAGATAGAGATAACGTTTTCACACCCTAGAAATTTTTTGTATTCACTGAATGCTTTGTTTTCACAATCAAAAAATGTTTGCCTTTTTGGGTGGCCTGTCACAATGTGTGCATGCACATGACAGCACATGGCTGGGGATCGCATCACACGAGTCACACGCGCTGTCACAAAGTCACACAATCTCGAGGAAATTGAGGTCCAGACCTGTATTTGCACTTGGCTGGCGTTATCAAAACCCAAAAAATGTTTTCATGTGGCCGTTTCTGTTCCTGAACAGTGGGTTTTTTCACACAAGATCGTATTTCGACAAAAAAATCTTTTGGCTGGTATCTCGTGATGTCAAAACTTTCCCGAACGCACCCTACAAAAGGTCTACTACCACGGTAGTTCTGCCATATAATGCCGGAAAGTGGCTCAGCTTTTGCACACGCAAAAGGCATCAGGGCAACATAGACAGTGATACCTTGTGTGGAAAGTCATTGAGGCACCGCAATCCTGGACGCCTGCCTGGTCTCCACCTGCCCAGCAAATGGTACAGCCAAGCACTCCTTGCTGGCAGTCCTGACATACAAGATCGCCGGGTTTGAGCGCAACGCACGCAGTAGGACACCACAGCGCATTGCTGGGGTGGCAGCGATGGCAGCAGCAGCAGACCTAGAGTCGCCTTCTTGTGTGAACAGCGCCGGAGAAACACGCCTGTGCCACACAGGAGTTCTTCTCTGCGCACAGCAGCACCCTGCACCTGGGCTTGTGCTGCTGTGCACTTGGTCCATGCGCGCCTGTGGGTCCTGCATGCAGTCTGGAATGGCATCGTGGAGGGGGGGTGAGCAAGGCTGGAGAAGAGCCACCTTGCTGGAGAAATCTTGTTGTTTGGTTTGCGCAATGAGCATGCGCTCGTCGATCGCCAGTTCCAAATCGTCAATGAACGGATCTGTCAAGTCGCAGTACTCCGTTCCCAAGTTCTTTTTCTTTTTCTGTATGCGCGATGTGGTTGAAGCGATGAGCGCTCAACGTTCACAACGCGTTTTTGCACCTTCTTGGCCTTCTTGTCACTGCCTCTGTTGGTGCCCATCCTTGATCCCTGTGTGCTGTCACCGTCGCTCTCGCTCTTGTACAGCTTCATGGCCATGGGTGGCGATGCCAGTCGTTGTCCAGTCGCCTTGGCAAGCGCAGCCATATCCACTTCATAGTTGTTGGGACCGCCAAGCTGTATTTCCAGTCGTATCGTCTGCAAGGGGGGTGGTAGGACTGGAGGAGGCAGTGAAGGTGGTGGTGACCGTGCACATGCTTTGGTCGACTTGGGCCTGGCCAAGGTTGATTTACCAAGGCTGAGGTGGGGAATGGTGGTGACAGTGATGGACCCACAATCGCACCGACAATGCCCTTGTCTGACTCATTGTCCAACTGTGCACAGCCGTTCGTTGCTTTCTTGGTCATCGATTTGGCCTTGGCCTTGGTTTTCGTAATGGCGACTCTTGCGCTCTGCCACCTCCCAGCCCTCTGCGCGGGCATTCCTGATCGCACAGCAGTAACACCTGTGCTTGTGAGTCCGACAAGAGACTTGGCATGTCACAGGCTGTGGCGCACCACCAGACCAGACGACATACCTGAGAGTGGGGTGGCTTCTTCATGTACTTCTGATATCGATGTCACTGGATTTGTCGCGGTTGTGATTTGGCTGGTCTGTCATATGTAAGCTTGCACAGTGGCGATGGAGCTGGCTTCTGCATTGGGCTTGTTGTTGCGGCTTGTGCATGGCTATTTCGACAGATTTCGCGCCAGCGAGTGTATGGGAACAGGAGGTGGCGGCAAGTTGCGGATGGTTGAGGAGAACGAGGAGCGAGATGAATGAGAGTGGAAGCAGGATGACGACACAATGAAGGACGGCAAGACGACAACACAATGAGGGGCGGGAAGACAAGGCGAAAACAAGGAGGCAATGAGGGGCATGGAGACAATGAGGTGACGAGTGGTGAAAAGATGGCGAGGGGGATGATAAGTGACAAAAAGGTGACGAGGCGTGCAAGCGTAAGGTTTGTGAGGCGTGCTTGAGGTGTTGAAGGGAGTATGAAGTACAAAAATCTGCAGAACGAAACCATGAAAAATCGCACTGCACAGCCAGAGTGAGGAGACCCAGCTGTGAACACAACACTTGATGAGGCGATGAGGGGTGTAAAGATGACAGGCCATCGAGGTGTGTGAAGATGACAATGATGCAACGGAGGGGGGAGGGGCAGATTTTGGAGGATGACCTTGGGATGTTGATCAGGTTGTCAGCAACAAAGAATGTCAGAACCAAAAAAACTGGGTACCTACATGTAAAACCATGAAAACCCACAAACCGCGGTTATGGTTTGACGTGTCACGGTGTGGCAGAGTCGGACACTGTAGCTGGAACCATGACACCCGTGACCACAATACTGCGGTGTCACCCACACCCGTGATGTACCCTAGTCAGATGCGACATTAGTGGGGCGGGGCGTCGGCTGTACAGTTTTTTTTTTCCCTCTTGGCAACCTCCGGATGATGGCGCCTTCCTGCTCCTCCACCTTACCTTTACCTCAGGAAATGCGTTGCAGAACAAACCTGTGGAGACGAACCTGGCTCTGCAGGTCTTGCTCTCTCATACATTACCTGCTCCCCCTTCCTCTTTGCTTTGTGCTTTGCACTCCCCTTTCCCACAGCACATGCATCAGAGACCACTAGGATTGTTCACAGTTTGAGCAGTGTAGTTTTCCTATGGTGTGTTTTTTTTCTTTTTCTTTAACCTGTTTGCTGCTGACGACGCTTTCAATGTCCCAAGGTTGCTTATTCAGCATGTAACACATGCTGCTTGGCCAACGTGCCCTCTCACTTACCGCGATGTTCGACAGCCTTCAACGCAGCCGTACTTACGCTCAGCAAGTGCAAAGGGCCTTCACCAGCGCACAAAACCCCCTTTGCTGCCATCCACTCCTCCTCCACCTGACCCACCTAGGGTATGTCGCGGGTGCAAGTGACACCGTGGTGTTTTGGTCATGGGTGTGGCGGTTACGGCTGTGGCATTTGACTCTGCTACACTGCAACAGGCTGTCAAACCGTAACCACAGTTTACAGCTGTTCACGGTTTTACTTGTGGGCCACCCAGCTTTTTTGTCCAGGTATTTCTTGTTGTTGACAACCTGATCAGCGTCCCAGGGTCACTCTCCGAAACCGCCTTCAAGCTGCATTATCACACCGCCTTCGTACCCCTGGTGGCCTGTCGTTCAGCAGCCTTCAACCTGGCCACATTTACACTCGACGAGCACAGCTGGCAAGGGCAAGACCCACCCAAAGAGCCTTCGCCAAAACCTGCAGCAAAAGCACCCGCACAACACTTTTTTTTGCCGCCGTTCACTTCTCCACCTGACCTCCCCACCCGAGTTTGTGAAGACAAGCACAGCTGCTTTATCTAGAGGCGATGTGTGGTTGCTAAAGGTCTGAATTAGTGGCCAAGTCCTCCATCGTGGAGAGCGTGTTGTATTAAGCAAAGTTCAGGGCTTACCGGCAGATCAAGAAGGCCGACAGTAGCAAGCACAGCCGGTGAGCATCTTCTGTGCGCTCTCCCTGTCTGTCATATTTCTCACCTTTGGCAGCCTAACTGGGACCCCAAGCTTGCGGATGCAGTCCCAAAGCACACCGACACTCTCAACCCACATGCAAAGCCGTTCGTTGGGCGGTTTGTTCCCCCCTGGGGACACTTGCCCTTCCAACGACGCAGCCGCAAACTCAACAACAGCCACATGCCACTCAACCATGCCGGGAATTTGGCCATGCTTGTGGGGCCTCATTTGGCAAGTCCCCAACGCCACGGCGTCAGTGTTCAAGCTGGGTCCATTTGCGTTCACACTGCCACCGAACGCCCCCAAGCTCCCTACACCACGGCCTCCGACCGCACCTCTGGCTCTCCCTCGACCAATGTGGACGCAAGTTCAATGCGCCCTCAACAGGGGCACAAGAAGCGCCAGCACTGTGACTTGGTTGGGTCCGCTGCTCCCCCAGAAGCTGATGAAGGCGTGGCCGAGGGTGGTAGACAAGTCAATTGCGATGGCAGCTGGAGGTGCTACTGTGCTGGGAACAAATGCAAACGCGAGGGAGCTTGTGGCAGAGGCCAGTGTGTACAACGTCGTTGCTGTTTTTGTTGAACAGTGAGCTCATTGCTGAACACCACTCCATGCTGGCATCATCAGGGATTCAGCACCACCTCCCGGTCACCGTCAACTGCCAACGTCGCTTGAGTCACATGGGCCCATCCGCACTTTCACACTGCACACCAGCCTCGCCACCTCCCTTATCTCTTTCACCTAACGGCTCTTTGTCAAGTGGCACGTGTTGCTGATAGCACGCGACTGGTGCCAATGGAGCTATGCCCCTCAAGGTAGCAAGCACCCCGCGCTCGCCCTGAGGCAGCAGCACCGCCAGCTTGTGCCGGCCCTCTGGCGGCAGCGCACTGAGCTTCCACTCGTAGCTCTTGCAAGGGCACTGTTGCTGGCAAGTACCATGGCGATCTAGCCATGGGTGTGGCTAATGAGATCAAAACCGAGTGTTGTGCCACACTCAGGTTGGAGCACCCTCAACTGTGCACCCACCTTATCCGACGAGGGACTGACAGAAGCCAGCTGCGAGTCCATCAAGGAGCATGAGACCGCTGTCGAAATCCAAGGTCCCAGTGCTCCCCATTGGCCAAACTTGGCCACAGCGTGGTTTAAATTAGAGGAGTTGGTATATGTGTATACATGCTGCGTAGTGTGGGGCACGTCGCTGATTGGAGACCTGACAGGTGTGGTCACGGTGGCCTTTGTTGCAACAATGCCAAGCTATGTGCCCAGTGTGCCCTTGTTCTCGACCCCAAATTCACCAAGGCGCACCGTCGTCACGGCCTTGTACGCAAGGGCAACTTTGAATTTGCCCGGGCTGCCATTGGTGAGTTGCTCCCATGCTCCACCCCACCTGTGCAGTGACATTTGCGCGGAGCGCCGAGGCTGACATGCAAGGGCAGACTTTTGGATGAAGGAGTATTTTTGCGGTGACCTCTCTTGTTGGAACTCGGTCTGCTCTTTTTGTTCGGTCCTCCAGACCACCTCGCATTTGTGGCTCATCGATGTCAGGCGCGGACGCCACCTGCTGGCAGTCGAGCTCTGGTCCTGCAGCGCAGTTGGCTAGGAAGTCTCCAACCTGTGCACCCCCACTCACATTCTCCTCCCGCCGCCCCAATCTCCCCAAGTGGAACGCCCCTCCACCACCAACAGCAGCTCCAACGTTAGTGACAGGGACCAGACCGCCATTACCCAGGAAGCGTGGAGCCCCGGCGTCGCCACCGTGCTGCACCCAGCACCCCTTGGTCGCCTGTGCGACCTAGCGCCTCTTGGCCTACACTTACACGGCACCCACCGCCTTGCCTGGAACTGTGGAATCCAGCATTCCCACTCCCAGTCCTCCCGCCATCACCGCCGCTACCACTACCGTTACCTTCCACCCCGCGAAAAAGTGCTTTGCAAGACGCTCGCGGTGATGCTTGAGCACGACAGTGACGACTTTGCAGCTCCGGACGACGAGCGACCGTTACTAGCTTCTGCTGTAGAGCTACCCACTGTAGCATCATAGTGTATCAAACTTTACCATGGGTGCTGAGAGTACTGCGGCCGTAATGCAATGCTGTACTGCAGCGCGGTTAAGGTAAGACACTGCATAGGCTCCATATAGCTTTGTACCCGTTGAGGGTACGGATGCAGCGTCTGTGGTTATGGGTGCAGTGGTGGAGGTGGGTGCCCATAGTGCACCTGTGGTGAACCCTAGCCACCCCTCCCTTTGCCTGTCCTGCAAAGACACACCTAGCTTTGACAGGTCAGCGGCATTCGTCCGCTCAAACCCTGCCTCCAGGCCTGTCGCCACGCCCGTTGCCTTCTGCCCATGCAAAGGACCGCGCAAGGCCTGCTTGGGTCGCACAGGGGTCGCGGTTGGCAACCAACTCACTGTGTCACCACCACCATCAGTCCAAAATGGGCGACCCGTGGGTATTCAGCCGAGAAGGCTTGGTGCACAGCAAGCCAGGCAGTTTGGCTACAAGAGAAAGTGTTCTGATTTGCTGACGACAAGGGTGGAAAGTAGAGAAAACAAGCTGAATGAGAGGACGAGGAGGAGGAGATGCACGTGGGAGAAGCAGCATGTTGACTTTGGTTGGAATGTGTTGGGGTGGGCAGCTCAGGAGGTGTCACATGGTTGGAGGTGACTGGTTTTGAGGCTAGCGTGTGTGCATGCCTTGCAGCCACTATTGTTATTGCACAACTTGTTGTAGATCACTTTGTACCAGGAATACATGGGCCTTTGCTGCCTGTACAATGTTTGAATAATAATAAAAGTGGCTCAAGTTGACTTGTGAGTCATAACTTGAGTTGAGTCACAGCTACAGAGGCGGTCAGTCAAGCCATGGCTTAGGTAAGCCAACTCCCAGCCGAGTTCCAGCAACATTAGATAATCACTTCCACCTTCCAACCTCATGGCTGTACGTCGCAACCCTCCACGCTTATCAAAATCTGCTGCAATTGCTTCCTCTGCTGTGGAATCTGACTGGTTTCCTGAGATCAAAGAACTTGCTTCTAAAGTCCATCAGCAAATCAACACACTAAATTGCCAAGCATACCGATCCAAGGTGTTTGCCAAAGCAGACAGCTTTCTTATATTTACAGCTTTTGTCCAGAAGGGAAAAAAGTGTCACCATCATGCTGTTAAACCAGAGCCTGCCCAGCCCAGTATTAGCCACTGCCCTCTTTCTAAGGAAGATGGTGTCCTTGCTGCCAAGATCTGCAAGCAGCATTTTAGTGGCGGTGAACCAAGCTGGGAGGCTGTTGTACAGTCTGTCAGTGATCTCCAGGACAAGATCCCAGATTTT
>Ga0307510_10010608_pt1 | contig 10949 bp, 9 predicted proteins | sample 12_EM_MG_FD_207224 | JGI IMG/M metagenome (GOLD analysis project Ga0307510, IMG submission 207224) | Populus trichocarpa ectomycorrhiza microbial communities from riparian zone in the Pacific Northwest, United States - 12_EM | ecosystem: Host-associated > Plants > Roots > Unclassified | place... | reverse complement strand
GCGAAAGGATATGAATTCGCCGTCGATACACACCGCAACATGCATAATAACTACCTGGACATATTCGTTACTTTTGGGCTCTTAGGTCTTCTGCTCTTTCTTTTTGGCTATATCATCCTTCCCATCCGGAAGGCTATCCTGGCTAAGGATATATTAGGGATAATAATGATCGGTAGCCTGGCTGCCGGTATGGCTACGGAGACTTATATGGACAGAAGCATGGGATGTCTGCTGCTGGCATTCTTTTTGTCATTCATCAGCGCATCGGCATATTATCGTAAATTGCGCCTCAATATCAAATAATCAAGCTTTTATATGCAGGAAACCGGCAATAAGACCCCTGATTCTCTTGGTTCCGTAAGTTTTTCTGATCTGACCGGCTCCTTTTTTAAAGGACTTACAGAGGCCATTGGTAATTTCTTACTTTATTGTAAACGACATGTTATTCTCCTTTGCCTGTTCGTTGGCATTGGGATAGTGCTGGGGGTGCTGAATTATGTCATCTCGCCTGTCTATTATAGGCAGACGATGATGGTCCGTCATACGGAACTGACACTGAAGACTTATGACGAGATGATAAGGGACCTCAACAACCTGGCTTCGACAGGATCGGCGAATGAATTAAAAGACCGGTTGCATCTGAGTCTGGACGATGCCAGGAAAATAAGGACCATTCAGGCATATGATCTTTCCGGAGCGGATCTCCGAAAGGATACTATCAGTCTGTCAGAAAGGTCTTTTCTCATCGAACTGACACTTACCGACGATAATAAGAATGTGGCGATCTACCAGCATGCGATAATCAACTACTTTAATAATAACGAATACTTTACCAAATTAAAGCATGACAAGATCCGGTTATATGAGGACAGGCTGCTCTTTATCGAGGGCGAGCTGCAAAAGCTGGATAGCCTAAAGGAAGCATACAACAAATTTTTAGGCACTTCAAAAAACGGATCGGTATTCTACAACAACGCGTTCAATCCTGTAGAGCTGTACAAACAATCCTATGAATACTCGGCTGCAAAAGAGGCAACCCAGACCTGGCTGCTTCAAAATAAGAATACGATCCTGACGATCGATGATTTCAAGCCTACCAAGGCACCGGACTCGGTCACGGTAATGAGATCAGTAATTATATATGCTATTATTTTCTTCTTTATTGGATGTTTTCTTGGTGTGGCCTTTGACCTGCTAAAGAAAACCGAGACGGCCCAATAGGGCCTTTCCGATATTGGCCCGTCTGTCATTCTGTCTTTCCCCGGATTGGAAAATTGTTTATATTGGCAGAAATTAAACCTAATGAACACCTGGGAAAAGTTTGCCAATCAGGATGCCGAGTATTATATCCTGACATATGAAAATATTGACTATTCGACAGAAGAAGGACAACGTTACTTCTATGCATCGGGGGTGGAGGATGCTAAAATTCTGCTGGCACGTGTAGAAAGTTATTTGACAAACAGGAAAGCAGCTCTTGAAATAGGGTGTGGCATCGGGAGACTAACGCTTCCCCATGCACGCATCTTTGAGAAGATCTCCGGAGTAGATATTGCACCGACCATGCTGAGCAAGCTGGCGATTAATGCAAAAAAGCAGGACCTCCCCAATATCAGCGGTTTCCTTCCGGATGGACCATGGGATGCTCAGCGTTATGATTATGTTTATTCTCTTATTGTATTCCAACATATCGCCGATTACAATGTTATCCTTGATTATATCACAAGAATCGCTGCTGCGATGAATACCGGCGCCATTGCACAGCTGCAGTTCGATACCAGGCCTTCCGCCTTTTTATACCGGGTTAGAAACCTGTTTCCTGATTTCCTCCTCCCCCGTGCCCAGAGGCGCTCGGTCAGAAGGATCAGGAGAAAAAGTGGCGATCTGAGAGCCCTTTTTGTAAAAAATGGATTGGAGATAATGCAGGAACTGGGACCGGACAGCGAAAGTCATATTTTCCTGTTGAAGAAGAAATAACCTTTTGGATGATTAGAATGTCCGTTTTGACCCTATCGGTTTTGTTCGTACTCTCTGGCTTATCGTTTTCCGAAGCAGCATTTGCTTCCGGATACGGGGATCACATCCCTGGCGACTCTACCAATAAAGGAAAAGGGAATGCCAGAAAAAATAACAACGTTGATGTATGGGGTGTCAACGGACATCCTCTGAACCAGGAACCTTATTTTGGCAATATTGATCTGCAGCTGAGCCTGATAAAAGAAGCCGGCATGTCTTATTACCGGATAGATATTGCTCATGATGAAAAAGGTGTTGTAAGCGGAGAATACCTCGCCCGGTTCAAGACGCTGATACAGAAGGCCGCAGAACAACATATTACCTTGATCCCTGTGTTGTTCCCACCGGACAGCGCTACCCTTTATGGCTTGCCCGATACAGCGGCCGCCTACGAGGCGGGGCGTGTACTGGGCAATGGGTTTGCCAAACAATACGGCCGGCTATTTACTTACTACGAGTTGGGGAATGAAAATGACGCGCGTGTGCTGAAAGATCCTCCGGGTGATGGCAGCGACACGGCTCAATATGAACATAGCAGGTATGTATTGCTGGCGGGCTGGTTTAAAGGCATGATAGCCGGGATAAAAGGGATGGATGAGGACGCGAAGTTCATTATCAGCAATAGCGGATGGAACCGATATGCTTATTTCGATGTTCTGAAAGCTGAAGGTGTCCGCTTTGATATCATGGGTTACCATTGGTATGATGGTGTGGAGGGGCTCAGATCAGTATTGAAAAAGCTAAGAACCGACTATGCTGATCAGACCGTCTGGTTTACGGAGATCAACCGGCGTGGTGGAGGCAGTACGGGTACCAGGATCCAAAAAAGAGAGGTATGCAAGGAGCTTAGCCTTATACGACGGGCCGGCAAAAATATCCGTGGTGCTTTTATCTACGAATTATTCGACCAGCCACATGCTGCCGTATCCGAAAGCAGCTATGGTCTTTTTGGGTGGGAGCATTATCATGATTCCGCGAAGCCCAAAGGGATGACCACCGCCCTGCAGAAAATTGTTTTCAAAAAATAAAAGAATAGACCCGGTTAATCAGATGTTATTGCCGGCTACGAGCGGAGTATAGCTGTGCTGATAGGATGTCAGGAATGCATGGAAAACGGCATCGACAGAAATATTCTCCATACAATTTTCCTTTGCCAGATAGTGTTCGAAGCCATAGCTCAGATAACCATAGGTTCCTTTGTCCGGATTGACAACGACTGCATTCTCGCTATAAGGTCTCCACCGGACACTGCTGGCTGGCCCCTGGATACAGACAAGTGGCTTGTCAAACGCTGCTGACATATGGGAGATTCCCGTGTCTATGGATACGATAAAATGTGATTCCTTTAGTAAATATGCTGTCTCTCCCAGCGAAAATTTTCCACTGGCATTGATAAATCGCGAACGAAGTCGTGACTGGTCAAGCAAGCTTTCAAATTCGCGGCATTTTTCATTATCTGAGGGAGCGCCGGTTAAAATAATCGTGTCGAAATAACTGTCCAGCCGGTATATCAGCTCGACCCAGCGCTGATTGTCCCATTGCTTCATAGAGCTCTTATAACCGCCGGGCCAGGGATGAACAATACAATATCTACCTACTGAATGAACGAATTCTTTGACATTAGCCGTTTCGATGAACCTGATGCCGGGCATATGTGATGGTCCTTTATAAAAATCCCGGACAAGGTTGCGGTAATTGTCGATCTCATGTATCTGCGCCGAATAATCCACTTTCTGGTCGTATACGTAATGCCGGTGTTGTCCTGGCGAGCGGAAGCCGACTTTCCAATCTGCGTTGACAAAAAAAGTATATAACCCGCTGATCCTCGGCCATGAGCCAAAGTCAAAAACGAGGTCGAACTTACCTTTCTCTTTTATTGTTTTTATCGCCTTGGCGGGTCTTGTAATAGGTAGTTTCAGGACTTCGGTGAACCCGGGTATCAATTTAACCAGCTGATAATTATTTGCTCCGGTAAAGGCTACCAGTTCAGCCTGGGGGTAAGCTGATACCAGATCAGCTATCACGCCGGACATCAATACATTATCACCTATAGAAAAAAAGTTGATGATACCGATCCTGCGAACAACCGTAGGTTTTACTTTTGCCCTTTTTCTCATTGGACCGAAAAAATAAACCAACGGAATGCCCGCTAAGCGGTCCAGCATGTGATATGATCTTTTTCCTTTTTCCATCGTTCAATTTGCAAAATTAGAAATATATAGCCAAATATTAACTTAAAATTTGACGGGTCAGGGTTTGTTCCCTGGTATTGCTTTTAATCCGGTATCGGTCAGCCGACAATAAATGATCAGGCTGATGAAAAAATAATAAAAGACCACTCCTGCCTGCCTCGAAAGAACATTTTCCGACAGGAATGATATGGACATGAGGATCATGAAAAACAACAGGGTATGGTCTTTCCTTCGCAGGCTTAACACCAGGGCATAACCGATAGAGCCCAGGAAGAGCAACCCGCTGAATAAACCTCCGAGGAGCCAGAAATTGATATATTGATTGTGTGTATTATAATAAGTTATCCGGTAAGCATCCGTTGGAAATTGCGTGTAACAAGCCTCCAGTAAGGGTCTGTCGCTGCCGGCTCCGACACCGAAGAACATATTTTTACGGATCAGCTCCCAGGAACATTTGTAAATACCAACTCTTATATTGGTCGAATTATGATGTACTCCGACAGGTGTTTCCAAAGGAGTATCCCTTGTTTCAATTATCCTCGACCAGATGGCAGGAGTATACCGGACAATCAGCAAAAAAAAGGCCAGCAGCGACAGCATGACGGTCCATCGCAGCGTTCTTTTCTTTATCCGGAGAAAGCAAAGCACGACCGTACCCACTATCAGAGCCAGGATCGGGCTTCGTTCGGCAAGAAGGGCGAGCAAAAAGATCATTACAGGGATACTGACACCGTATAATAGTCTGCTGCTCAGGGACCGTACCGTCATCAATCTGTCGGCGGCCAGATAGATCGAAAAGACCAGATAGATGGAGATATAGTCAGGGTGCTTATCGGTACTTTGTTCGGCTACCTGTCGGAATATTGTGTTAAAACTGCTGGCCCTGCCGAATTCTCCGAACAGGTTCTGTTGCCAATAGTGATAGAAGATCCAGATCGTCATCAAACAGGTACTGGCCCAAAAGATGGTAAACACCTTTGTTAATAAACCCTTCATATCGGGAAAAGGAGGGCCGGTGAAAAAAAAGCAGAATGGGAACAGGAGCATTGGCAATTCTGCTACCAGGAAATCGACTCCTTTGGCAGGAGCTATGCTATAGACAAGACTCAGGGCAAGCAAAATGAAATTTCCGCCGATCAGGAAGAATATTGGCTTATTGCCTGGCCGGGTAATAATGGGGGAAGCGAAGCCCGAACCTTTTCGTCTCAGGAAATAATTCAACAGCATCAGAAAGGCCCAGGCGATCAAACAAATGCTGTTGATCGCATTGGGTACTATCGGCAGAAGGGCTATGCTGAAAGTGCTGAGGCTTATAAAAAAGGAAAGGTTTGTTTTTTTTGGCATCGGATAAGGATCAGGATTTATTGGATTGAATGTTGGTTATTCGAAGGATATGGTCCGCAACGGGCAGGGCCATAAAAGCCCAGAGATAGATCATGATAAAGGAAGGGTAGGCAACAAAGCATAAAAGCATGCAAAGCAATGCAGCAAACAGTGTGTTGGTTGCATCCTGCCTGGAATAGTACAGGAGGATACAGAACAGGGCGAGAAAAAGGATCAAGGTCGTACCACCGCTTTCCGACCACAGCTCCAGATAGATATTATTGGGGATGACCTTACTCCCCGCCCGCAGCATTTCTTTGATAAATCCCGGTTCGTAGCCGGCCGTATTACTATATCTATCATAATGACGTGCGTAATTCGAAAGACCGACGCCCCAGACAGGATTGCCCCAGCCCATCCGGTAAGCGTCCTCTATGTTGAACACCCGGTCTGCTTTTGAGAAGGCCATGGGGTCCGAGATCTTACTGGTGTTGGCGAAAATTTTCTTATAAACATACTTCTCATACACCTCCGTCTGGCTGAAAAGATAAATGCCCAATGCCAGGATAACCAGGGCAGGCAAGGCTATTGCAACATACTTCCTTTTAAAGAGAGATTGCTTGAAATAGATGACTATGAACAGGAAAACAGCTACGATGCTCAGTGTGGAAATGGTTGTAAAGACGGATAACAGCAGAAAGACCCCTGCTTTGAACCATTTGATATAAAAGCATAAGATAGCCGAAAGTACGAGGTAAAGTCCCATCATATTCCCTTCCAGAAAAGTGCCGCAGCGGATGATATTCCGGCCCAGGATAGGGGCGACCTGGACGTCTGTCATTCCTGGCAATAATATTACATGTAATCCGAGGAAACTGAAGCTGCTCAGATAAAAAGAATAACCTGCGGCAACTAATGCTCCCCATATCCAAACTTTAATATAACGTCTACGGTTCTGAAGGAAAATATCGAGGGAAACAAAGAAGGACAGCAGGGCCAGTATAAAATAAACATACCTGGCAATACTATCTCCGGTATAGCTAAAACGGGTCTGATACTCCCTCAGCTGATACGGATAATTCCAAAACAGGTTGATAAGGAGAGAGGTGGTGACAACTATAAAAAGAAGGGAAAGGACAAAAAACAGTGGTTTGGGCATAACCACTCTCTTATTGAAGAAGATGTACAAAAAGGATAAAGCAAACAATGCCAGTTCCGAGAACTTCAGCGGGAATCCAACGTTAAAGGTCAGGGCCTGGGTGAAAGGCATGAAAAAAAGGAAAATGCAATACAGCAAGTCCCTTATCCTTTCGATATATTTCCATCCTATTTCCTGTTTTGGATTCATTTTACGGCGTATGCTTCTTTTTTGTTATCCTGTAATACGAGGTTATAAATGTCCAGCGTCCCCTTTATAAAAGATTCAGGCAGCAGGGGGTTCTCCCAGTATCGGGTATGCGCATATTTACTCATCTCTTCCACCTTATCGCGGTCCTGCAGCATGGTTCGTATCTTTTCCGAGAGGTCGGCGACATCGCCGCTTCTGAAGGTAACCCCATTGCGGCCGTCTACGTAATCTCTTGCCGCACATTTATCGGCCACAATTGCGGGAAGTCCTGCGGACAATGACTCCAGCACAACCAACCCCTGTGTTTCGTAACAAACCGATGGCAATACAAGGGCGGTGGACTGCAGCATTTCCCGAAACACTTCCGACTGGGGCTGCCACCCTTTAAAATCAACTTCCGGATATTGTGCGGGCAATACATCCTTTAGTGGTCCGTCGCCCAGGATAGTCAGGGGCACGCCGGCGATCCTGGCGGCCTCACAAGCCAGTACTACCCCTTTTTCAGGTGACAGGCGGCCGATATACAATAGCTTACCGGAGGAAACATCTGCTCTTGGCCGGGAAGCTTCGGAGTAGGTCACCGGGTTGCTCAGCGGATGGATCCGGGCAGAAGCGGGTAGCCAGGGGCGTAATATATCCTCGCTGAATTTACTGACTGCGATGAAATGTCGTATTCCGCCCGGGATCTTGCCGAATTGAGACTGAATACCCTGTCTTGCAACCCTCCATATTTTCTGAGGATAGCTGCGGACATCGCAATTACTGCATATGCAGGAAAGGCTCATTGGCTTTAAATAACAGATCTCATTCCGGGGGTAATTATAAAAACCGCCGTTGGGGCAGACGGTAAAAAAATCATGTAGCGTACAGACGACGGGAAAACCTGAATCAAAGATGACCTTACCTACAGAGGATGACAGGGCCTTGATCCAGCTATGGATATGGATCACCGTTTCTGCCGGATCGATGCTTTCCAGGATGGATCGTAGTAGTTTTGCGGACTTATTGTTCCACAAACCTTTGTATAGGGCGTCGATCCTTGAAGGGTTATTGAGAATATCGTATTGCTGCGTGGAATGTTTTTCGACTTTGGGGGATAAGGTCGATCGTTCCGGGTTTGATACAGCGCTGAGAAAGATCACACGGCGACCTGTTTCCGCCAACGCGTTTGCCGTAGTGACCGCTATCTGGCCGCTTCCTCCGGTGATATAATCATAGTCATTAAGGAGTACAATATTTTTTACCATTGGCATCAGGATGGTCGCTTTAATGAAATTAATCGATTTTCGTCCAGACCCTCTCTTTTCCTTTCATCAGCCTGTACATGTCAGATAGTCTTGCAATCATCCTTTCCCCCAGTATCTTCATGAGCACAGTAGCCGTATGTGCCTTGATCAGCTGTATCCTGCTGCGAAAAGTTGGCGGCAGGTGATTGAGGCTCCTGGCCCGGACATGCTCTCTGGCCAGGGTTAATTTCGAACGGAGATTTGCGCTGATCCCACCGGCATGCATACCGGCAAAGATCCTGTCCACAAACCGGGCCTTCCCTCCCTTTGTAAATTCCCGCAGAAGAAAATCATAATCCCCGATGATCCTGAAGCTCTCGTCAAACCTGCCATGCTCTTCAAACAGCGACCGGTGATGGAAAGCACCGCAGTGAGTCACGGTCATATGATCCAGGATGTTTGTCTCCGCAATTTCCCACGGATCGCCCATTTCTTTGATAACCTTTGACTGGCTTGAGAGCAGATTGACCCTTCCGTATACAAAACGAATGCCCTTTTCTATAGCCGATTGCAGGTCCGGTATGGCTTTTTCTATCACCTGGTCGTCCCAGAGGATATCGTCGGAGCCAACAAAAGCGATCCATTCGCCGGTTGCCCGGGCAAGCCCTTTATTCCAGGCCTGATAGATACCTTTATCCTTTTCGCTGACCCAATAATGCAATTTACTTTCATATTGCCTGATAATACCGGTCGTATTATCGGTAGACCCGCCGTCTATTATAATATATTCCACGTTAGGATAACGTTGAGCCGCAATGCTCCTTATGCATTCCTCAAGATATTTTTCTCCATTATAGACCGAAGTGATGATGGATATTTTAGGAGTATAGCTCAAGTGCTGTCCGGGTTTTGCGCGAAAGTAAATCAAGTAGGTTAAATTAAATGCTCCAGGACGATTCCAAAACGCCGAAAAGGCTATTTTTTGCAGATTTAAAGAATTTAACTCACCTTTATTGATTGGATATTTCTATAGAACAGGTCATTTTTGGGTTTATTTTTACAGAATATGGTTAAGTTTGGTTTACTGGTAAAAAATTTCTTTTCCGAAGGACACGAAAGGACTTTAAAAGCCAAAAAAAATATTGTTTTCTCTTTTTTTATAAAATGCGGTTCCATATTAATTTCCTTATTGACTGTCCCTCTTTCAGTTAGATATGTAAATCCTTCGCAATATGGGGTCTGGCTAACCTTGAGCGCTCTTTTCATCTGGTTCAGCCTTTTTGACATCGGCTTTGGCAACGGTCTTAAAAACAAGCTAACCCAGGCTATAGCCGAGAACAACTACCCCCTTGCACGTATCTATGTCAGCACTACTTACTTTATCGTTGCATTGATCAGCCTCGGATTGTTCTGTTTATTTCTAATTGCCAATCACTTCCTGGACTGGACGAGGGTGCTCAACACGGATGTTTCCCTGGGCAAAGAGTTGGGGGTCCTGGTCCTTGTGGTCTTTTCAATTTTTTCGGTCCAGTTCGTTCTCCAGCTGCTGAACATCGTCTGCCTGGCAAAACATAATACGATAATGACCGCATTGATAGGATTTACCGGCAATCTTCTTGGGCTGGCGGCATTACTCATCCTTACCAGGACTACCCATGGGTCCCTTCTTTATCTATCGCTTTCTATCGGGGTCGCCCCGCTGCTGGCCCTGCTTATTTTCAGCTTTATTCTTTTTGCAGGCCCATATAAGGAGCTTTCACCGAGTTTTCGGCTGGTGAAACTGGACTATGCAAAAGACATTATGAGCATTGGGATCAAATTCTTCATCATTCAGATAGGGCTCATCTTTTACTACAATTGTGACAACCTCATCATTACACAGACCATTGGTCCACAGGCTGTTACCCCTTATAATATCGCCTTCAGATATTTCAATGCCATTTCCATGATCTCTACGATCCTCATGACGCCTTTCTGGCCTGCATTTACAGAAGCGAATGCGAAAGGGGACTTTCTCTGGATAAGCAATACGGTTAAAAAACTGGAAAGGATCTGTTTTCTTATCTCGCTTGCAGGCCTGTTCCTGTTGCTGATCTCGCCTGTTGTGTACCATCTCTGGCTTGGCAACGAAGTCATCATTCCCTTTTCATTATCTGCGATAGTAGCTTTTTATACGGTATTGCTTACCTTCCGGACCATTTATTGTTATTACATGAATGGGATCGGCAAAATATCTTTACAGCTTTATTTAGTGGTGATCTCAGGGATCATTAATATTCCGCTGGCCATTTTTCTTTGCCGGAGGTTTGGCGCTCAGGGCGTATTAATGTCTACTACCTTGCTTTGTATCGTATCTGCGGGGTTTGAGATAACTCAATATAGAAAACTAATAACCAATACCGCCACAGGCATTTGGAATAAATAAGCTTATGGGTTTGAGCAGTAGACTCACATATTATATCAACCGGGCTTTTAACGTTTGCATGTTCAGGAAGAACAGGGTCAGCTTTTCCGCCTTTCACATCAACGGGCGTATCAATGTCGTCAACAATGGTGGCAGGCTGATCATCGGCAATAAGTTCAGCGCCAATTCCGGAAAAAGGGAAAATCCGATCGGCGGAGATACTATTCTGAATCTCATTGTTTTCAAAAAAGAAGCCCGGCTTACCATCGGTGAGAATGTCGGCATTTCCAATTCCACAATCGTATGCTGGCATGAGGTCAGCATTGGGAACAACGTGGTCATTGGCGGAGGTTGTAAAATATGGGATACCAATTTTCATTCTCTGGACCCCGTTATGAGGACCAGCGGCCATGACACCGATATCCGTACCAGCCCCGTCT
>Ga0307510_10010607_pt1 | contig 10950 bp, 9 predicted proteins | sample 12_EM_MG_FD_207224 | JGI IMG/M metagenome (GOLD analysis project Ga0307510, IMG submission 207224) | Populus trichocarpa ectomycorrhiza microbial communities from riparian zone in the Pacific Northwest, United States - 12_EM | ecosystem: Host-associated > Plants > Roots > Unclassified | place... | reverse complement strand
CCGTGCATCCGTCAAAAGTCCTTCGAAGGTGGAACCATCCCTCTAAAAAGTAGTCCAATCGAACCCAAAAATAGCCCATACCATAAACCAAACCTGCCCATCACCTCGTTCCTTACTAGGCACTTCTAAAGCTCAAACAATAATTTATGCAAAAGGGTAAACTTTATTCCACTCCCTATAGATTCTAAAATGTTCAAGTTAATCCCTATGGCTTTAAACTTCTTAATATCTATCTCATAGTTTTCAAAAAGTCTCAATTTGACCTCCGTTGTTAAATGAGCAAGCAACTAGAAAAACCATTTTTTGAATTTTCTTGTTCATCATTTTTCCCCTCACTCTTGATAATTTTTTGAATGATAATATTATATATAAAATTTCATAGAAAGAACCTCTGGGAAAATAGAAATAAAAAAGAAACAAGGATAGGCGGAAAAAATTCGTTGTTTTTTTTTTAATCCAAGCAAAAACACATACATAAAGATACATCAACATGCTTGAGGAAACCATGAACATTTTACCGTATACAAATCAATACTTGGATGCATAAATATCAATTCTGAATCAAGGATTGGTTAAAAAAAATGCTTCGGACATTAGGTTGATTGAGACTAATTATTTTTATTGAAATAATATTATTATTTTTTGTCCCAATCTAAGTTCAATTTGATTAATTAGGTTATTAAAAACTTGATCGGATTCAGATTAATTTCTCGTCCAATTAACTAAAAACTTGATCTTAATCAAGTTTGGAATCATGAACTAATCCATTGGGCAAGATTTAACAAATATATTTATGTGTCTTTATCTATTCACAAGCAATTACAATATTGAATTATTATCAAGAACTCAAACTTTATAGGAGCTAAAATAAAACATCGTTATATTAATAGGGATTAAAATGTAATTATCCTAAAAAAATTCAATCAACACAGAAAAAATCAAAATAAAAAAACAAATCAATCATTCTCACACTTACTCCTCCATACCTAATTAAAATTCCTTTACTCAAAAAAGTAACTCAAAAACCCAGCTTTTACCCTATCACATTTATCATCTCCTCTCTCCCTCTTTGCAAACTGTCCTTGTTTGCAAAATCCCCAAACCCCCGGGGCTCTTTCCGTACTTTCACAACTCCAAAAAACTAAAAAAAATTCGAGCTTTGTTTCATTTTTTTTTTGAATCTCAATTTCCATAAAGTTAGGGTTTTTACATTTCCATACAGTTCAGTCATAATTATACATAGATAGATTAGATTCGATAGCGAGAGTTCTCAAAAAACCGGAAAAAAGAAGAAACAAATCGTGACCATTTGATTTTTTTGGATCTGATCATGGACGCACGAGATTCCACATCGAACCGAGACGTCTCATCGAGCCCCGGTGGCAGCGGCACCACCACCGGCGGTGGAGGAGGAGAAGACGACCCTATCCTTTCCGTCACCGCCGCTCTCGCCAAAGACGCTTGGTTTCACTTCAACTCTCGCCGGTTCAATGAGTGCCTCGAGGTTCTGTATCAGCTAAAGCAGAAAAAAGAAGACGATCCGAAGGTGATGATTGCGCAAATAACATTAACTCACTTAATTTCTTTTTTTGAATTTATTCATTTTCTTGGATTTTACTTGATTATAAATTAGGTTAATTTCGGGTAAAATGCAGTGATGAACTGCTATTTTATTTATTTAAATCACTTAATTTGGTTGTATTTTTTTAAAAAAATTTTAACAGGTTTTTTTAGATTAAGTTAGTTAATTAACATGAAAAGCATAATTTTGCACTTGATTTTGTTAGTTCAAATTTAAGGACTATATCGGGCTGGGCATGTGAATGTTGAAGTTATGCAATGTGTTAGGGTATTCGGAATATGTAATTGATGTGGAAGTTTTCTTTACTTTTTCTCTTTTGTGTTTTTTAAAGTTTTTAATGTGCGGGTATTGTTTCATTAGGTACTACATAATATTGCAATTGCGGAGTATTGTCGAGATGGTTATCCAGATCCAAAGAAGTTGCTTGAAATACTTAATAACATTGAGGTATGCTGTTTTTGCTATGTTTTTTGGAGTGTTATTAGTAATTTTTTTAACCTTGAATTTTAAATGTTAGATTTTGAGAGCAAGAGATTGGGAATGAAATTATTGAACTGTCTAGATGTTGCTGCGGTTTGTACGTTTAGTTCATTGTCAAAGGAAGCAATGCACAATCATAGGAATTAGTTCCTACTTTCACAGTTTTGTCACCTCATTTTTATACATCTAGCCATCTTCATCCAAGTTTTGTCACCACATTTTTATACATCCAACCATCTTCATTCACTTGGTATTTATCTTCAGTAAATAACGCCAAGCTGGTTGCTATTCTCTTCTCAATCCTTCTGTCTGGTGCATGGTTGTCGTCCTCGTTTGTAATTTTTCCATCTTATTTGTTCCATAATGCTCACACCCAAAAGACTGGTCTGCATTGTGTGGTTTGCCCCTTGGTATAACATCACAATCATTGCATGAGGCCCCACATTCTCTTTCTCATGAGAGGCTTATTACTTTTGTTTCATTCACTTTGAAAGATAATCATATAGATTATTTTTTGTAAGATGGTATTGTTAAAGAGTACCAAGTCCCAAGTGAAAGAAATTCTATATTCAAAATTACATCCTGTCCTTGCTTACACATTCTCTTTTCAAAATCACTTGCTATTGCTTTCCACATGTTTACTAAAAGTTCTCCAATAAACATTTTTTTCTTCACAAGGCTTCCCCTGATTGGCCGGTGTATTCTTGTCTGATGTTGTAGTCCAGAACAACATTTCCAGTGACCGTCCTATGGGATTGCACAACATAATTAAATCTTACACACGATTGCATTTTGATGAATTCTCTACATGTAAGTCTTGTACACAGTTTCTTCAGAGACTTCATGCCAATCCTGGTGACTGCATCCATCAATAGGATTTGCAGGGGAATTCTATCTTATTGATGTAATGGTTATTTCTGACATTGCTATGGTGAACACTTACTGAATTGGCATGCTATGACTATTTAAGAAGTCCCTGTGTGGTTATGTCCTTTGGCGGATCATAAATGATGAGCCAAGGTAGCGACAAAGTACATGATGGTCAAAATGTGGATGATAAAGATAATGCTGAATGGTGTAAATGGTTTTCTAGCAGGGGCCACACAAAAATTCGTTGTTATAGTTTGTACATCTCGTTTCTGAGGTCTTAGTTGTATCTTTATTTTTTGATTTACTATCATGTAACAACTGAGTGGAGTATGGACATTCTGTAAGAATTTTGTTCACTATGTGAAAGGTTTGCTGCATCATGTTTTAGTTCCATTTTTGGGGTTTGAATTCTTTCATAGTGTGACATTTTCTCGTCTCATTTGTTGGTGTTGGTTTAGAGGAAAAGTGAAGAGCTTGCTCACGCCTCAGGAAAGCAGGTAGAGACTGTTAGCAATCCTGGGAACAAAGTTGTGTCAGGGTCTAAAGGAAGTGGTGCAACAGTGCACCAAGCATCTGCCACGAACAGCTTGTCTGTTGCTGACATGGATGAATTTGACCCAGCTGTAGCAAGGCTAAACATTGTAGGTTCTCTTGATATATTTGTAGTTAGCTTTATGAATTGCTATTGATTTTTGTTTGCAATCTTGAGTGACATGATAAATCTGGCCTCTTATAGGCAATCATTTGGTACCATCTTCATGAATATTCAAAGGCATTATCGGTTCTAGAACCTTTGTATCACAATATCGAACCTATAGAGGAGGTATGATTTGCTAATCAACAGTCATTTCTCTCCATCGTTGTTTTCTTGTGTTCTGATACTCTACCTTTTATGTGCAGAGAACTGCTCTTCATGTCTGCCTTTTGTTGCTAGATGTTGCACTTGCCTGCCAGGATGCATCTAAATCTGCTGTAAGTGCTGAGTAAATTAGTGTTTGAATATGTTTATTAACATGTTGCAATACCCATCAAAGCTGCTTTATAGATGACATTGTGATCCTCATATCATGTTTGTTGCTTCTATTTCTAAAACAATCTTGTTGATTGTATGTTGAAAACAGAATGCTGCCACATGGTAGAGATTTTCAATTAAAGAACTGTATATTCCATAGTGACAATATGGACTAAATATTTTGAAAAAAAAAAAATGATATATAAGCAGTTCTTAAAAATGGAAAACATAGGAGTGCCATGCCACCAGCCATGTGCTTAGAGAGTAGACCACAAATGTTCCTATAACAAAAGAACATAAAAGAAAACAAAAATCACAGAATTGTAGCTACTGAAATTTTACTGAAGAAATTCAAGTGAGAACAGAGAATTAACTGAGAAAAACCATCTTTTTCTCGACTTGTTGCTTAACCTCTGTTGGAGAAGTTTCTCCTCTTCAAAGTTGTGTATATGCCTTTCAAATGAAACTCCTTGTTAAACACAATCACTCTCCATGTACTTTTTCTGTGTTTTCTGAAGCCAAAGATTCCTTTTGATGTGAGCTTGAGCACATTATCAGCATGACCACATTTTGAAATGCTGTGTGTTTGGTTTCAAAAAATAAATTAGACACATGGACTGGTCCAGTGAACTAGGTTTTGACAATCTAAAATTGCAGGAGAATTAATTACTTTCCCTCTGGCTGCACTTTTTATTTATCCATTGGTGACAATTACATTCTCTGCATTGTGTACCTCCTTGAACTAAACTCGGGATTCTCAACAAGCAATTGGCACTCACTGCTGGTCATCAAAATTCTCAGTGCTAGCTATATCTTGATTCTTTAAATTTGGCAGTTTCTACAAATTTTCCAAATGATATCCTTTTCTTTAGTTTAAAAGAAACTTTGTCATGTTACCAACTCAATTTTTCACCCTCAATTTGATGCATTTTGTACCAAACTTCTGAGCAGGCAACTTATGGTATTAGGAAATAAGTTTTTGGGCTCTTTTATTGGAATTCCATCTGATATTTATGTTAAAAGAAACGCCAACAAGCAAAGTGACAACTACAAGAGGGACCTATTTAGCCAATGTTGAGGTCAGGGGTTTAGAAGACACGCAATTGTCTCGGACTTCGATGTGCATTCAGTTTCTTTTCAATCAAAATCTAACCCCACTTGTGTGTCTTCTTAACCCCTGACCTCAGACATCAGACCTCAGACCTCAGCATTGGCTAAATAGGTCTTGCTCATAATATGCTTCAAATAAAATATGTTTCAATGGTTGGCCTATCTATAAGGAAGGGCTAATTCCCCTTTCCTTAAGCCTGCTCATCCTGGCGTGGTAGGAGCTGAATAATTGAGTTAGCTTGTGCCCTCTTGAAAATCTGGCTTTGAGGCTGCTAGAGGAGGTTCAAAAGCCTATGATTTAGTAGAGAATGAGATCTTAATCAAACTGGTGAAAAGGATCATATAAAGATTGGATGAAGTAACCATAAATAAAGAAAAGAGCCACCTGATGAAGGATGTCAATGAAAGGAATGAAGGATGATGACATGTTATAATCAATTTGGTTTTCATCAGTCATAATCGTGAATTGCAACTTATTAGGTAAAGCGTTCTTTGATTTTCTTTCATTGGTGACCGATTGAATATCATGATTAAGTGAAGCCCCTGGGCATGGGCTCAGGTGGTAGAAAGATTTGGGTTTTATCAATCAGAAACAGGAAGAGAAGGCTTGGGTTGGATTTCTTTTCCCAATTATCTCTGCTACTTTCTGGTGGCTAGATTTTCACTCGAGATGATCTTAGATTTTATAGCACTTGTGATTGGAAACCCTAAACCTTGCATTCTGTTGAAATTTGATAATTAAGTCTGTGTATAGTAATTTCAATGAAGACTATTGAAGCCATGCATTACACGTAGTCCAGAATGTGGCTGTTCTGCCTTCACAACAAAGTGACCTTTGTTGTTTGTCTGTACCGCAATGTGTTGTTTGATTTACTGGAAGTGGAAAAAGAAAAAGCTCTTAAACTGGGCATTCTTTATTGACTTGTAACGTCTTCCCCATTTTCAGGATGTATTACTATATCTAGAAAAAGCGTTTGGCTTTGGTTCTGTGGGTCAAGGTGATAATGGGAGCGCAGCACAGCAACAATCGACAAATCTAGTTGCAAAATCTTTCTCTGTTCCTAGTAGTTCATCAGGGATGGATGCTAATTCAGATTTAGCTCCTAGTGAGAATGCTTTGGAAAATTCTTTATCGAGAACTCTATCAGACGAGACACTTGAGTATGAATCAATGTTCTCACTCGACATAAGTGGGCAAAACTTAGCAAGGCCTGTGGGTCTTTCATCTTCAAATGACCTTTCAAGGACCCCAATCGATAGGTCTTTTTCTCCTTCTGAAATGAAGCTTAAGTTGCACATTTACAAGGTTCAATTTCTACTACTCACCAGGAATTTGAAACAAGCAAAGCGTGAAGTCAAGCTTGCTATCAACATTGCACGTGTGAGGGACTCGCCCATGGCTCTCCTCTTGAAATCTCAGCTTGAATATGCTCGTGGTAACTACCGTAAGGCCATTAAGCTGTTAATGGCATCAAGTAATCGGGCAGAGATGGGGATTTCAAGCATGTTCAACAACCTTGGGTGCATCTACTATCAGCTTGGGAAATACCATTCAGCAACTGTGCTCTTTTCCAAGGCACTGGCCAGTAGTTCATCTCTTTGGAAGGACAAGCCACGAAAGTTGTTAACTTTTTCACAGGATAAATCTCTCCTCATTGTATATAACTGTGGAGTGCAGCACTTGGCTTGTGGGAAACCCTTGCTGGCTGCTCGCTGTTTCGAAAAAGCAAGTTTAGTTTTCTACAACCAGCCTTTATTGTGGCTCCGGCTTGCTGAAAGCTGCTTGATGGCTTTGGAGAAGGGACTTCTAAAAGCTGGTCGGGTTCCATCAGACAAGTCAGATGTTACTGTTCATGTTTTCGGCAAGGGAAAATGGAGGCATCTTGCAATTGAAAACGGTATTTCAAGAAACGGATATGTGGATTCTGTTGAAAAGGAAGATTTGTTTTTGGGTAGTGATGGCCAACCAAAGCTCTCCATGTCCCTTGCTCGGCAGTGTCTCCGCAATGCTCTGCATTTACTGGATTACTCGGAATTAAATCATTTGAAGCCTGGTTTGCCTTCTAATATATCCTTGGATGAAAATGAACTGAGCGAAGAAGGATCTATGAAGAGTTCAAACCACAAGAATTTAACCGGCCTTGATTCCAAAGCATCTACTGTAGGCTTAGGTCAAGTTAATGCTAACGGGGATGCAAAAGAACAGAAGGGAGGGACAAGTCAGGAGATCATGCAGAACTCTATCTCTTTCCATGAAGATATTCGCAGGAGAGAAAATCAGATGATCAAGCAAGCGCTTCTCGCTAACTTAGCATATGTAGAGTTGGAATTGGAAAATCCTGAGAAGGCCTTGTCAAATGCAAGGTCTCTCTTGGAACTTCCAGTATGTTCGAGAATTTATATTTTTCTGGGTCATGTGTATGCAGCTGAGGCTCTCTGCTTGCTGGACAAGCCCAAGGAAGCTGCTGAGCATTTGTCAATTTATTTGTCTGGAGGAAATAATGTGGGGTTGCCCTTTAGCCAGGATGACTATGTGCAATGGCGAGTGGAAAAAGCTTTTGATTATGAAGAGTTAAATGGAGGATCAATCACTGCAAAGAATTCCTCCCCTGATGAATCACAAGGTATCGTGTTCCTCAATCCCGAAGAGGCATGCGGAACCCTTTACGCAAATTTTGCAGCCATGTATGCAGCACAGGGTGATCTTGAGCGAGCCCACCATTTCGTGACACAAGCTTTATCCCTCGTACCTAATCGTCCAGAAGCTACTCTGACAGCAGTTTACGTTGATCTTATGCTCGGCAACTCACAGGCAGCGGTTGCCAAGTTAAAACAATGTAGTCGGCTCAGATTTCTCCCAAGTGATGTACAATTGAATAAGTGTTGATGGTTGTATCATTGGCTTTTCATTCTTGTATGGCCCCCATCTCAGTTCTAGTTAGCAGGTAGATCAGCAATCCTTCAATAGAATCTGTAACATATATATAGTCCGATTCAGAGAATAAGTTTTTCAGTTCATTTTTCCTTAATTTTTGATATTTAGGGTTCATTAATTGGTGCGGCTGAGTGTTTTGGATAGAGTCGGATGCCCACGTTTGAAATTAATGTTGTGCTTATCCAGACCAGAAAACAGAAGAAAAGGAATTGATTCATCGATTTCTTTCATATTTCCTTGCTCCTTGGGTGCTTTTCATTCGTGCAATGCAAAATGATTTCGTCTGCCATTTGTTTGTATCTTTGCTACAAAGTATAGTGGAAAATGAAAAGGTTTTATCATCTCTCAAGACTACTGCAAGAATTTATAGTTGCTTCTCCTCATTCTTTAACACTTTCCAGTACCGTTTGTTTTCGCGTTTCAAAAGCGTTTTAGAAAAAAATTAATTTTTTTATTTTTTATTTATTTTAAATTAATATTTTTTGGTATTTTTAGATCATTTTGATGTGTCGATGTCAAAAATAATTTTTAAAAAATAAAAAAAAAATTATTTTGATATATTTCTGAGTGAAAAACACTTTAAAAAACAACTGCAACCACACTTCTAAAATCATATTTCTAAACACGATAATTTTATCACTAATCATCATGGCCACCACTATCACCATCGTTACCATCTTAACTATAAACATTATCTTATTATTATTATTCAAAAACCATGAAGTAAATATAATTTATTTCACATAGAAATATTTTCCTTGAAACATTCAAATAATAATAAATAACTTATTTTATAGAAATATATTTTCTATAATTGTTTTTCTTAGAAGAATATTTTTTGCAAAATAAAAGTGAACTTCATCTCAAATCAACTTTAACGTTTCAGACTTTCAGGTGGTATGGTGTAGTTGGCGTTTAAAGAGGCTATAGCCATCCATTCCCCTCAAGTTGGTTCTGTCCATTTGTGCCTCAAACATGTGGATTGCTTTCTTACCAGTATCATCTGATTATATGTGAAATCAAGCATGCTTGAACCCTGGATCTTAGGTTTTGGAACAACACCACCAAGACCCAAAGAGCATATTAGATGTTCTAACTAGGTTCAAGTTCATACACAGCATACCCCTACAAAAAAGCACATATAGCAGTCAAATCTGTTTGTTCGAGATAAATTATTTTATTTGATGTGCCATTGGTGGTATAAATAAATTGATCGAGTTCGGTTTTTAACACTCAGAAAATGGTTAAGATCTGGGCTGTTTGTGCATAAGTTGTAGATCTCGTTATCAAGGATTTGTAATGTAGTGGATTGCCGAAAGGCAGGATCCATGTTCCTTGCACATTGGCTATTCAAAAGGCTGAAACCTGATGCAGGAATGAACTTGCATGTAGATACTTGTAGGGACGAAGCTTTTTATTTACCACCAACAAAAACAAACCATTGAACATAGATTAGACGCGGTCCATAATCTAACCCAGTTTAGATCCTAGATAATCGAGTTATTGAGTTAATTTGTGGGTTATCAATTTATTTTTAGTTTAGTTTTTTATATAAGTTCTTAATTTAATTTTGATTTTGCCTCGGTCAAATTTGATTGAGTTAATCTGGTTATAAATTAACTTGTGGGGCATCCACCAAATTCAGCTCCTTCAATGTAAAAAACAGATTAAAATAAAAAACAACACGAATTAGTCTCCAAATTATCAGAACACAGGGCCGACTGGTCAGGCAAATTGTGTAGGTTTAACAACAACCATGCCATGCATATACTTGTCTTGGTTGAAAATATTGTGGTGGATAGGTGGTTAAGTACGCAGGTACAGAGTTCAGAAAAGAATCCAAAGAGATTCTAAATCACAGATATAATTTCTAAGATAAATATTTACAAAATCTTATTGGAAGAAAGCCTGTCTCTTGACGTGGCCCATATTGTCTGCATAATTGAGCTGTGAGGCAGACGAGGCTGTCAAATAGGTTGACTTAGTTAAGAGAATTGTGATATAATAGTCTTGGAATTCAAAGAGAGAAAAGATAATGACCCTCCAATCATAAGCACGATTTTAGTTCGGTCTTGGAGGAATTGTTTATAATTAGGGTTTCATTCTATAAAAAATCTTCAATCCGAGTCTTTTCATCTAAAATTAATGTATTTTTTACAAAAAAATTGTTGAGTTCTCTTAAAAAAAACCAATTCATGCAGTTTGATTACATGGAATTATATATACACACACAAAATTATATAATTCGGTTATCTTTGTAAAGAAAAAAAGACTAGCTAGATACACCGAGGAATCTCCTAGTTTCAGGATAGGAGCCCCATCAACAGATGCGCGCCATACATTTATCTGGAGAAGAGAAGACAAAGTAAGTTCATGTGCATTGCTTAAGGTGGTCCCTGGGTAGCTAATAATGATCATATATGTAAGAATTTTATACGATTTTCATGCGTACATGGAGATCTCAGAGTAGCCAGGCAAGAGATAAGAAGTATGTCTCTCTTGTCTATGGCATCTAAAACCAGTTCATAACAACAACAAAAAAAAACAGCTTGTTTGCGATTTGATTTTCACACAGGATGATTCCTTGTCCTTGATGGACCCCTCAGCAACGTAGCTAGTTCTTCATATAATAGGTTCATGCATGCCACACCAACTCTTCAGGATATTTGACTGATTATCTATCTGCTTTATATTATGTCATGTGGTATCAGATCAATGAGTTGACGGCAACTATACCAATGATTAATTAGCCTTCATCGTTTTTAATGCATGATTACTGTTCTGCGGCAGAAAAAACGAAGATAATAATTGGAACTAAAAAGACATTTTTTTATTAAAAAAGATAGAAATTCATTTCAAAACTATTTCAAAAACATATTAATTTATTTTATATTTTTATATTTATTTCTTTAACTAACATGCACTAGATTGTATCTTTTGAAACACTAACCAAGCATGATC
>Ga0307510_10010606_pt1 | contig 10950 bp, 7 predicted proteins | sample 12_EM_MG_FD_207224 | JGI IMG/M metagenome (GOLD analysis project Ga0307510, IMG submission 207224) | Populus trichocarpa ectomycorrhiza microbial communities from riparian zone in the Pacific Northwest, United States - 12_EM | ecosystem: Host-associated > Plants > Roots > Unclassified | place... | reverse complement strand
CGTTGGGGCTGATGCGCCGTTTAGGTTTATGGACGCTATTTTGATGTTCGCTCTCATATTGTTCTTTTTTCTCTGTGGGTTCTCGTGCGTGTTCCCTTGGGTATTAGGATCGTTTCCTGGTATAGGGTGTGTTTCACCCGGATGGGGGTGGGCGGGTAATGTGTTCCCGTTCATTGGTTCATTTGGGGGGGGTGCTCCCTCCGGACGCTCAGGCGTTTGAGTACTTTCTGGCATACTACTCACGGGAGTTGTATACTTCTGTACTCGCATCTCTTAGATGTGAATCACAGGACATCGAGATATATTGCTTATGTGAGTGATGAGGCCCACGACAGGTACTCGAATCTATGCTCTTCTTGGGTGTCAGACTCGCGTGATTTACTACCAGGTGTGGAAGCGGGGCTGTGGGATTCTTACACTAGACCAGGTGACAATGACTGATGGGAATTTCGGGCAAAGGTAAACTGGTACAAGAACGGGGGTACGGTCGATCATCAAGGGCAAAGCAGACTCTGGCAGGACCAAATGTCTCACCTAGGAACCGTTTCCCGATGACACAAGCGCGCCTTGGCACACGCTATTCCTTCATCCAGCTTTTTCGGAACAGGAGAGACTGCCACATAACTCGTGAGTAGACAAATAGGGAGAGATTACCGGCAAGCGTCAGCCTGTCAGGTTATAGCCTCGTTCTGAAGTAGCAGCAACTTCTACGGAGGTAGTCGTAGTCTCAGTGAGACTCGGAGAACCTGTGGTAAGTAAATAACGAAGCGCAGAATATTATGTAGAATTCAATATGACTCTCGTACTGCGAGAGATGTTGGCGTAGGGTAGACCCTGTTCGCGACATATTGGAATCGGCTGTGACAATTGTCCTTTGGCTCTCCAGAAGGACGTAAAGACCCCAAAAGTGACCTGCTGGTAGCCAAGTATACAAGGTAAGGAGTCAGGACGGGACAATAGGATCGAAGTCCATGGCAAAGGCCTTATTCCGGCACACCCGGGCCCTGGCGCATCACTAGCGCCGGTCTTCCTCACCAACCCACCACGAAAAACATGTTGCGCCCTCTTATCCTCCACATTCCCCTCACCTTCTCCCCATCGCCGCTGCCACCACCACCCTTTAAGCCTCAATGACAGCCACGGCCAGCATGTTGCTTTCGCGCCTGGCTCGTCCTGCAGTACAGCGCTGCCGATCTCCACGTCGGACGTCCCTCTTCACCCTATTGATCCTGGTCACTGGTCATGGCCTCGGAGATGAGAGCGACTCATCCCTTCTGTGAGCCCCATCCGCCCTCCGCATGCCAGGTCAGTACAACGTCCCCCAAAAGAAGAGGCGGGCGACGATATCTTCTACGGTTGCATACTACGTGTCCCCACCGGTACAAGACTTTGAAACACGTAGAGCGCGTCCACCATTTAACTCGTCCCCGCATAAGACTGGCTGATCTCTTTTGCTCCCATTCGCTTATCCAGATTCTTCCATGGCAATTTTGTGCAGTCCCAACAAAGCTGTTCAATCTTGCGTCCATCAAGACGAGCGCGAATTGACCCCTGCGCTATTCCGCCGCGGCAGATGGCCCGAACGGTTTCAAGGAAAATGGGTTCACCCTCCGTCAGGTCTACTATGACCCACCCCCGCCAAACCGAGCTATTCGTCGTCATGACCATGTACAACGAGGACGACAGCCTATTTACAATGTAAGGATGGAGTATGCGTTGACCTCGGAAACGAGTCCTGTGACCCACAATGCCTTATCTCTGAGCGTGGATCTGCCTTTGCGCTTCATGTGAACATCTTGTGTGTGTGCTGATGAATCCACGTGACCCGTTGTTCTCCACAGCTCACTCACCATCATCGCCTCCTCACCCACTCGTCGCCGCCGCCATCCACTGCCTCGCCGCCCCTCACCTTGTCCATTTCCGGTTCTATCGCCTTGTCAAGCCTTGTGGTCAAGTTCCGTACTGAAGACTCTCGGATCGCCCACCACCCTCGCTTCAACAACAAACGCACGTTTTCCCCTTGTCACCTTGTCTCCCTTGTCGTCGTTAAATCCCGCTTTCCTTATCTTTCCCTTCCCCTGCACACACTCCTTCAGTTTCCCTTTTTCACTCAGTCCGACGGCCCAAGCACAAACACCGTCAACACTTTGACCACGCGCCCGCAGTTGCGCCCCTTGAGACAATGCTCTTTACCCCTCAAAATTGAATACTGAACGTTCCTTTTGATTACATCGCCGCGCGGGAGTGTCGCCGGCGAAGCACATTCCCTTCTTTTCCCTTTTTCTTTACTCACTACTATTCGTAGCGTACTTGTTCTACCTTGCCATCGTCGACGTATAAATACACATCGCCCGCCTTGCTGAACAGCAGGCAATTGCGGCCCAGTTTTCCCCTCTATTGTGTGCTCATTTTCTCTCTTCCTTTCAGCTTTATCGACTTTGAATCGGCAACGCAGTGGTCCCATCGAAGTCAACTTTGTTTTCTCATACGTTTCCCTTTCTTCTACGACACTAAAATGTTCTGCTAGGTCGTTTACGCGATCTCGCATACCCTCCTGCGGTCGCACAAGTAACGCCCGTCTATCCGCCTCCCCGCTACGCTCCATCGCGCGTCCTCCTCGTCGGGCGTGGTCTTGGTTCTATTCTGTTTATTCCTCCTTCCTGAACTCACAGCGCAGACCCACCGTCAGCGCTACAAAGTGGCTGCCCCAGTGAGGCAGTAGACCTTTCAGGTTTGCTGCTTCACACCCTCTTTTCTCCATTTTAGATTCTATATTTTGCACTTGGTTGCCTTTGGCAACCTTGCGCATGCCCGCTAGACCTCAGCAAAGGGACCATCTTGGGTGTTTCATTCGAAGCATCCAACCCCAGCAAGAAGCTCCCATCCCGGTTACACCACAAGTGCTGAGACAACCCAACACAATTCAACGTCTATTCCTCGCCTTCAACACCCCGCTTGTTTCGGATGTCCCTGCATCCGAGTTCATATCAAACATCGCTCAAGCCCTTCATCTCAGCTCACCCGTGCCTGACACTTCCGATTCACCCCCAAGTCTCCCACTCGCATCAGATAGCACCCCATCAACTCCTATCCTTTTCATTCCACCTCCACACTACACAACTGACCCTCCGTTGCCCGCGATAGATTTTGATGTACCAGGAACCCTTGGCATTCGCCCACCACCACCGTCACCTCCCACACCCGAAAACAACAACATGCTGTGGTGACGCATGCTCTTAAGCGGCGACGAATTGTCGGACTCCGATGACAAGCAACTCGAGCAACTCCCACCACCACTCCCACCATGCCCCTATCAAGCACCACCCCAGCCTCCGAGACAACGCCCGCGTGCTAGACTCCTGCCACAGCCTCAATTCACAAGAGCCCTACCGCCTCCACCACTGCAACCCATTCCCCAAGCCCCACAGGCAGTAGTCTATGCCTCTCCTCAAGGCATCGCCGCCATGCCTTCCAAGCAATCCAAGCTCATGCCGTTCTACTCAGGAGAAGTCAAACACCCCATCAAGGACTTCTTAGATGAATATGAGGAGCTAGCGGATAAGTGTGGTCTCATGGGCCCACAAAAGGTGGAAATGGTTATTCGGTATGTCGATCGCTCTCAGCACCACGTCTGGCAAGCGCTTCCAGGATATACCGACCGCAACTGGGACGACTTCCACGACAAGTTATGCAAAGAATACGTCAACCCCACCACCGAAGGCCAGTTTTCAAAACAGAAACTGCTAGACTTTGCGAACAAGTACGCTCGGAAGCGCATGAGCAACGAAACTGACGTTATCAACTATCAACGCAAATTCAACTCGCTCGGCAAAACCCTCCTCGAATCGGGACGCATAACCAAGGGTGAGTACAACACCATATTTTGGCACGGATTCCACCCGGAAGATCGACAAGAGTTGCACGAATGCCTCATCGCCAAGCATCCGGACAAGCTGAAAGGACAAGCTTTCAGCATCAAGGAGGTCCTCAAGATCACAAGAGCTGTGTTTTCAGGTGATGACGACTTCCTTTACCAGGAGCCGCCCCCATGATGAAACGAGTCCAACTGCGTGCGAGAACGAAGGATGGAGCGTAGCATGCGTGACCAACGAGAAACGGAATGCGACGGACGTGCTTCCAGGCGCGGACGGGCATGCGGAACCTCCTTCGAAGGTCAAGAGTCGGAAGACAAAGAGGCTCCGTCAAGCAACCAAGAACAACAGTCAAGCCAGGGGCACCGACACTCGTCGCCGCGTGTTGAAACAAGAACTGTACGATTCAAGGACAACCAGCGTGACGACAAGGAGTTAGAGGATATGATTGGGCGACTTTACGATCTCTTGGTACGGGAAAAGAGTTATGCTATTCTGTTCATGCAATGCGCAAAGCGCTTCCCTGAAGCCATGTTTGGCGTTCCCAAACCGGAGTACAGAACCGGCTCCCCCACCATAACTTACTTGTATCAGCCTGCAGCCCCACAGCCTCCCACGTCGCAGCCATGGAGCGCGCCTACCACAGCACCAGCACCTACACCATCTGCGCCTGTCGCAAGCACTGGCACCGCCGCCTCCTTCTTCCACTTTGGACCGCGTCCCGAGGCATGCGCATTTTGCCACGCTGAAAACCACCAAGTCCGTGATTGCGCCATTGTGGGCGAATATGTCAAATTGGGACGCGCCTCCATCGTCAACAACCACATTCATTTGCCAAACGGTCAACCGGTCCCATTTGACGGCTCCAGGAGAGGACTGAAGGCGAGTATCGACACATGGCTAAACTCACAGATCACTCCCGCTGCGGTGCCAGCCCAGTCACGCGCTATCTTCACTCAAGACATGCTGCCTCACTTCAACCCCACCAACGCTTCCACCAGCCGGATCGAAGAAGTTGTCGAGTCCCATGTCCTACAAGTCAAGGATAGCGTCACCACAGATGAAGAAGAGTTCTCACACGACATTTTCAAGGTATTCGCTACCGAAAAGAAGCAAGCGGACAAAGCGAGCAAAGCCCTGGAACTCTTAGCACCTCCTCTGCCAACTCAAGCACCAAACACCAGCTCCGGCAGTACTCGGCCCAACACCCAATACTGGTATCAATCCAACGTGGAAGACCAACAGCTCACCATGGAGCTAGAAGAATATCTCATGAAGGGCAAACTCTTGCTTACCACGCCTGCTCACGTCTTGGCAGCCAGCCCCACAATTCGCAAAAACATGGCTGAAAAGCTTAAGGTGCGATGCGTGGAGACTAACGAATACGAGGTAGTGGCCGCAGGAGATTTGCAAGCTCTGGCCTCACATCAAACAACTGTGCACGACGACACTCCTGACGGTTTGGAATCACACTTGCTCATCAACGATCAACCTCCCGCCTTCTGCCTTCCGCTACAAGAGATTGACGTCCTCGTTAACAGCAGTGTCAAGATCCCAGCCATCCTCGATACTGGGTCACAGATTAATGTCATACAATATAACCTTGTGCAATCGCTCGGAGCTCGCATCAATTTTCAGCGGCTCATCGAAATGGAAGGAGCCAACGGCACTACAAACTGGATGGTAGGATGCGCTGAGAACCTTACACTACAGGTCGGCGACGTGTTGCTCAAAATCCATGCGCACATTGTCGAGCACGTGTCTTTCGAGATTCTCTTGGGCTGGCCTTTCGGACAAACTGCACTCTGTTGGATCGAGGATCTTCCAAGTGGCGAAGTCGAGGTCTCGGTGCGTGACCCCACTAACATCACGCGCAGAGTGTATGTCCCTGCATGGCCACGTATCGGACACACAATGGCGGTCAAAATGCTCTCTGTCATCAACCTCGCTTCTCCTCCCTTGCGCCCAGAACAAGTCATCACGCCGCACAAGTTTCCATCGCCTCCGCCCGCTGATCCCGCCGTCCTCGTCCTCAAATACAAGCAAGTCGACAAGAAGGTCCGACCCGTTCCTACAACACTGCCCGAAGAATACCGCTCAGTCCACCACATTCCTGAAGACCCCCTCCTGTCGCTCCCACCACTGCCAACTCACCCACCCAACTTTACACCCAGTGAATGCCTAAGCCAAGAACGCCTTGACGAACTCCGGCTCAATCATGACAACTTCCTCTGGCCAGAGGAGCTTAAGTTGGTACAGCATGTCCTCAAAGTAAACGAATGTGCACTAGCCTGGACGGATGTGGAGAAAGGATGGTTCAAGGATGAGTATTTCGCGCCCGTCAAAATCCCGGTCATCGAACACGTTCCATGGGCACAGAAGAACCTCCCAATTCCACCGGGCATCTTAGAAAAGGTCATCAAGTTGTTCCGAGAGAAGATCGCCACCGGTGTATACGAGCCTTCCAACTCATCTTATTGGTCTTGCTGGTTTTGTGTTTACAAGAAGAGCGGTGATCTGCGTATCGTGCACGACCTCCAGCCCCTCAACACTGTCACCATCCGCAATTCGGGCGTCCCTCCCATCCCAGATCAAGTCATCGAGTCCATGGCCGGCCGATCCTGTTACACAATGCTGGATTTGTTCTCCGGTTATGACCATTGCACTTTAGATCCTGCATCTTGTGACCTCACCACAGTACAGTCCCCTATAGGAGTGCAAAGACTAACAACCGTACCTCAAGGATGGACTGGGGCTGTTCTGATATTTCATGCCAATGTCACATTTATCCTTGAGCCGGAGATACCTGACCCCACGCAGCCCTTCATGGACGATTCTACTGTCAAAGGACCACAAACCCGCTATAAGACTGAGGATGGTGGGTACAAGACCATCCTGGCTAACCCTCAGATCCGTCGATTCATCTGGGAACACGTCAACGACGTCCACCGAATCCTCCATCGTTTCCTTTGTGCTGGCGCAACCATCTTGGCAAAGAAGATCTTCATCGCTGTCCCAGAAGTTGTCGTCTTAGGACACAAGTGCAATTACGAAGGCCGTGTCCCTGACGACTCCAAGATCGCCAAAATTCGCAACTGGCCCAACTGCAAGAACCTCTCCGACGTCTGCACCTTCCTCGGCATCACTGGCTACATGCATATATGGATCAAAAACTTCTCCGCCATTGCCCGGCCACTTGTTGATCTCACTCACAAAGGTGCGCCCTTTGTCTGGCAAGAAGAACATGAGCAGGCGATGCAATCACTCAAAAGCGCTATCGTCCATTCCTCAGCCCTCATCTCCATCGACTACTCTACTGACCACGCCGTATACTTATCAGTTGATTCATCTGTCCACGGCGTAGGATGGATTCTCGCACAAGACTGCTCTGATGGATGCCGCTGCCCCACGCGCTTTGGCTCTATTGTGTGGAATGAGCGCAAGTCCCGCTATTCTCAAGCCAAGCTCGAGCTTTACAGGCTTTTTCGTGCCCTCCGTGCCACCCGCCTCTACCTCATCGGAGCTCGCAATCTCATCATTGAAGTCAACACTAGCTACATTAGAGGAATGCTCAGCAACCCTGATATCCAACTGAACGCAGCTGTCAATCGATGGATTGCAGCTATACTGTTATTCGACTTCAAACTAGTACATGTCCCAGCGAGCAAGCATAAAGGACCTGATGGCCTTTCACAACGTGAACCAGCCCCAGGCGAAGAAGAACATGACGACCCCGAGGATTGGGTTGACAGCGCGCTATCCCTCGGCATCTGGGTGGTGAGCTGGTTCGACACGTTCCCCACTGACGCGCACTGCACAGACGCACTCGTGCTCTCGCTTGAGACCTCCGATGACAATGATGACTTCGTTCAGCGCGCACACCCTCGCTGCGACCGCCGCCTTCCCGCGTGATTTCGCACCAGCAAGTTCATCTCCACTGACACATCCCGAGCGCGCAGCAGACCGTGCCTTGTCAACACTCCCCACTCAACACCACCATTCGACACAGAAGAACCAGATCACAACATCAATATCCCCGACAACAACAACAACATTATCAACAATGACTTCGACATCAACAAAACCAACAGCACCGACCTCAACAACAACAACGATTCCACCCACATCCTTCCAACCTCCGACTACTTCGACAACAATCACATTGAAGACTCCACACCAATCAAGTTCCCGGCAAACGACAATGCAAGCAAAGCCGATGCAGAGATAGATCGGATCCGCCAATACCTCCTCTTGCATCGCACCCCTTCCGACTTGCCAGCCGATGCACTCACTCGTTTTATCAGCAGGGCACAGCGCTTCCTCATTGCAGGAGGACGACTATGGCACCGACAGTGCAGTGGCCAACATTAGCTTTACGCGTGACCCTCGGTGTGACACGCACTCGTTCGCGATGCACATGACAAGCTTGGTCACAAGGGCTTCTATTCAACATGCCGTGCCCTACTCAATCGTTTTTGGTGGCCAGCACTTGAAAGCGATGTCAAGTGGTATGTCCAAATGTGCCATCAATGCCAAATCCGGCAAACCACCAAGATCCGACTGCCACCCACCGTTGATACCCCCGCGCCGCTATTCTGCAAAGTGTACATCGACACCATGTTCATGCCGCCCGCAGGAGGCTTCAGGTATATCGTGCAAGCTGTTACAACTCCTTCGATTTATCAAGCATTTACGCAGTTAAGTACCACTTAACGACGCACATTCGCTTATATCAGCTCTCCTTCCTTATTAGTACGATACCCGGTCTGTGTTACCGCTTTCCCGCATTCTCGGACTTACCCGTTATCTAGATACATAGCAGTTATCACTTAACACGTACTAATTACATTACAGCCACAGTACCTTCCTATTCTGACCACTACTCCCATGCATTACATCAGCCATACTGTACAAGTCACTTCGACTCATATAGAGTCATACCTCTCGGTATATCTCTAACGCGTGAAGCAATTCTCTACTGCGGACTGTAATCTCTTTTGCATATGATAGTTTACCTTAGTAACTACTTACTCATCCATTACCAAGGCTTGCTGCACATTCCTTGACTCGTTAGATAGATGACTAGGTAGCTCATGTATATAAGACCTTCTGAAGAGCCCCAACTCTCCAGACTTGGTCTTCTGTCAGTTCGTCAATACAGGACCATAAAGCTCCTTAGAGCGTTCACTCCCATTCCCATCACTCTAAGTAATTCCCTTGCGCTCTAAGTCAAGCACCTAGAGTCTGCGATACTATCTAAGTTAGTCTTAACTTAGCTTTGCACTAACGTAACTGTGCGACCTTTATAACTAAAGGTAGACTCTAAACGCTTAACCATAAGTACTTGTCGCAGTTCTTACAAATACGCAGAGTCCATGCGTAACATTAGACCAAGTCTTTATACTAGTCTAGTTACCACAAACGAAGGCAACTTCCCCTATAGTGAAGAAGAACAGAAGGCATTCCCAAAGCAGCAGGACACCTTCCATATACAAACGTCACAACAAGACCTAACGTAATTGGTCATACCATATCAAGAATATCGAAGCGATATATCTTATCAAAGCCTAACGTAATTGGCAATACATTTTATCAAAGAGTATCAAGGCGATACATCTTATCAAAGTCGGATCTTATCAAAGCACGCATACCTATTAAACGTCACATTATCTTATCGAAAGTTGTTAACTAGGCCAACCTCTTCGAAAGAATATATTAAAAGCTCGACGCACCGAAGCTTTATAGATCTAAAGTAACTGATCTATATTAAAGGCCTTCAGCAGCTGAAGACCTTTACACATTGTCAGTATGGCTCAATTACTAGAACCGTTACCTGACCCACAACTCGAATACCGACTCATTGAAGTCCAACTTAGATCAAATCCAGATCTACCAGAACACGTTTTAGGCCAAATCCAGTGGCTTAATTTCTCTGAACATCCAGGTTATTACATTTGGGATAACACACGAAATACCAACTTACCAGTAGAATTTCTATTAAATCATTGGTATTATATCACAAGGTTTGAAACAGTCGAAGGCACATATATAAGCCATAGTAACCACATCGAACCCTATTCCAACAACACAGGTTATTGGAGAATCACAGATCCGGAACACCCAGATTATATCCCAGAAGAATTACCACCTGTAGCAGGGCCATCCACCCTCACAGTACCCAGAGCATGCGCAGAAACATTAGAGTCAGTAGAACTCTCTCCATTTCAATCCGCACCAAACCCAGAATACGATCAATCTGATCAAGAAGATGAATACTACGAACCATATCTTCCACAAGACGCAGACGTATTAGCTGCACAATTTCAACACATCTTAGATTTAGAAGATAGAGAGCCAGAAAACCCTCTCACTCCACAAGAACCAGCGTATCTGCATTTAATACAAGAAGTGGTAGAAGCAGGTTTCGACATACCTCCTCCCCCTCCTTTAGCAGAACCAGAACCAGCAGTAGTACAAATCGTACCTGCACAACCTATAGTATTTGCACCACAACAAGCAGTAGAGCCAGTCACTCCTGTACAACCTATAGTCCAGCCCATAATGGCACAACAAGGACAAGCTGCAGTGCAACAAGCGCAACAACCAGTACAACAAGCCCCAGCTCAACAAGCAGCACAAGTAGTAGCACCAGTCGCTACAACAGATAAACTAAGGGGTTCACCCCCAGATATCTTTAAAGGCGATAGAAAGCACAGTGAAACTTTCCTACGCCAATTCAATTTATATTGGGGACTTAATGAAAGTCATGAAGTGATGCAAGTTCCATACTTCCGCGCGATGTATGCACTATCACTCATGAGAGGACCTAACATAGACGATTGGGTAAACGACCAAGTACTCTTATTAAGAGAACTTACAACCAGAGCACAAAATCCCATCGATAGAAACGATCCAGATTTATGGAACGATTTCAATACTAGGTTCACAAACGCATATACTGATACTGCCAAAAAGCAAACCGCCCAGCAAAAACTAATGGCATTAAAGATGTACCAAGATGACTTGGATACATACATCTCTACATTCAAAAACCTCTGTAATCAAGCAAATTACGACA
>Ga0307510_10010604_pt1 | contig 10952 bp, 7 predicted proteins | sample 12_EM_MG_FD_207224 | JGI IMG/M metagenome (GOLD analysis project Ga0307510, IMG submission 207224) | Populus trichocarpa ectomycorrhiza microbial communities from riparian zone in the Pacific Northwest, United States - 12_EM | ecosystem: Host-associated > Plants > Roots > Unclassified | place... | reverse complement strand
GGAAAGAAGCACCTAATCGAACAAGCTGAATCCCATGTCATCGTCACTCTCTGGAGCTTCCTCCTGCACGTAAACAAAAACCAAATCTCAAAACAAAATACAAATTCTCTAAACTCAAATAACCCACAAAACAAAACCTGCAATTTCATTTAAAATTCCCGTGAAAATCAAACCTTGACAAATAAGCAAAACAAATCACAACAAAAACAACACACTCAATTTTAAGACTTCGACACCAAAAAACAGCACCATTAATTTTACCTTCTTCTCCTCAACAGCAGGAGCAGCGGCAGATGCAGCGACAGGAGCAGAAGAAGAAACAGCAATAGGAGCAGCGGCACCACCACCAGCGCCAATATTCATGATAAGATCACCCACATTTCTCTTTTCAGCAAGCTTAGCAAAAAGACTTGGCCAGTAAGATTCCACATTCACATTAGCTGACTTCACCAGTGTAGCAATCTTATCTGACTGCATAATTATTTCAAGAAAAAAACATTAGTTTTCTTCGCAAAACCATAGGAAAAAAAAAAACCAACAACTTGTGTTTGTGATGAGTATTTCTTACGGTGATGGCGATGTCTTCATCGTGGAGGATGAGGGTAGCGTAAATGCAAGCAAGCTCACTACCAGCCATGATTGCTGTGATTTGCTTGGTGACCTGCTGCTGCGTAGGGAGTTTGATTTGTATTTATAGAATGGACTAGGGTTTCAGGAAGAGCGGCAAGAAAGAAAGAAATGGTATTGCTTTTTTCTTTGTATTTTGTAGCAGCCCAAGTAAGTACAATGAGCCCATATTGCAAATTATTTGTTGGCGCCAAGATGGATTCCATGGCCTACCATCCTTGGTTGGTGGAGTCCATCTGTCAATGGTGGGCAAGAATCACCGTAACTTATTTCCATGTTAAAATAAACAGTAAAGAAAATATTATTATTTTTTTGCATTTTCTTTTTTTTTTTTCCTTTCATCTCAGTTTTTTTTTAATTTTATTTTTTAATATTTATTTAATTTTAAATTTTTCTTCATATTTTATTTCAATTAACATTTCAATTAACATCTTATAAGATTATTACAATCTCAAACAAAAATCTCAATATTTATTTATATTTAGTTTTACAAGTATATATTTTTTTTTATCATATTATTAAATTAAAAATAGATTCTTAAAAAAAATATCTTAAACCTAGCCGAATCTATCACCTAAATCATAGATTTAACAGGTTAAGCGACAAAATCTAAACTAATCCAATACAATGACGCTCAATATTACAAAAAGGTCTACTTGAAAAATAATTTAAAGCCAAAAAACCACTTTTTATAGGTATTTTGGGCTATTTTTAAACCCGTGAATGACGAAAATCGACTCTATTGTACATACAGGCAGTGAATGAAGAGGAAACATTCACATCTGCTCACTCTCATCACCACAGGTGGGAATACTTGGTCCCATTTCATTTTCCATGGCATTTCACCACCAATGTTCCACCGGTAATGGACAATAAAATGATGTCACAGCACCGTCGCTTTATATTAACAGATCAGAGCAACTGGAGTGACAAGTAACAGGTCAAACTATAACACACTTGAATGTTCACCGATTTAAATTGATGGAAGGGAAGTAGCCAAATTCAACACAAAAGTGCCAACATAAACAAATACTCGGTTCAAGCTTAAGGTAAAAATCCGCAATCCAAAATGACAAGAAACCACCAAGCCTTACACTACTAGTTCATGTCTTCATCAAAGCATTTCAAGTAACAGTCTGACTGGATATTTAGAACAACTGGCCCCTCGATATTCTTGCAGGCAGGCCTCAGAGTTTTCTACATCGAAGAAGTTTCAGGTAACAGTCTGATTGGATACGGAGTTTAAAGCGGTCAGGCACTGCCTGACCGTGCCTGCAAAGAGAGAAGAGCTTATACTGAGTACATTATTAGACACTGTATTGAAGTCTCACGCGCACAACAAAATAATAACTAAAAATTCTTTGCCCTTTCTTTTTTGAGTAACCAACCAAAGGGGGACTTGCCTTGGTGGGAGATTCAGACCTCGACCTGGACCTTGATTTTGGTCTGCGTATTCAATACAAGAGAAAGACAAAAGGTGCCTTAGCTCAAGAAAAACAGCAAATAAAATGTGATGCAAAGAAACTAATTACCTGGATGCTTTGAGAGGTGAAGCAGATCTAGTTTTTGACCTTGACCTTGACCTCGACCTTGACCTTGAAACAGATCGTTCCAATGATTTGCTGCATAAAACAGACAGCTATCACTTTATGGTGGAAAAAAAACCCTTCAAAGTAGAATGCCATTGAAAAAAAAAGGCACACACACCTCCGGTTCCTCCTCGGACTTCGGCTCCTGCTCCTGCTTCTGCTCCTGCTCCTGCCACGGCTCCGGCTCCTTGATGGAGAGCCCTCATATTGCTTCACCTTTACGAATCAGAACAAACAGCAGAACCAAGAGCAATTATTAAATGAGCCTGGCATCTTTTAAAAAAAAAATTTCCTTAATATATGTCCAAAGCATCTCCATGTGGAAGATAGTGAGCTATTTTTATTCTACAGAAAAGTATGAAAAGAAAAGGCCTAGAAACTTGATGTTTTCAACAATTCCTAGAACTCCAAAATAGAAGATGGAGGGAGTGAGGTAAGGATCCGCTAGGTATAATTAAAGTGAGAACAGGGCAAATTTGCATGCTTGAGACAGTTCTGCACTATAAAACCATTTTCAAATATTTGAATTAACTTACTACCAACTCAACAGATAAAATGCTGGATTTAATGGTTACCCGAATATAAGCTCTGGCCCAGGGATTTTTAAACTCAGTATCATCAAGTTTCCGAATCTGAATAACATAAACCCATGCCAGCTGTTAGATAAGAGGAAAAAACAACAATCCCAAGCATTTTTTTTTTTTTGAACCAAGAAACAACTCACAGCATATTTCATGTCTTCATGATTTGTATAATCAACAAGGCCTAAAGTTCCTGAATGTTAAGTCCAAAATTTCAATTCAGTAGCAGCATGAAGACATGCAGCTCATGAGATATTTAACACTGTGTGTTCCAATATCAGCATCCAAGCATACTTTGCACCTCACTCCAAATTGGGATGTGAAATTGAACGCCAGTTAGATGAATTTCAAGAAAAAAGCTAAAACAGGAACAGGAATGGGAAGTTACAGCATTCTAAGAGGCATACCATCACCATCACGAGTAACTTCAGCAAAACACACATCTCCTGCTTTCCGCATATGATCCTGAAATCAATTTATCACTAAGTAGCAAGGTACATAAACAGATAAATTTTGGTTGGTCAAGCATTGGAAGTTCTCCAACCTTCAAATCTTGCCAGGAAGCAGAAGAAGGAAGACCACGAACAATAACTGCAGGTCAAATATGTGGTTTAGAATTATATCCAGGTTACTTGGGAGGAAACTAGAGCAAACCATATGCAAGAAGGGTAGTTTTTGGAAGGACAGTGTCTATTTATTGCTCTGAATCTTTTATAAAGAAAAAAAATATTCCCCAAACAAACCTCGAAATTCAGAATGGCGTGAGATGCCAAGTCGACCCCCACCGCCACCTCCACCTCCACCTCCTCCTCCTCCTCCACCACCACCATACCCACCACGACGATCATTTGACGATGGTCCTCTACCACCATGGGCAAGCTCAACCTGCATAGTAACAATGAGAAATAAAAGAGGCAGGCAGTAAAAGATATATAGAGAAACAATTGGAACCAGTTAATACCCTTAAACGAGAACCGTCAAAGTTATAGCCATCACGGCCCCTTATTGCATCTTCAGCATCCCGAGCATTTTCAAACTGCAAACAAAAAACCACGAGTCCAATGGTGAAGATTCCAGTTGTGAGAGGGGGCTCTAGGTGAGATAATGAGGATAGTTTCAGCATTTTCTCAATAAGTTGTTGCTCCCCACCCCAGACTCAAAACAAATCTACACTCTTGTTGCAACCCAAGACAACCAACAATGCACACAATGGCCCCAAAAGATAATTCAAAGCGCTCTCCTTTTTTCCATCCAGAAAATACAAGATGGCTACCTAGCTCCATATGTTGCAGAGATCAAGTGTAGTAAGAGCACTACCTCGACAAAACAATAACAAGGGGGCCGAGGTGGAATCTTCAATTCAACATCCAGGATACGGCCATACTGCAAAATCAAATAACAAAATCTGTAAGCTTAGCCATACTGGAAACCATTCGAAAGCTAAATTGAAGCTGTATAGCAAATACTAACCATGCCATCTTTATATACATATATATAACTGGTCTAGTAACAGCTATTTCTCTATGTTATTGTGCAAACAGTGAGCATTGCATAAGTTATACGCACACATATTATTCATCCTCGGAGCAGTATACAGACAAGCAATGTATTGCTTAAATTTCTCAATATTTGAAGCCACTGATCAGAAGCACAGCTGTGCCTGAATGAACTTTTGATATGTTTTGAGGCGAGCATGGGATGCTGGAAATATATAGCATCACTCAAGGAAATAGTGATAAATAGCAAGCAGGCATGTACATGCTTAATAGTAGGAAAAAATAATCATTTCTGAGGTTAATAGCAATGATAATGGTGCACATATAATTAACTTAAAATAAATAAATCTCATTATTCTGCAAACAAGAAGTATAAGCTTCACATGAAAACATTTAAGACAAACCTTGTAAAACAGATCTTCAACTTTCGATTCTCTTATATCTGCAGGTAAGTTGCCAACGTAGATTGTACGAGAAAAACGACCACTCATTTTTTGTATCGGAAGAATATAGCAAAGCCTTCGCTGCACGATGCAAATGCATTGCATAAATAAAGGAACATTTCCAGAAACGAAAACAACTCTATCTGGTTATGTTGCATTTATCATCAGCATGTACTATGACGATAACAAAAGTATGGCAAAACCAAAAACTATGAAGCAAACCAAGAGAGCAATCCTCCATGTGAACCATGCTCCACAAGCTCCATCGCTCATTTTCTCCAAGAAGTTCCAAAGCTATAATAAATTGGAAATATATATTTGGTCTCCTCATCATTCCACAATATTTTGCAGATGTATAGCTCTTCTGAGTGTGAGTAACAATCTCCAGTTATAAAAAATAATACTCATAAGTCCACTCCACCCTGATTTTCCCACTCCCTCTCTATATCCCTATGCATGATTGCAAAGCTCAAATTTGTCCAAGCGCTTGTCATCTATCATAAAGAAAGCATTTGTGTCAAGAGATCAAGTAACATATTTATTTATATACCTTACTCAGCTCGCTTTTCAATCAGAATTGAACAAAACAACCCTGCAAATTACAAATACACCCCCAAATTCCCCCTTTTCAAGTCGCCCTCGGGTAGAGGCTAGGGGGCATCTGGCTTTCACATCACTTTGTAAGACTTTTCTGTTCTCAGATTAAATTCACCGACTCAACAATTCATCAAGTAAGTAATTCAGAAAACAACCTGGCCTATCTCGTTCAAAGTTTAAAAAACAAGCACACAACAACTAATCTATACAGCCATACGAGACTATGGACTCGCATCCCATTTTCATCTTCCTTACTTTAGTCAGTTAGTACTTCCTAAGCTCGTCCTCACATCAAGTAAAAGCAGTCTCAACCCACACCACACATTTCGCAACCGCAACATGAGTTACTCCAATTAGATAGCTCGAACGGAGCATCAAAGTGTTTTCAATATGTTAAGGAGTCAGTTAATGTTACCATCTTCTCAATTTCAATCAAAATATAAGTTAAATTTGTTTTTAATGAAAAAAACTTAAAAATACTAAAAATAAATACTCTAAAGAACACGAACTGCATTGAATAACAATTAAACAAGAAATCACAGTCGATTAATCGTAATTATTGAGCAGTAATTCAATTAGTTGCTGTAAGATTCAAGTTTTGGAAGTTGTTAGGGTTTAACAATCGAAGATTGGAATCTTGAAACCCTAAAATGAACTTGAAGAGGTTAGAGAGAGACAGAGATGAGCTAGGTTATTAATGATTGTACCGAGAGAGAAAGAAATGTCGATGCCGGAGCGAGCAGTTGAAGTGAGTCGGGAAGCTAGTCGCGGTGGTTTCGAGAGAGAGAGCGAAGAAGCTAGCTAGGGTTTCTTGTCGTTCCTTGTCTCAAGGCTTGAAACTTTGGCCGATGCTGCGTTTTGGCTGCAATCACACACTTCACTTTCGTAGTGTAATAATAAGCCCTTGTTATAAGATGAGCCCTGTTTGGCGATTCAAACAGTGATTGCTTGTCAGCTATTGGTTACTATATTAAGGTAGATGACACGGAATCGGTAAAATCAAATGAAACATGTGTCAAACTACTTTCTTATGTTATGAAAGGAGATGAATTCAACAAGACATAATAAGCAACAGTTTTTATTTTTTATAATTAAAATTAAAAAATTTTATAATTTTTTTAATGTGATGATATTAAAAATTAATTTTTAAAAATAAAAAATTAATATATTTTCAAATAAAAAATACTTTAAAAAATAATCATTACTATAGTATCAAATATATTCTAAAATAAAAATATTAAATTACAAAAATAAATCTATGTTTTTAAAATAATATTATTTTAAAGATTTTTTTTATATTAAAAAAAACTAACTTTGGTGAACACCAATCAATCCATTCGATTGGCCACCCAATCTCAGGCAGATCGACTCTGGATTGTATCTTATTACTACTACGGTGATAAGTAATAACTCACAAGTTCAAAACTGGCTTGACCCATAAGAACATGTATTGAAATAAGTTAAGACAATGATGGCAACTTTATTTTCTTAAAAAGATAAGAAGCATAAATTATTATTAAAAATTTAAAAGGGATGACATTTTATTATGCAATGTTCACTCTTTCATATTTTATTATGGATTTATTATTTAAAATTTTACTTTTTTTTAATTTGATCCTTGAATTTTTTTCACACAGTTGCATCTTTTTTGGACCAAATTGAAGGGCAAATGAATCAAATTTGTTGACTAAGGACAAAATTAAAAGAGAAAGGATCAAAATAGAAAAGGCTCAATAAATGGGTGATGGTTTCAAAGTTTACACAAAAAGTTAATTTAGTCCTCACACTTTAAAAAATTTACATATTCGGTCTCTTAATATTTTTTTCAATTTAATTTTAGTATAAAAGTTCATTTTTATTATATTCTAGTCCATGATTTGAGAGATGAGAGAGCAAGGTTACTGAATTTCAAAGATAGAGAGAAAATATTGTTGATGTCGATTTTGACCACTAAAATAATCGATTTTTATGTCAAATAGTTCTATTTTGATTATGAGATTTCAGCTTAAGTGTTTTTTACCTTAAAAATGCCTTTTAAAAAATAAACGTTGACTCAAGAAGATTTTTGGTTTTTTGTTGATTTCGGGTTTTGAGTTTTTTTTTCATGCTATTCTTATGGTGTTTTCTAGGTGTTTTGGATAAAAAGGAATTACAAATGAGTTTTTGAAGGAAAAAAACCTCAAACCTAGATTTTCCAACCGTCATGATAGTCAAAATATAGGGAAAATCAGATGATGCGTCTTCTAATTTAATTTTCTTTCAAAAAAAATGGGTGAGCAACTTTGTAATGAAAAGGAATTATGGGCCTAAGCGTGTGGGTCTGCCCTGGCAGGTCTATACGCAGGCCCTGACGAGATAGGCCAAGCAGGTTGGCATGGCTTGTCAGGCCCCTTAACACCCAAGCTTTTTCTTTTCTTTTTCTAAATTATTTTTCCTATTTTTTTAAATTAAAGCCTTTTATATTTTTTTTCAATATTAATATTTTATTTATATTTAAATTAATATATTTTCTCTCAATAATTTTGTTTATATAGCCTCTTTAAAATTACAGTTATTTTTTTAATTATTTTGTATGCATTTAATTTTTAAAAATATTATTCTAATTCATCTATAATTGTTTTTTTTTTGTTTTTTATGAATAAAAAAATATGTATTTATTTTTCATAATATTTATAACATGTGTAACCTTATATAATGATTTTTTTCTTTTATTTTATTCAATCAATTTTATGTGTATTTGTTTTTATTATTATTTAATTGAATGAAAATTTGATTTTGGTAAACAAGATCATTTAAGACAATCAGGTGAAAGACTCGTGTTGTAATGTCAAAGATTGTAACACCCCACCTCACTAGCAAGATATTGTCTACTTTGGGCCTCCCAGTCTACCCATGTCCAGGGCTTCCACCCAGGTCCCCCTCACGGCTTTGTTCTTGACAGCCACGTATGGCCCCAAAATATGTCTTACTAGTCAAGGTGAGCATGCACTTATAAGGCACTGGCTCTGGATGTTCGCTTCCGATGTGGAATATCACAATGATCTTGATCCATCTATGTCTATCAATTTTTTATTTTTTATCTTTATTTATTATTAATAACCTTTTATTTTCATTTTTTAAGACATATTATTCTCAATCTATTTGATTATATATATACATAATTTTTATATATGTACAAGTACATCCTAGAAAAACCTTCATATGAAATTTTTTTATAACAAAAAAAAATATTTAGTGCAATATTATAGCATGTGAGAGCTTTCACCAGTCAAATAGCTAGTGCACTACTCTAACATGTGATAGCTTTCACTTTTAATTTGCATAATAAAAGATTTGTTTTTGTCCTGATATTTTTATTTTATTTTATTTGGTCTGAAATTAATTTTTATGATTTGTTTTTATGCCAATGATAGCATCTTTTAGTGTGGGGAAATATTACATTCTCGGTTGATTCTCAATTTTAAAAAATCAAATTCAACTGCATTCGTATAAAATAACTAGAAATTCAGAGATTGGAATTGAAGACTATAACTAGAAATTCAGAGATTGGAATTGAAGACTAAATACCGGATTATCCTAATTTTATGATTTAAATCATGATTTTGCTATGCTATCTAGGGTTGATTCAAATTGTTTTTTTATAATAAAAAAATAATTTTATCGTTGAACATTATATAAAAATTAAATTTTATATTTTTTTTATTTTTTTAGTGAGCATTTTTTAATGCTGGTCATCACAATAACGCCAACCTTTTCTTATCTTAGCCCGCAACGGCATACCACGAGTGATCTATGTAGTTTAATTTAATCGAAACTAGTTACCAAATGCATAATCTCTAGGACAAGGTCTACTTTTATGTGAACAAACGTTGCTATTGAGATGAAGAGAGACCAGATGTTTGGGAGGCAGAGATGGGAAACATGGGGAATTGTTCATGATACGAAGAAGTCCAGATCCTGAAAGGTTTTAGGCATTGACTTGAAGGCTGTTGTTGGGAAAGCAAGAAACTCCAGGGCACTGGCAAGGAGAAGAAGGTGAATTTGCAGGTTTGAAACAAGAGCTGCTCAGAATGTAATTGCAAATGGAGGTAATGAAACTGATGGAGCTGGGTAAGAGAGATGAGAACAAGGTAGAGGCACGACAAGGACCTGGAAATGATCGCCGAGTGAACATGGAAAGGTGAAGGGCAACATATTGTTTCTGTGCTCATGGAATTTCTTTTGATTTGACTGGCTGTTCCATCCTCCTTCTCCATGGGCATGGGCCAACCACTTTCTGCATCTCCGAAGCATCCGCAACAAATTAGTGGATTTTTAGGATTGTGATGGGTGTTGTTTTTTGAAATATTTTTTATTTAAAAATATATTAAAATAATATAGTTTTTATTTTTAAAAAATTATTTTTGATATTAGCGCATCAAAATAATTTAAAAATATCATAAATATATTAATTTGAAGTAAAGAAAAAAATTTATAATTTATAATTTTTTTCATACATTTTTAAAACGTAAAAATAAAGGCACATTTTCTGTATACTATTATAATGTTTGGAATTGTGGTATCGATTGTTTTTTAAAATATCTTTTTATTTAGAAATGTATTAAAATAATATTTTTTATATTTTTTAAAATTTATTTTTGACATCATCATATCAAAACGATCCAAAATCAAAAAAAAATTAAAAATATTCAAAAATACTTTTTAAACACAAAATAAACACACGAAATGTTTGAGAGTATGATACATGTTGTTTTTCAAAGTATTTTTTACTTGAAAATATATTAAAATAATATATTTTTAAATTTTTAAAATTTATTTTTAATATCAACATACCAAAATGATTTAAAATACTAAAAAAAATTAATCAAAGCAAAAAAAATTCAAATTTTAACAAAAAAAAAAAAATTGGGATATCAATGCAAAACAAATACCTTGTGATAAACAAGTGGGTTTCAGCACAGTCCACCTTTTTCTCTTTTATTTTTTCAGTACAAACTAGCTTTTAATCCTGTTGTTTCTTTTATAAGAGATGAAGGTTGCGTTTTGGTAATATCTCTGGAAATAAAAAATAAATATAGAAATACAAAAAAAGTATTTTGTCGAAAAAAAAATAGACAGAAAAATAAAATAAAAAATCAAACTTTTTGTCCTATTGTTTCAATCCATGTGATGTTAGCCTTGTTTATGTATGTATATAACCTCCAAAATTACTAATTTTATGAGAAGATTTTTCTCAAGAAAAAATTTCAATGACAAATATTAACCTGACCCAAATCACCCAATCCATATCAATAGAGGAACAGAAAACGGTGTCGTTTATATTGAAAAATATTAACGGGAATAAAAAGAGAGAAAATAAGAGAAGACAGCCTCTCTAGATAGAAGCACCATATCAGGATTCGAACTAGGGTTTTGCAGCGAATAATAAAACTCTTATTTTTCCCTCCAAATCCCCCCCCCTCAAAAAAAAAAAAAACCTCCTCTCTTCACTCCACTCTGAATCAGTCAACGTCAATGGCGTCGCGATTCCAGGCGGTGGCGTTAGTGGCGTCGCCGTCGTATCCAAACTCCATTGCTTGGTCCGACGATAACTTCATCGCCGTCGCTTCCGCTCACCTC